>Ga0209755_10004345_pt1 | contig 16837 bp, 15 predicted proteins | sample TergutCo191P1_FD_187301 | JGI IMG/M metagenome (GOLD analysis project Ga0209755, IMG submission 187301) | Cornitermes sp. P1 segment gut microbial communities from Petit-Saut dam, French Guiana - Co191P1 (SPAdes) (version 2) | ecosystem: Host-associated > Arthropoda: Insects > Digestive system... | reverse complement strand
CTTGACCCGGTTGCGTTTTCGGCGGCAAGCGGCTCGGGAAGCGCAAATATTATTAACGATGACGGCGGAGAAGGACGTAATTTCCAATTTGCGCGAGATATGCGCGCAGGGGAAACAATCACTTTCTTCGCAGGGGTTCACAGCGACAGGGGAAGCGGCAGTTATTCGATAATTGTTCAAAGAATGCAATCGGTATCGCTTGCATCAAATGCTCCTGCGACTGTCACTATAAATAACGGGCAGAGAATGCAGTTGAGTTTTACCGCGCCTTCTGCGGGAGCTTACACATTTGAATCTTCAAACAATGGAACGCTTGACCCGGTTGCGTTTTCGGCAGCGAGCGGCACGGGAAGCGCGGCGACTATTAACGATGACAGCGGGCAGGGCCGCAATTTCCGCTTTACGCAAAATTTACGCGCAGGGGAAGTTTTCACTTTCTTCGCGGGAGTTCACGGCAACAGGGGAAGCGGCAGTTACACGGTAAACGTTCAAGGCAGCGGACGGTGAGAACAACTACCGCTTAAAAAAAAGAACAGTAAAGGAGAATTATATGAAAAACTGGAAACAAATTATATTTATCTGCGTATTGGCAATTGCAGCCATTATCACAGCAGCCTGCGCAACGCGAACAGCCGTAACAAACAGCTCGTTTACTCATACAGAAGAAAATCCAATAAGGATTTGGGGCTGGTCAAGGGACGGAAAAACAGCCATATCAGAGTTATCTGACGCCGGGGGCAGAGGAGGAATAAAAATAAAAACTTTTATTTTTAATGCGGTGGATGATTCTGTGTTATGGGAACGTACCATTGACTCTTTTGATTATGGTGATGGCTATGGCGGCATACCGGAAAATGAGCTTACCGCTTTTTTTGATAACTTCCAAAATGCATGCAGACAACTATTTGGTATAGAAATAAGGGAAGTACGCCCGATGGTACCGTCCGGGTCTGTAATTAGACATAACGGAAGAGTATACGGCATTGCCGTAAATTCGGCAGCGGCAGAAGACGGCATGATAAGAAGATATTCCGTTGCTGCTGAAACAGGCGGAAGAAGGAAAACAATACTATCTAGAGATACTTTTTTGCCGGCTTTGCCGGAATTTTCCTTGTATAGTATAAGCCCGTTTGAAGAAAGAGCATTAATTATTCTTCGATGGTCTGGTTTTTCCGGTTCGTATGGATTCGTATATGCCGGATGTCATTTATCAACAGGATTCTGAGCGGCAATGTTAATCATAGTCACTCTTCATCCGAAAATATCAATATGAAAAAAATATTATTTGCCATGTTAATATCAATCTGCCTGCTTTCCTGCGCGGGGGTTAGGCCTGAAGTTATTGGTGTAAAACCTGAACCGCCTGTTTTTATCATGGGGCAGGGAAATGTGAGCGCGGAAAAAATGGCGCAGTTTCTGTTATTGAATAATTCAGGTTTTGGAAGCGATAACGCGCAGATGATTTCGCGCCTTTATATGGAAGAAGCTTCTTTTGAAGGGGTCAATCACGATATTGCTTTTATTCAAATGTGCCTGGAAACAGGTTTTTTGCGTTACGGCGGAGATGTAAAACCGGAGCAGTTCAATTTTGCAGGATTGGGAGCAATAGGCAATGGAGAGCCCGGTCTTTCGTTTCCTGACCGCAGGACTGGTATCAGAGCGCATATTCAGCATTTAAAAGCATATGGCTCGCGGGAGCCGTTAAATCTTGAACTTGTTAACCCGCGTTTTAGGTTTGTTCAAAGAGGACGCGCTCCAACATATGAAGGGCTTGCAGGCACCTGGGCTGCCGACCCGGAGTACGCGGTAAAAATAAACGCACTTTTACAGCGGCTTTATGATTACGCGTTTTAATTAAAATTAAAACATTTTATTTTAATGGTCCCCTGTATTGAATTATTCCAAGAGTATCCAGCCGCTTTTGATGAACTGTAAGCCGCTCTGAAAAATCATCAAAGTCCTTATTTTCCTGCGAAGTCCATAACGCTTCTGCAATTGCGCAAATACGCGGAAAGATCATGTATTCTGCGATTTTTCCGGCATAAATTATTTCTGACCAAAGATTGCCCTGTCCGCCAAGAATCAAATGCCGGTTTTCCTTTTTTATCCGCGCTGTTACTGCGTCATGCGAATAACCCTGATAAACCGATGAAACGCCGTAAGTGCGCCCCGGCTCTTCTGCGTCGTCCGTGTGCCTGTAATCAAGATAACAGCCGTTTGTGCTTGGCGACATGATTACCTGATGACCTGAATTGACAGCTTTAATTCCGCTTTCTTCGCCGCGCCATGACATTACAACCGTCTCTTTTGGAAGTTTAAATTTCTCACAGTCGTCCAATATTTCATCCCAGCCGATCGCGGTTTTTCCTTTCTGCGAAAGCATCTTTACAAGTTTATAAGTTATCCAGCTTTGAAGATGCTGTGTTTTTTCAAGTCCAAGTTCAGCAAGTCTGTTTTGACATTTTGGGCAATCATCCCAGCGATTGAACAAAACTTCATCGCCGCCTATGTGAACCCACTTCGACGGAAAAAGTTTGCATAGCGTATCAAAGACCGCTTCCATTAAATCAAAGATTTGGTCGTTTCCCGCGCAAAGAACGTCTTCAAAAATACCGAAACGATCTTCAACTCTGTACGGTCCGCCTGTACAGCCAAGGCCGGGATAGGATGCGAGGATCGCGCTTGCGTGTCCCGGAAGATCAACCTCGGGGATAACTTCGATGCGGCAGGATGCGGCATAATCAACAACTTCGCGAATCTCATCTTCTGTGTAAAAGCCGCCAATATAGGATCGATCCTGCGTTCTTTTGTCTATTCGCCGCGAGCCGATTTCTGTAAGCAGCGGATATTCGGCAACAGGAAGCCTCCAGCCCTGATCGTCTGTCAGGTGCCAATGGAAGCGGTTAATGTGGTTAAGCGAAAGCGCGTCAAGCGTTTTTTTTATAAATGGAACTGAATAAAAATAACGCGAACAGTCAAGCATAAAGCCGCGCCACGAAAACTGCGGGTAATCGTAAATCTGCGCGCACGGAAGCAAAACTTCTTTTTTTTCTGAATACGCGCTGTCAAGTATCAGCTGACGAAACGTCTGCTCTCCGTTAATAAAGCCGGATGCAAAACCAGCTTCTAAAATTATTTTTTCCCTTGTAATTAAAAGCCTGTACGCTTCTTCATCAAGGTTGGCTTCCTTTTTTACAAGAGACGGCGTTTTTTCTGAACGAAAAAATCCTTCATCGTATTTAATGGAAACAGGTTTTGGAACAATCGACAGTTCGTACATTAAAAATATTCCGTTATATGCTGAGGACGCAGTGTAAATACGCGCTTTAATGTTTTTTCGTTGCCGTGTACTTCAAATCCTTCCCGCCTGGTATAGACCGCGCTTTCAAACGATCTGTAGCCTGTGATAAGCTGGCTTAAAGTAAGGATGTCGCAGCTTATGTCCGCATTTTTTTTTGTGGGCGTTACCTTTGTTTCATTAGATTCAAATTCTACAAGGAATTTCTGACAGTTCGCTTCGATATTTTCATCTTCAACTTCGATGACGTATTGACCGCTTCCGCCGCCGCATGGACGGCGCATGAGTTCAAGCGCGGCCTTTACGTTTATAACTCTTGTCATATCGCGCGGTCTTATTTCTGTTTCTACTGACCACGGGTCGCTTATGATATCAAAAGGTTCTATGAATGTTGGAGCGAGCCATTTAAAGTTTTCAAACTGGGGCGAAAGAATACCGGCAAGACTAAGCGCGCCGTAAAGACCTTCCTTGTCTGTAAAGGCAAGCTCGGTTACGTTCATATTATGATCGCCGTCTTCCGTTACATCCTGAAACTTTATATAACTGCGCGCTTTGCCGTTTTTATCTTTCCACAGATAAGTGAAATAACCGCTTGTGCAGGGGTCTTCCCTTGTAAATCGTTTCCATGCGCGGTTATCCGGCCACGAATCTCTGTGAATGCCATGATTGATATCTGCGATGTACGCGCCGTGAACCTCTGCAAGAAGCGATGTGTCGTCACCCGGAAAAATTTGAACAAACTTGCCGTCCGATTCAATGTCCGACATATCGCCTGTGTTAATCGAAATATGTGTTCTTGCGCACGCTGTTTCGTAACCAAATTTACGGTAGAAACCGTGATCAAACGGAGTCAGGTTGGAAAAAATCACGCCTTTTTCGTAATTTTCGATAAGGAGCCTTTCCAGAATCTTCCTTACAAACCCTTCGTTACGCGCCTCCGGTAAAGTAGCTACGCCGCTTATGCCGGACATTTTAACGCTGTGTCCGTCAAAACGCATAAGGTACTCAAGGTCGAAAGTTCCGGCAAGCAGCTTATTGCCGTCAAAAATTCCCAATGCCCATTCGGCAGGGTGAGCAAGAGGATCGGTTTTTTGCTCATCTTCCTTTGAATAATCCCTTCTAAGATTGAAAACCATCGTATGGATTTTGTACAATTGAAGTATATTTCCGGCATCCAGTCTGCGTATTTCTGCCATAAATTCTCTCCTTAATCAAACGTTTAATATAGACTTTTTTTTTATTTTTTGATAGTATCTGAAACAATGAGTAAGTCAAAATCTTTTCAGGTCGATCAAAAAGTGGTTTATCCGAGTCAGGGTGTTGGGTTGATTAAGTCGATCATCCAGAAAAAGTTCAAAGATTCCAAGATACCGTATTACGTTATTTATATTGAAGTTACCGACATGACCATTATGGTTCCGGTTGATAAGGCCGTTGAACTTGGCATTCGTCCCACAGTTTCCAGAGATGAAGCAATGAAAGCGCTTGAGTTAATCAGCGAAGATTATGATCCAATTCCTTCAGACTGGAAAATGCGGTATCAGATGAATCTGGATCTCCTTAAAAAAGGAAGTATCAGGGATATAGCAAGTATTGTCCGTTCATTGTATCACCGAAGTAAAGTAAAAGAACTGCCTATTTTGGAGCGTAAACTTTATGATTCTGCTTTAAAACTGCTCGAAGACGAGATATCAATATCGCTTAGAAAATCCAAGGACGAAGTAGAAAAAATGATCTTTTCCCGTTTGGAACTTGAGTAGTGGAAGCTGCATCTGAAGCAGCGGCAATAATTTTAGCCGCAGGTTCGTCTTCTCGCATGGGCGGTAAAAAAAAAGAATATCAGATCCTTAAAAACGGCATGAGCGTGCTTGCGTCTTCGGTTCACGCGTTTTTTTCCGTTCCTTCCGTAGGAATAATAATAATCGCTGTTCCCGAAAACGGAGAAGAAGACGCGCGAAAATCGCTGCCTCCTGAATATCTTTGCGCTCAAAACCCAAAAATACTGTTTGTGACAGGCGGAAACGTCAGAAGCGCGTCAGTATTTAACGCGCTTTCCCTTCTTGCAAATTACGCGAAGGTGAGTTACGTGCTAATTCACGACGGCGCGCGTCCCTGGGTGAGTTCTTCATTAATAGAAAAACAAATAAAAGCCGTTCAAAAATACGGCGCAGTCATTCCACTTATACCGGTTACCGACACGCCGAAAGAAATCGGCGAAGACGGCATTTTTATAAAGAGCCATTTAAAACGCGAAAATACAGGCGCCGCGCAGACGCCGCAAGCCTTCATGTTTCCCGAAATCCTGCGCGCTCACGAAAAAGCCCTGATCCGCAAGGAAGAAGAATTTACAGACGACGCGGAAATCTGGGGAAGATTCGAAGGGCAGGTTGCCGTGATCCCGGGCGAAATTGAAAACAGAAAAATTACCTTCCCGGAGGATTTATGCTCGTGAACCCCGTGGTAAAATTTCTTTTCTTTTTCCTGATAAGCTTTTCCCTGTTTTGTTCCTGCACGAAGGCTTCCGTTAACGAAGAGCCTGTTCTTGTCACATGGTCCGGGGCGTACCCGTCTGCTATTTTAAGAACAGGAAACAATCCGCTTTGGTTTCAGCTAACGGAAAGCGGACCTGTTCATATAGAATCGATCGAAGAAGCCGCAGGAATTTATCCTCTTGTTCCATGGCCTCATGCAGTGCATGTGCGTTTTTTAACGGAGACAGATGACGGCGTTATTATGGCAGTCAACCGCGACGGGTTTTTAAAAATTGAACCCAACACAGGAAATGAGAGAGGTTATGCGCTTTATCATTTTCCCGGCGGAGAGGGCTGGCTTTCGTACACCGTAGGCGGCTTTATTTTTTATAACGATAACCCCGCTGCAATTTTGTACATGGACGATCTTTTTATTACATCAAATGCGGGACAGCCAAGGGTGCGGACATGGTCATTCAACATGAACTCCAATATTGTTTTTCCCGTGGATATTCCCTCCTTGCGGCAATTTCCCGAAGACGAAAACTGGAGTGTAGATACGTTTCGCCTCGCCGGCGACGGTTTTTATTATTTCAGGGCGGCAAGAAGATCCGGCTCCAATCCTGCAATCCGTTTGTTCCGTACGGCGGATCTTTCGCGGCCTGTGCAGGAAAACGAAGAAATTTCTGCAGAGGCTTTTCATAATTCTTCCCCAAGAGAGATGGAATTATCGCATCCATCCCTGCCGCAGCTTCCGGAAGGCTTCGCTTACACCGGAATTGGCATGATAGGCAACAGCATTGTTGCTTCCTGGGAAGAGCAGGAAGACTTTAGCATCGGAGCCGCGGGTTTTATAGCGATTAGACGGTAATTGTTTTACTCCTTACAGCCTCTTGATTATGTTCCTCCTTTTATGGTAGAGTGTTGATAAATTTAATATTCAAGGATGTTTTTCATGGATTCATTTATTCTTCCGTTACTTATGGGTGCTTCTCAGGCAGCCCCCGGAGCCGAGGGTACCGGGCCTAGCCTTCTGGGCAGTCTTTTACCTTTTGTGTTTATTATCTTTATATTTTACTTCCTGATTATAAGGCCGCAGAGTAAAAAACGCAAAGAAACCGAAAAAATGCTTTCGGAAATCAAAAAAGGCGACAGGATTGTTACCATTGGAGGTCTTTACGGGACTATCCAAAGCGTTAAAGAGACAACAGTAATTATCAAGGCAGATGATAATGTCAAACTGGAGTTCCTTCGCAGCGCAATTTCCAGCGTAGTACAGCCGTCAGCCTCCAAGGAAGAAAAGATCGAAGATAAAACCGAAGATAAATCTGATGATAAGGAGCAGACCGAAGGAAAATCCTCCGAGTCTAATTAACAGGTATGAATAAACGCTACAGATTTTTAATTTTACTTATAGTATTGGGGGTGAGTTTTTTATTTCTCTGGCCCACAATTCGATGGTACTTTTTTATTCCAAAGGAACAGCAGGCTCTCGCGCTTGAGACAAGGCAGCAAATCAGCGAAAACGCAAGATTTGCATCCCAGGTCGATCTTCAGCGCCTGCTTGACGCAGCCCGTTCAGACGAGGCTGTCCCTGAAGGAATGGACTTTGTAACCACGCTTGCAAGAAACGAATACAGGAGAAACAGGCTGCCGGTTCCTGAACAATGGACGGCAAGAAATGTCCTTGAAGCGTTTGACAACAGAAGGCAGGCGCTCGACGCAATTGAGCAGAAGTATGCCGATGAAGTTTTTGCGTTAAAAGATATGCAGCGTAATGCGGTCAAGCTTGGTCTTGATCTCTCGGGCGGACTTAGCATTGTTTTACAGGCAAATATGGAAGCTCTTTCCGAAAGGATGGGACGTTCATTAAATGATGAAGATCGCGTTGATGCTGTTAACCGTGCGCTTGAAGTTTTAAACAGCCGCATCGACCGGTTTGGTTTAACAGAACCTGTTATCCGCCGTCAGGGAACAAATCAGATTTATATCGAGATTCCGGGAACTGCAGACCCTGAAAGAATAAACGACATCATCATGGGAAAGGGAAGCCTTACATTCCATCTTCAGGATATTGAAGCTACCAACATGTTTTATCAGTACTACAGGGCAAATCCCACAAATACATTTGACACTAACGGAAATCTTCTTATCGAAGGATTAATTCCTCCCAATACCATGGTTCTTGGCATTTACGAAAAAGACAGATATGGACTTGATGTTCAGGAAAGAGACCTTGACGGTCTTCCAAGATACATTGTTGTAAACAGGGAAGTGGGACTTGACGGCAATTATATTGTAGACGCAACAGTTGATCGCGACAGCATGACAGGTCAGCCGATTGTCGCGTTCCAGTTAAGTTCTGAGGGCGGAGAGATTTTTTACAGGCTTACGTCAGCTAACGTAAACAAGCCTCTTGCCATTGTGCTTGACGATAAAGTTAAGTCGAACCCGAATATTTCGACGGGTATTCGCGAAAGGGGAACAATCACCGGTTTTAATCAGGAAGAAGCGGAAAATCTTGCGCTTGTTTTAAGAACCGCGGCTTTACCCGTAGAACTTGAAGTTACAAACCTGCAGAGTATCGGCGCTTCGTTGGGCGCGGACACAATCCGCCAGGGACTTTATGCGCTTCTGGGAGGCATCGCGCTTGTGTTGCTTTTCATGCTTATTTATTACAGGTCGGCAGGCATTAACGCTGTAGTTGCGCAGCTTTTAAACTTTTACATAATGTTCAGCGTTTTAAGCGCGCTTAACTTTACGCTTACTCTGCCTGCCATTGCCGGTTTTATCCTTACAATCGGTATGGCTACAGATGCAAACGTTATTATCTTTGAGCGCATGAAGGAAGAAATGCGTCTTGGAAAGTCAAGAAAAGCGGTTGTAGAAGCCGGCTTTGGAAAAGCTTTCTGGGCAATTATGGACTCCAACATAACGACATTTATCGCAGCCCTGTTCCTGTCTCAGCTTGGTTCAGGTCCAATAAGAGGATTTGCAGTCAGTCTTTCGATCGGCGTTTTCTCGTCGGTCTTTACGGCGCTTTTCGTCTCGCGCCTAATCTTCGATTTTGGCACTGATGTTATGCGCAGTAAAAAACTTTCTGTAAGCTGGACAACGCGCATTCAAGATACAGGCGCAAAAGCAGCGGTAAAGGCGGTCAGAATATGAAAAAGACAATTCGTTTTTCTAAATTTTTTGTTATAGCAGCGGTAATTTCATGTTTGCTCGCCGCCTTTAGTGTTTTTGGTTATATCGTCAACAATGGGTTTGCGCTCGGCGTTGATTTTCAGGCTGGTCTTCTTCAGGAAGTGCAGTTTGCGCCTACCGCTTTTTCCCTTCGCTGGAACGGCGCGGCTAACGCAACCCTTTCGTATGTTCCTGACAGAAACAGAATTGATATCGTTATTACCGGTTCAGGCGTCGAAAACAGAACGTATGAATTTTTTGTAAGCGAATATAATACAATCGGCTCCCTTGGAAACGCAATTAAACAGGAACTTGATGAAATCGATATTACATTTGCGGTCAGCGAAGGAACTGCCTTTAACAGAATCGTTATAAGTACGCAGAACAATCAGCATTTAAGCAGTGATACGTCTTTTGTCATTCAATATATTCAGCAGAATGCCCCCGTAATTGACATTGCCGAAGTAAGAAACGCAATGTCAAATTTTAGCCAGAGCGTATCTGTTCAGGTTATGGGTACTCCCGAAGATCGCCAGTTCATGATTCGTGTGGAAGACAAGGAAGAAGGACGCGTTGCGTCTGCAGAAATTGTTCAGGAACTCGAAAAAACATTTGGAAACGGAAGCATTGCTGTTCTTCGCTCCGACTATGTTGATTCGCGTTTTTCCAAAGACCTGACAGATCAGGCCGGTATACTTGTTACGCTCACCTTATTGATAATTTTAATTTACTGTACTATCCGCTTTAAACTGCAATACGCAGTCGGCGCTGTAGTCGCGATTATTTATGACGGTCTTGTAATGATTGCCTTTATGGTCTGGACGCGCATGGAATTTACAACATTAAGCATTGCCGCGATTTTAACCATACTTGGTTATTCAACCAACAACACAATCATATTCTTTGACCGCGTAAGGGAAAATCTTCGCATAAATCCCGATAATTCATTCAAGGACAATATCAATCTTTCGCTTACAGGCATTTTGGGACGCACAATTATTACAACAGCTTCAACGATGCTTGCAGTTCTTGCCCTGTTTATCTTTACAACAGGTTCAATGAAAGATTTTGCTCTTGCGTTATTGGTAGGTATGCTCTCGGGTGTTTATACAACGCTCTTTATTGTATCCGGCTTTGTTAACTTCTGGGAAACCCAAAAGATCAGGCAGCAAAAGAAAAAAATGATTATTGGCTGATTTTAAAAGCAACCGCAGAATACACGGAGTTGTAATAAGATATCTTTTATCTTCCTCCGTGGCCTCTGCGGTTTTTATTTGATTTCTAAAAGTTTACTTTCAATTTCGTCTATAATTGAATCGGGCGTTGAGGCGCCTGCGCATAAACCTGCTGTTTTATAATTAAAAAAATCGGACGGTATGTGTTCTGAATTTTCCGCAAGTACGCAGGGTTTGCCCGATGCTTTTGCGATATCAAATAAGCGGTTTGTGTTTGCAGATTTTTTTCCGCCTGCGATTATGATGCAATCGGCTTTGTCCAATAAATCGCGTAGCGCATTCTGCCGTTCTGAGGTGGCAGAGCAAATTGTCTGATCTGTTTTTAAATTCGGAAAAAACATTTCGATTGCCTTGCTTATTTTTTCATAATCGTCTTCGCAAATCGTTGTTTGCCCCAGAAGCGCAGTTTTTGCATCCCTGTTTTGACCGTAAAGTTTTTTTGCGGTTTTTAAGGCCTCTTCCGCGTTTGAGACCGCTTCGCAGAAAGAAGCGCCCGAAGCCATGGCATAACCCATGATGCCTTTTATTTCCGCGTGTTTGCCTTCTCCTGCCAAAAAAATACAGTATCCATTGCGGGCATATTCTTCCGCTTTTAACTGGCTTACCCTTACATTGGGGCAAGTAGCGTCAACAATGCGGGCATTTGTTTTGTATAATTCTTCTTCTACAGCCGGTTCAATCCCATGGGCGCGGATAACCACAGAACAATTTTTATCGCGCGGTATTTGTTCCGTAGATTCAATGGATTGTATTCCAAGCGCTTCAAGATCGGAGAGGACTTTTGGATTATGGATTAAAGGACCAAATGTATAAACAGAAGTATGCTTCCTTGTTTCGGCGCGTGTCATTTCTACAGCGCGCTGCACGCCCATGCAAAACCCCATAACTTTTGCTCTTATTACTTTCATTAATAACACCCTTAACGGTCATATCCAATTTCGCCTAACGCTGCAATTGTTTCGCTTATTTCATCAAACGGCATTACGTGATCCATGTAGATGATGGAATTTTCATGTCCTTTTCCCAAAAGTAAAACAAGATCGCCTTCCCCTGCAAGGGAGAGCGCCTTGCGAATTGCAGTTGGCCTGTGCGGCATAAGAAAAAGATTTGTGTTGCGCACAAATTCAGTTCTGTTTTGATCGATTTTTACATCGGGGTGTACGCCCTTTTTTACAATTCTAAAACCCTGGTCTTTGCATACGCCGGCGCAGATTTCTTCCAGTATGCTCATCGGTTTTTCGCCTCTTGGATCTTCATCTGTCAGTATAATTACATCAGAATAGTGAGCTGCAATTTTTCCCTGCTCGCTTCTTTTTTGCGTGTCGCGCTCTCCCGCAGAGCCGAACACGCTGATAATTTTTCCGCCTGTTTTATTTAACCTTGCGCGAAGGGGCGGAAAAACTGTCTGAAATGACGAAGGAGTGTGGGCATAATCTACCACGACTTCAAAGGGCTGCCCCTTTTCGATAGTTGTCATCCTTCCTTTGACAGGTTTTAGATTTTTTACAACAGGAGCTATTTCTCGAAGAGGCATTTTTAAAAGACCGGACACAATTAAAAGAGAGGCCATTACGTTAGCTGAATTAAATGCGCCGGGAAGTTTATCCCTTATGTTTACATGTTCCTTTAATGCCGGTATGTAAATGGAATACCAGTTTCCCCACGCGTCGCTTTCTATTATATCAAGAATTACGTCTCCGTCTCTTCCTTCGGGACTGTAGGAATAAGTTTTGTGCTGGGTAGCTTTTATGAAGTAACGTGAATTTTTATCGTCCGCGTTAACTACGCCGAAAGGACTTGTAAACAATGAATTTGCGCGGGGCGAATATTTGTTTAATGCGCGGAAAAGATTTGCTTTATCATCCCTGTATTGTTCCCATGTTCCATGGAACTCCAGGTGTTCATGAGTAATGTTTGTTAAAACAGCCGTACAAAATTCAACATCGCCAAGGCGGTTTGTCCTGGGAGAAAGTCCGTGAGAACTCGCCTCTACAACAGCGTATTCGCATCCGGCAGCCGCCATTTCGTATAACAGACGCTGAACTACAGGCGCTTCGGGAGTGGTTTGATGTTCTGTATTCCAAATCTCTTCGCCGCCAAGACTGTGCTGAACAGTGGAAAAAAACCCTGCCTTTTTTCCCATCAATGTTAAAAGCTGCCAAATAAGGTAGACGGTTGTGCTTTTTCCTTCTGTTCCGGTAACGCCTGTTATAAACATTTTCCGGGAGGGGAAGTCATAAAATGACGCGGAAATGGGCGACATCGCAAAACGCGCGTCTTTAACTTTTAAATAAACAACATTTGGATTTTTTTCTGTAATATCTTTTTCATGCACAATGACACAAGCGCCTCGTTTAATTGCGTCATTTACAAAAAGACTTCCGTCTGTATGAAGGCCGGGAAGCGCAAAAAAAAGATTACCCTGTTTTACGTTACGCGAATCGTACGCAAGTCCTGTAACAAGAGGATTTAAAATCCCGTCTACAGATACAAATCCGCATTTGGCCGCTGTTTCCTTTGTAAAAAAATTAGAGAGATGACGTTCCATAAGCTGCGTGTTTAATCCTCCCCAAAAACAATCGCTGTAAACGTATAAAGCTGAGTGTCGCCCGCTTTATATGATCCTTGCGGTAAACCGGCTTTAACGCAAATATAATCAAGGTACTCGTCAAGATTCCACCCCTGTTCAACCGGAACCTGAGGCAGGAGAACGCCTGATCTTCCGCGCCCCGTTAATAATAATCCATGAACGCCTACTTTAACCTGTTCCGGATCGGGGCATGGCGTCATCGGAGAAAGCGCCGATATTTCGATGGTAACCTTTTTTAGTTCATCCTTTTTTAACGAAGGAAAACGGGGGTCGCCGAATGCGGCTTCTTTTGCCATCAATCTTACTGTTTCCAGTAATGATAAATTGGCGGTCATCCTTCCTATACATCCGCGTAAATTACTTCCGATATGCAATGTTACAAACGCGCCGCAAAGAGTGTTTAAATTTTCTCCCTCTCCGTTAAAAGAAGGCTTTCGTCCTTCCAGCTCTGCGGCGATCGACTCACGCGCCTGTGAAAGCAATATTTTCTGTTCTTCTTCGGTTATGGTGAATTCCATGTCTTTGTTATATTATAATATAGGGTATTTTATGAGACAAGGACGAATTTCTAAAGTTGTAAAAATCGGCGGTTTTTCTCATGTTCGCCCTGTTTATATAGGCGGGAATCACCCTGTAGTTGTTCAGACTATGTGGAAAGACCGGCTTTTACCTGAAGAACTTGATAAAACAGCGGAAAAAATCGACGCTCTTGGAGCAATTGGCTGCGGTCTTTTGCGATTTGCCGTTCCTGACATTGAATCCGCACAGACGCTTGGTCGCCTTGCCGAAATGGTTTCGATGCCGCTTGTTGCCGATATCCATTTTGATTATAAAATCGCCCTTCGTTGTCTTGATTTTCCGATCGCAAAGATTCGAATCAACCCCGGCAATATCGGCAGTAAAGACAAGGTAAAAGTCGTGCTGGAAAAGGCAGGCTCCAAAAACATCCCCATCCGTATCGGCGTAAATGCCGGGAGTCTTCCTCAGGATCTTCGTCATCTGGATACAGCCGAAGCTTTGGTAGAGGCCGCAGAGAGGGAAATGTCAATATTTAACGAATTTGGATTTACATCGATTCTCGTCTCAATGAAAGCCAGCACAATTGCCGATACTATAAGTGCAAACATAATTTTTTCCGGCAGGGTGGACGTGCCCCTCCATGTTGGGGTCACGGAAGCCGGCCCTTTAACGGCAGGGGTTGTCAGGAATACTGCGGCTCTTCTTGCGCTGTTAAAAGAAGGCATAGGAGATACGATAAGGGTATCTCTTTCCGACACCATGGAGAACGAGGTGATTGCCGGCAGGGAAATTATGGCTGCGGCAGCGAGGATGCCGCCGGAAAATCCAAGGCTGCGGTATTCCGGTGTGAACATTGTTTCCTGTCCGCGCTGCGGAAGAGCAGGTTTTGACACTCACGGTTTTACAGACCGCTGGATGCCGCGCCTTTACAGCATTAAAAAGGATTTAACCGTGGCCATTATGGGCTGTGAAGTAAACGGTCCTGTAGAAGCAAAACATGCCGACATTGGCATAACGGGAGCAGGAGATAAAGTATTGATTTTTAAACACGGCGAGATTATAAAAACAATTTCCGCAGATCAGGCAGATGCGGTATTTGAAGAGGAACTGGGAAAAATATGAAGATCAAGAAAATAACCACGGAGAAACACGGAGGCGCAATACGTTGCAGGAACCGAAGGTTCTTTTCGTGCTGGTTCGTGGTAAAATTCTTTTTAATTTTCTTTGTCTTTTCGGTTCCGCTTTTTGCGCAGTCGCCTGCGTATCCGTGGTGGCTGTCTTTGGAGCGCGGAAAAAATCAATTTAGAAACGGCAGTTTCGGCGCCGCCTTAATGTCGTTTGAAGACGCGCGAAGAAGCAGAAGAGCCATGTATGAACAAATGGAAAGAGATTTAATTACTCTGCTTTCGCTCGGCGAAGTGCGAAGAATCGGCGATTCACTTGAAAGAGTAGAACATTTTGCTGTAGAACGAAGTTATACGGCAGCCTCGGCCGCGTTACAGGAACTTTATTACCGCTTTCCAAAGACGAGTTTTAACAATTCAGCTTCGGCGGCTCTTGCGGCTTTTAACAGAATGAAAAATTATCCGGAAGCTGAATTCTGGATTGGCGAAGTATACAGGGTTGAAGGCGAAATGACTCTTGCATTGACTCAATATCAAAGAGCTCTTCAAATGCGCGATGTTCTTGAAGATCCTGGGTTTACCGCTTCGCTGCAATATCGAATTGCAAATGTTTTAAGAATACGACAGGAATATACCGAGATGGAAAGGGTTCTGCTAGCAATAATCGAAGAAAGAGATACGCTTTGGATAAATGCCCAAAGCGCCGACAGAAATTCAAACCCGGCTTCAGCTAACATACCGTATGATCAAGCGTCATCCGCATTCGCAAGAAACGCGATGAGGTGGACATTAACAGAACATGGAATTAACCGCTTTTTATTAATGTACAGATATAACAACAGTACAGCAGAACAGGCGCACAGGCTTCTTGGATATTTTTATGTTGCGCGGCGCAATAATAATTTAGCCGAACAGCATTTAATGTTTGCGTTTTTAATTCAAAATACAACCATTATTGAAGAAATTCAAAGACACAGGTACGAATATGTATTTACCAGTTTAACCGCTTTAATGCGGGAAGTAAACAGATACCCGCTGTTACAGTCATATATTGCAGAAGTTGAGTATTACAAAACGGTTTATTATTTTGCCGCGAGTCTTTTTGGAAACGGCAAGAGAGCTATCGCGCGCGAATTATGGACTTTTCTTTCTACTCAGCCTCAGGCAGGAGAGTGGCAGGGCAGAGCCGCAAGCCAGCTTGTAAATCCGCGCTTTGAACAACTGGTTGAAATGCCGTAGAAAGCAAACATTGACAAAAAAATTGTAATTTGATATTGTAATGACAGATTCATCCGACGGGCAATAGCGCAGTTGGTTTAGCGTACAAGTCTGGGGGACTTGGGGTCCCCGGTTCAAATCCGGGTTGCCCGACAGATGAATTTATTTTTTAACCACGAACCACACGAACCTTAGCTTCGATATCTTAATCTTAAACCTAAGTAATCCCTGATTACTAATGGCTTTCTATAGTCTAAGAAAATAATTCAAACAACAAGTTCGGTCTTGTTCGTGATGGTTAGTGGTAAATTCTTCTTCTCTTTCTTGGCGACCTTTGCGTTCTTAGCACCTTGGCGATTCGGTAAAATGTTCTGTCTTACATTTTCAGCACAGACTTATCGTAATCCGCTGGCGGTACAAAACCAAGAAGCTGCATACATGTTGCCGCAATCGAGCTGATTCCTAAACCTTCGTTTAAACAGCTTTCCTTTGGATCGTTTTTATACTCGCCTTTGTAATCAGGATCGTAAATGATGCACGGAACAGGATTCAAACTGTGGCTTGTTTTTGTAATCGGCGTTCCGTCTTCTTTAAGGGAAACCGCGCCTGTTTTTTTATCGTGTTCGTACATGTCGTCGCTGTTGCCGTGATCTGCCGTAAGTATCACAACAGCACAGGCTTTGTCCGCCGCTTCTTTAATTCTTCCAAGCTGAACATCCATGCCTTCCATTGATTCAATTACAGCATTGTAAACGCCTGTGTGTCCCACCATGTCTCCGTTAGGAAAGTTGAGCCTTATAAAATCGTGCTTGCCGCTTCCAATTGCTTCGACAACTTTATCTGTAATTTCTTTGCACTTCATCAAAGGTTTTTGTTCAAAAGGAATTACATCGCTTTTTATTTCTTCGTAGTCTTCAAGTTTTTCATCGAACTTGCCTGTGCGGTTTCCATTAAAGAAGTACGTGACATGTCCGTATTTTTGCGTCTCTGATATTGCGAGCGTGCGAACTCCGCTTGCGGCTAAATATTCGCCCATTGTTTTATCAATCGAAGGCGGACTTACAAGGTAGCGGCTTGGCACATGAAGATCGCCGTCGTATTCCATCATGCCCGCGTAGCATACTTTTGGGCGGCGCTTGCGATCAAACTTGTTAAAATTATCTTCTTCAAACGCGGCGGTAATTTCCAATGCGCGA
>Ga0209755_10004344_pt1 | contig 16839 bp, 19 predicted proteins | sample TergutCo191P1_FD_187301 | JGI IMG/M metagenome (GOLD analysis project Ga0209755, IMG submission 187301) | Cornitermes sp. P1 segment gut microbial communities from Petit-Saut dam, French Guiana - Co191P1 (SPAdes) (version 2) | ecosystem: Host-associated > Arthropoda: Insects > Digestive system... | reverse complement strand
TTATTATAATCGGTTTAGAAAACATTCTGCAAATAATTACTTGACGCCGGAGGAAAAAGATTCTATATTTACATATAACAATTCATATGTGGCTTAACTAACTTTACTTTTTTTTCGGGACACTCCAAATGAACAAGGAAGAGCAATAGACAATCTACGACTTTTCATTCTTGGCCCTAACGGAATGATTAAGCATCTAACATCACAAATTGACACAATAAATGAAATAAACAATGTGGTAGCAGAGCTTATTGTTCTGACTTCCGAGCATAGAGTTGACTATAATCCTATCTTTTTTGAAGTATTGTCAAACATGCTTATAGTAATTGCCGACAATAACAGATTTTATTACTCAGATACAGGAAGCATTAACATAGAGCAGTCTAATTTCTACGGCCCTCAAGCAGGTGGAGCATCTACCGAGCCTAAAGAATGCTACAGAATAGGCAACAGAATGGCATTGTTCACAAACAAGACAATTGAGTTCTGGGATGTATCTTTGGACTTTGAAAATCCGTTGGTAGCAAGGTATGGAGACAATGTTTACTCTTACACAGTATTGAAAAACAGTTCATTTGTCTTTGATGACACTGTTTATTGCATAGCATCATCAACAGCAATGCCGTATTATTCCTTGTTCAAAATAGACAAATCAGGCCAGATGCAGAAGATAAGCTATCCAGAATTGGAATTTGCTATCAATAGCTTTGATTTTTCACATGTTAAGACTTCATGCATGAAACTTGGCAACCAGCCTATTATTTGCTGGTTTATCAGTGGAGTTGTCTATTGCTATAATGTGATAAGAAATGTATTCTTCCAGAAAAGCAATTTGGAGCTTTATCTTTACGATGACATTTATTTGAACTACATAAGCAACTTGTCAGGAAGACATAAAGATTTCTATGTAAGAGCAGAGATAAAATTGCCTAGCCTAAACCTTGATAGGAATGGCAGGAATTTGAAGACAGTGAATGCCGACCTGTATGCTTGCGCGCATAAAGGTTTAAATAATGTCGTGCACATGATGATGTGCAGGAATAATACACAAGAATTCAAAAGCAATTATTATTCTAAATTAGCAAGTGAATTGTATGGCAAGAAAAATCTTATTGTCAAATGGGACAATCTAGGCAAGATAAATGACAATAGAATGAGCATGTGCTGGTGCTCTGACATAGACATAAACAAAATCACCTGGACAGTAGAGTAGCAATAGTTATTATTATAACTATGAAGGAACTTTCAAAGAGGATAATGCAATGGTACCATTATTAGTAGGAGCTGGTGCAGCTTTGGCAGGTGGATTGCTATCCGCTAATCAAGCAAGCAATAACAGAAGCAATCTGAATAACGCAGTAAACAATTACCAAACTCAGACTCAAGGGGTTATAGACCAATACAACCAGAGATCAGCGGGCACTTTGCAGAGCTACATGAACCAGTCCAATGCAGACAGGTTGAATCCAAACGATGTCAATGCATGGCTGAACCCGAACATAAATTACCAGATGGAGCAGGTGCGCAAGCAAAACAATGCACAGTATGGAGCACAGGGAATGCTTAATTCTGGAGCGGCTATGAAAAGCCTTCAGGACAGAAGCCAGAATGTTGCCAATCAAGCACATCAGCAAGCCGTGCAAAATGCAATGGGCCAAGCACAGCTAAACTCTGGCATAACGAACAATCAATTTCAGGCAAACCAAGGCTTCAATGATAATTTGGCTAATGCTTACATGCAGATGCATGGAAATGCTTTGGCTGCAAAAGCTGGCAATAACAACAATTCAGTTTCGCAAGGCATTTCTTCCGCTGGCCAGATTATAGGCGGTGTGGGTACCTTGATGAACGCTTTCAAATAAGAGGACACAGGCAATGGCATTAAACATACCATCTATACTTCCTGCTCTAGACAGGGCAAGGGAACAAAATGAATTATCAAGAAAGCTCACTGAAAAAGGAATCAATGATTTTGTGAAAGGCTCTGGCCAGTTTGCTATGTCTTACATTGAAAGGCAAAAGGCACTGAAAGAGCAAGAAGAACTTGACAGACAAGCTCAGGCAGAAGCAGAAGCTTTAAATCCTACTTATTATGATTTTAAGAATGATCTTATAAACATAGGTCTTCATGATCCATTTAGTCAGAATAAACCTTTGCGACCTGAGCCGCCATACTTTACAGGACATAGCATAATTTCACAGAGGTTCAAATAATGCCTATTTTTCCTAGAACTCAAAGAACTGAAATAAAATTTGATAATCCTGTTGCCGATTACACTATAGGTGCTGTTGGCAGAACTGGCAGAGACATTGGCAGAGCAGCAAAGGAAGGAATAAATGCAGTCAATGATTATGTAATTGAGCCAGTAAGAAAGTATTTGCCTGAGCTTGAAAGAGAAAAAGCAGATTTAGCGGATGGTAAAAGATTAGAACTGTTGAACAGGTCTATGACAAGAGCAGGGTTTGAGACTGGCTATGAAAATCCAGGAATGCAGGATGCCAGAAGGGAAGAAATGGGCTTCAAAGACATGCTTGCTATGAGACAGGCTCAATTGGAAAGAGAAAAATGGATGAACCAGCACGGCCCAGGCTCTCTGAAAGGCGATGAAAAAAGAAAATTTGATTTGAGTCAGTTGCCTCAATGGACTCCACAGAATAAAATGGAAGCATTTCAATTGCTCGGTGGTGGCAAGGACTTTGGTAGTACATTGGCATTGATAAAACAACACGGTGCAGAGAATGCCGATGGTACATTGCAAGGCAAATACGCTGAAGCAGTAACTACTAACATGCAACGCTTGGGCCAGAAGTTCCAGGCTGAAGCCGCAAAAGCAAAATCACAAACAGAGCGTGATGGATTACTAGGTTATGCTAAAGCTGCATTCGGAATGGCATCACAAATTCCTTCTATGGCCGCAAATGGTATAGCAGCTGCTATTGAAAATGCATTTGGAACAAATAAAGAAGCTATGAGAATAGCCCAGGAAGCAGTGTTGCAAGGTGCTTATGAAGGACTTGATGAAGCATCTGCAAAACAAGCTTTATTTGACTATTTTCCGACAAACATTTACAGCGGTTATAGAGCAGGTGGACAACCTGCAATTGCTCCTACAATGTCTCCTGAAGATTTGAAAGCATTTGAAGAATGGAAACAGATGAAAGCTCAGTTGGATAGTGAGGGTTGGGAATAATGAAATTTTACGGCTTAAAAAATGGAGAATGGGTTGAAGTAGACTCACAGACTTACAATAATCTTAAAGCTGCTGGCAAGCAAGTAAGAATGGATCAATCTGAACAACCTAAGCAAGCACCAAAACCACGGCCAAGACCTGTATCAAGTTCATCAGAGGCGCAATCATCTAGCTCTGGCATGTTGAGCCATTTGAGAGCAACTCCAGAACAACAGGAAAATTTGCAACAAGTAATAAATGATGCTGGTCTTGACATGACTTGGGGAGAATTCGCTGCTATCCCTGCTTCTTTTGTAGCCCCATTACTAGTTGATGAATTACAAAAACACGGATTAGACAGGCCAGGAGCGTTAGTAGGCAAAACTGTTGGCGACTTGGCATTGCTTGCAATTCCACCTACAAAATTAGCTGGAGTAATAACAAAGGCTGGTGGTGCGGCTTTAAAAGGAGCAACGGTTGGTTCAAAGCTTAAAGAAGCAGGAAATTTTCTATTGAAGCCTTATACTGCTTTTGGTAAAGGTGCAGAGTTTACTAGACCTATAGGTCAAGCCACTGCTAATGCCGCAGACAATGTTGTAGCTACAGGAATTCAAAATGCTGCTGATACACAAGATGGTAACTTTACAGATAACATGGGCTTGAGTGCTTTGATAGGTGCTCCTGCTGGTGCAGTTGCAGGTGTTAGAAGTTATGCAAAAATTGGTCCGTATGAATCTGAAATTGCACAGAAAACAAAAGCAAAGCCAGGATCAAAAAAGGAAAGAGAATTTGAAATGCGTGAACGTTTTGAAGACATGAATGATGTTGAAACAAACCTTGATGCGGCTAGTGAACTTATTCACCAATACGGTGCAAGTGAAGGTGCTTTTCCAAAGTCTTGGCCAGCAATAAACAGGCATTTAGATACAGAAATAGCCCATTGGAACAAAGAAGCTAGGCGAAGATCTAAAGATCAACCTGTTTCAAGCAAAAAACAAGATGAGATGTATTATGAAGCTGTTGATAATCTTAAAATGTTTGGCGAACCTGAAGAAAGAGCAAAGGTTGTTGCATTAAAGCGTTTACAAAGTCCTATAATTAAGGTTAGAAAACCTGTTTTTTCTAATAAAGACGAAGCTGAAAAATGGAAGAAAAGCATTAATGAATGGCTTGAGTACAATAAGTTTGGTTGGTTCGATGGAGAGCGCGTTTATTTCAATAAAGACATAAATCCTGCTCATGTTGAAGATACATTCAGAAAAATGCATAGCCCTTCTCTGCCAGGCAAAAGCACAAAGGATTGGAAGGAAACATTAAGAACGGCTTTAAGAGATTTGAGAGGTTCGGAAGATTTTGTAACCGAAGGAACTCCTGACGATGACTCTTATGGCTATGCTATGGCACAGCTTGAAAGACTGCAAAGAGATAAAAACATTTTGAACTACACGCAGGGTGGCTATGGTTATAATCAATCAGTTCCTGTTTACAGTTGGAAACAACAACTAGATCGTAAGCATAGACCAGGTATGGGATTCATTGATTATGACTTGGAAGTTTTTCCAAGATTATCTACTCAGTCTATGGTCAATCTTTATGAGCAATACCCTGAAATTAAAGAGGCTTTTGAGATTTTCAAGCAGTATGGCAATAGTCCTTTATTGCAAGAAAAAATAAATGAATTAAGTCCAGAAGCTAGGAAGGCCGCAGTAGAGGCAATGCAAGAGACTAAGGGAATAGCCAATCAAAGAATCTTACCAGAGCTGAGGAAGTAAAAATGGCAAATACTATTAGAAGATTTTATCGTCTTTAAGCTTAGCCTTACCTTTCTCGTCAAGCTCATACTTCCGTTCTTTGCCTCGGTATTTATTAAGATAATCATCAACAAATTCTTTGTCAGTAGGTTTTGCTCTATGTTTCCAAAAGAACCAAATGAACACGGCAAGAAGAATACCACCTATGAATGTTCCAAGGCTGCTTATTACTACAGCAACAAAGAAGTCGAATAAATTTGTCATACCGAATAACTCCCAGCAAGCTCCAAAGCTTGCGAGCCAACAAAATGTGTAAAACAAAATCTGTAAGCAATAGATTCCAAATTCATCTGATTGAAACTCCTCTAAAAATTCTTTCTGTTTCATAATGTATAAAATTATTTATAGTTTTTTCTAGATTACTCCAAAATAGGAGTAGTCTATGTTACCTGCCGATGCTTGGCCAGAAAAGGTCAAAGAAAGAATGAACGAGCTTTTGGAAGATTCTGTGTATAAACAAATACAGGATTGGAGTGTTAGAGAATGGAATGAAAATGTTTATGAAATACGGATCTTGTATAAGAATAAAGAACCTTATTCTGAAACTGTAAATGTTTAGATTAAGTTTTACTTTTATTTGTTTGTTGCTATTACACAATCTGCTTCGTAGGTTTTCCAGTAACCATCTGGATGGCCTGGTGGATCGTGTATTACAGGTTTACAGTCTAAAGGAATTTGTTGGCAATCATAACTTCTTACCTTACCAGAAACAATTTCATGTTTACAAGTAAGCCATTCATTTGCTGCCTCTTCTTCAGCTTGTTTAATCATTTGATGGTGTGAAAAAGCACCATAATCATCTGGCGTAATAGTCACACGCCATACTACATAAAAAATCAAACCAGCTATAGCTAATGCTATGTACAGTTTCATGTTTCACTCTCCTTTGTAGGATAATCTACAAAATTATTTATAAAATAATAGTTAATTCCTAGTTATTATTATACTATGCCACCAAATTATGTTATTTTAATGTTAGCAGCCTTATCTGCAGTTACTGAAGGAATGATAGCTATTAAAGATAGGAAAGGTAATGAAATACACAATAGAGAAATGACGGATAGGTATAATGCTGCATTAGATGATGCTATTGGTGATCCTGCTAAGATGATGCAGATGATCCAAGACTATCTGAATAATGATCCTGACTTTCCTCCAGAACTTAAAGCAATCTTTGATGAAGCAGTAATGACTCCAGAAGTTATACAGGCTACGCAAAATCCTACAGAAATAACTCCCATGCTTGGTAAATGGCTTAATGAAACGCCAAGAGGCAATGTTTATCTAAGCATGATTGCTGACCAAAGCCCAAGCGGAGAGCAAATTCCAGGAAAAGATTTCTATTTCAATCAAGTAGGCAAAAGCGGTAAAGTATGGGCTAAAGGCAAAGAATACGATTTTAACATGCCTTATGAGCACGTGTTTGAAGCACGAAAAGTTCCAGGGCAGGAAGGTGACTATAATTTACAAGATACTTTAACAAAATGGAATGTTACTTCTACTCCTTCTCCTGTTACATGGCCAACAGGTCATCAATCACAATTTGCTAATTTAATGCAATTAATTAGTAGTACTAATCCAGATGTAAAAGCTGCTGGGTTAAGAATAATAGATGAGGCTCGTGAAAAATTATCACCTGAAGATAAATTAGTTCTTGATAAAATCATGAGTGATAATAACAATAATGATAGACGTACCGCTATTTCGTATTTCTTAGGTAGTAGAGGCCATTTTGCATCTAGCTCTGTTCTACCTACTGCTACTTTAAGAACAGTTAATTCTAATGCTCCAGAACATAGTGGATTAGTAGGTGGTGGCTCAGACAAATGGAATGTTCATTATAGCAAAATGACTCCAAAAGGCGTAGGCAATAAAAACATAGGCAAGGACAAAGAAGGAAAAGACATTAGAGGTTGGCATTTGCCAGAACTTATGAACACTGCAGCGGCAAGCAGAAGATTACCTGTGATGTCATTTCATGACATCTTTTTGCCAGGTTCTGCAACAGATCTTAATAAATACTTTGGCATCGGCCCATACCCACAAGACTTATACGTTCCTTACAAAAGAGATGCTGGCAAAGACTATTGGAAAACTTTTGAAGAAGAACTTACTTCAGAAAATCCCAATGATGTTTCAAGTTCTAGTCAAGGCTCAAGCAGTTCTGTTAATTCAAGCAGCAGTAGCAATGATCAAGGTAGTTCTTCAAGTGATCTATACAGCAGTTCATTTGGCTCAAGTAGCAGTGTACCTAGTTCATCAAGCAGTAGTTCAAGCTCTTCTAGCTCTTCTAGCAATAGAAAACCTCCAATGTACCCAGTGTTTGTAAGGCCTGATACTGCAGGACTTGGCAAGAGCAAAGCTGAAGGGCGTGGAAGTCAGTTGTATCCAGGTTTAGACTTTGATGCTCATTTTCCTAATGGAGTAATGGCAACCATAAGAATTAGAAAAGAACCTACTGGTAGGTATAATTATCAACTTCCCGATGGTTCATGGAATACAGACATTAATAATCAAACTAGGTTAGGAGCTGGTGATCTATTTGTAAAACATCCTGATGTAAAAGAATGGTTAGATGAAAATCCTGGTGAAATTTATGAGTATCCTATTGTTTCAAAAGGTTATAGAAAAGCAACACCATCTACAACACCTGCAATAAACAATAGTCCTGATTTTTCTTATGTGTCTTTAAAAGAATCTAATACAGGATCTACTTATGAAGTAGAAGGTAGAACACCAGGTGAAAGGGGGACATTTGGTGTATTCCCAGTGGTTGCAATTAGTCCACAAGCTACTTATGGAATAGACTTTTTAAGAGATTATTGGGAATCTGGTGATTTTTATTCAGCTATCCGTCCTTCTGTTATTAATCCTAGTTATAGTACTTTAAATCATACAGGCCAAGACTTTGCACAAGTACGTGGCCCTATTCCTAGCTCATCTAGTCAAGCACCAAGCTCAAGCAGTAGGCCAAGTAGTTCATCTTCTGCACCAAGTAGTAGTTCAAGAAGCAGTTCATCTGCTCAGGCTCCTACTTATAGCATGCCTGATTCGCTTAATAAATACACTGCTCAAAATGCACAAAATTGGAGTGGAAGCAACTGGAATCAAGGTGGCTCAGTAATTAATCAATTTGCAGGCAACATAAGTCAAATGCAAAGCTTGTCAAATCAATTGAATGCTAATGATAAAGCATTGTTTGACCAGCTTATTGCAAGAAACCCTTACTGGAATCAGGAAGCGGCATGGTTATTGTATAACAGAGGAATTATAAAGTAAAAACGAGGAAACATGGCAGACAACAGAACATTAAGACAAAAATTCAGTAACTGGTACTATGGCGATGAACCTGACTTTCCGCCTTTGCCATTCCCATACAAACCATTTGAATTGGAACCAGATTTCCAAACAATTAGGCAACAAACTGAACCAGCACCATCAATAGAACCAGAATACCCAGAAGATAATGATGAGTATTTTGCTAATCTAGAAGCTAGGATGCAGGGCGTTCGTGATTCGGTAAGAAATGTTATAGCTGAAGAAAGAAGGCAAGGGCTTAATAAAGTGCCTGATAGCTTGCGGGTAAAATACAATCCGTATGATTCAGAAGGCAATAAGTATAGAGACCCATTTGTCCAGCCTATGCATTCAGATCCAACTACTGAAGCCTATTGGAGAGACAGAGGCTATCAAATCATAGATCATTATTTTCAGCCTGAGAATAATGCAGGTGGCTATGGAGTCCGTGATACTAAAACAGGCCAGGTAAAATGGGTTAAAGCTTCTGAAGCAAACATAAACAGAGACCGAATCTTTCCAGAGCTAAAGAAAACGGAAAGGTACAACCCAGAAACTAGGAAGGTTGAAAAAGGTGTATTTGGCGATGATGGAGAATTCTACCCTGATGCAGAGTAGTTAAAAGGAACAGCTATCACTGACTGTTCCACACTGATTAGTTCCTATAAGAGTTAATGTAGTATCGCCACTTACATTACTTAAAGCCCAACTAAATGTTTCTGATGTATTTGGTTCTTGATAAAGTGGACCATTAATACTCAGTAATGTCAATGTATCAACATTACTGCTTTGAATAGTAACTTCAATAATAGGAATAGGAATAAGTACACCAATCATTGGCTCTGAACAAGTCAATGAAACAGTTGGCTTGGCACTTTCGTCATTGCATCGCTCATCAGTTGCTTTGTCATCGTTTGAACATGAAAGGGCAACAACTGCGGCAATTGAAATCAAAACTTTTTTCATAATTTGTTCTCCTGTAGTTATTTTGAAGTTTTAGATAGTGCAAAATTGATCACGAATACTGCAGCAAGTATGATGATACATGGAATGCTTCCATAAGGCATTTCTGTAGGTATGCTAAAATTCTTATGAAAAGTCAAATAACACAGCAAACAAATTGAATAAATTATAGTAAACCAGAGAGCAAATGTATTATACTTTTCCTCAATAAGCTCTGCTTCAGCATGTTTACTATTAAGTTTCCATGGATTATTATCATTCAAAAGATACATTGAATTGAATGTCTCTGGTCGTGGCATGCAGTCATTGCATAGATTATCTGTTTCATAATGTGTGAAAAAATACGCCTTGCATTTTCCACACTGTTTTGAAATTCCAAGGTCTTTCATACTCTGTTCTCCTACTTTAGGTTAATCTACAATTTTTCTCAGCAAAGAGTTCAAATTATTTTTTAGCAGTATCGTTTTCAAGTATTTTGAATGCAAATTTACCGACCTTAATAGCGGTTATTGCACCTGAAATTGCGCCATCAACAGCATGATTTGTAACCGTAGCACCTATGTCCATGCTTTTTTCCATTAATGCCGCAGTATCAATGCTGTCCTTATTAGTCAATTTGACTATTTCAATAGCATCCATAGTTACACTGCCAGCGGTTTTGATTGTTTTAGCTTCATCAGTGCAAGCCATGAAGTTCATAGCAACCAATGCTGTTAATAGTACTTTTTTCATAAAAACCTCCACGGTTATGGTTAATTTATAAAATAATAGTCTTTTCCTCAATTTTTTTATAACACTTTATCACATAGCCCTTTCTAATGTGTCTTAGTCACGAAGCTAGGTGCCATAGCTAGAAGGTTATTATTATACTATGGAAGGTGCTCTAGTTTCTCAAACGTTGTTCAATGACCAATTGGCAGGCCAACTCATAAGCTCAGGCCAGACATGGCAAATCTGGTTAGCAGTAGGCATTGTGCTTTTGCAAATACTCATTCTTCCAGGCATTTACAAAATTGGCAATTGGCTTTTGACATCTCATAAAAAGCAGGAAGCTTTGGAAACAGAGAACAGGACACTCAAAAGAGATGCTGAGGTCAAAGAAATGAAGACTCACTTTGCCGAAGAAATTACCAAGATTCATCACAGGATAGACGAAACAGAGACAACATGGAAATCCGAATTAAAAGACCTTAGAACACAGCTAAATAACCAATACGAAAGAATCATAGATTTGATAGGAAACCTTAAAGAGAAGGTGAATGATGCACCAAGACGAACTTGAAATGCTTGCATCTGATTTGCGCAGAATAGAAATAGAATTATGCTGCGCATTGCAGAAGGTCCAGCACATAAGAACTGTAATGGCAAGAGGCTCGGAACATTATAATTTCAAGGCAGAAGAAATAACCGAGCCAATCAGATAAAATCGAAAGTTATTATTCCATAAATAACAACAGGTAATAGAGCCGTAAAACTATGGACAATAGACTTAACATTATCCCAGACAAGGTTGTCACTGCACAGCTTGACAAAGTGCTAGGCATAGAGCCACCCAAAGACAATCCATTGGAAGCAAAGTTTTATCTGTCCATAGAAGAGCTTGCCACTGAAATAAATTATCTGAACAATCCAAAGAACCAAAGCAAAAAAGACTTCGGCAAAAGAAAATCCAATCTTTATGCATGGGCCGTGCTAAATGACAAATCGGACATGATGAAATGGCTGGAATCAAGGTTCAACACAACAGAGCACGTGCCAGACACGGAAATAAATTTGATACTGAAGTAATGCCATGCAAAAACAAATCGTAAATGTTGAAATAGAATTGCTTCCGCACCAAAAGAAACTTTTTGAATCCGATACATACATTACAGGCATGTCTTGTGCTGTAGGCGCAGGCAAAAGCTGGACAGTGGCACTGAAAATAATAGTTGATCTCCTACAGGGCAAGCGCGTATTGATCATAACCGATACTTACGCACAACTCAGGGATGTTCTAATAAATCAGATACTTGGTATCTTAGACGAGTATAAAATACCCTACAATCACAACAAGAACAGGCAGATAGTAAATCTCGGCAAAGGAATGATGTTTGCCAAGACAAACAAGAATGCAGAGACTATCAGAGGCCTCACGAAAATAGACACTGTTTGTATTGACGAGGCTCAGAACATAGAAGAGAAATGCTTCAATTATGCAATGGCAAGGCAGAGGGGAATTCCGAATGCCAAAATGTATCTAACTGGAACTGGATGCTCCAAGCAGCACTGGTTTGCCAAGAAATGCATGGATCCAAAGAATACATGGATTACTGCCGACATCTTCAGCAATGAAAAACACAATAAAAGAGATTACATAGATAGGATGCTAGATGGCTATAAAGACATGCCTCAGGAATTCATACAAAGGGAACTATACGGCCTGTTCACCGATGGCTCCGACAAATCTCTCTTCGACATCATCAAAACAGATGCATTGCCTGTGTTCGGTTCTATTGTGGCTGGGCTTGACATAGCTGGAACAGGCGAAGACTTTTCATGCATAGCAGTGTTCAACGGCAATGTGCTTGTTGCATTGAGGAAAAAGAAAACAATGGACAAAGACATTCTGGAAGCATGGAAAAAAGAAATAACTGCTGAATTTGGAGTTCAATACTGGAGGCACGATTGCACTGGCATAGGCAACCTGTTCAGATGGCCAGACAGCCAAGGCATCAACTTCGGCGGCGGAGGCAATGGCAGGTTTTTGAATCAGAGAGCCAGAATCTATTTTGATCTCAGGCACAAACTTCAGCAGGGCATAGCATTCGGAAATGACTCCATTAGAAAATTCTTTGAAAATGCAGTTATGGCAGAGCTTATGGCAACGGAATTGGACAAAAGAGAGAGTCCTAAAATCAAGCTTGTCGAAAAAGGCAAAATAAGAAAATCAATAGGCAAAAGCCCAGACTTGGCAGACGCATTGGCATTGGCCTCATGGATTCCTTCAAACGACATTCTGCAAAATGCGAACATAAACCAAGCAATAAACAGCTACAACGAGCAGGCTTTTTATTACGACAATTAATCCTGGTTATTATTGTTATAACCAAATTGCAATAGGTAAATGATGGAAGAAGATACTTTAGACATGGTAAATCCCGACAAAGAGATACTCAAAGAAATCGACAAGTTCATAGAGAACAGGAAAAAAGAATTCGACAACGATGTGCGAGACTTCAGAATTTCCAAAAACATAGCATCTGGCAACGGATTCACTTCTATAAAGTCTAGGTCAAGCAAACAGAAGATTAGGCAGAGAGTATGCATAAACCTGCTTGAGCCTATAATAAACTCCATTGTTTATCGATACACCAATGACCCATTTCAGTTCATGACTGATGCTCCCATTGACAAAGACGAATTGACTTCCCAGCTTGGCACTGCTTTGAGGGAAGCTGCAATAGACGGCAAAAGCTACATTTTGTCTTATGTAGATGGCCCTGAAAATGATTTGAAACTTAAGTTCAAAAAATTAAACAATTTCAATGTAATCTACGGAGCGTGTGACTACGTTGACGGAGAGGACGTGAAGCAGGTTGTCTATGTTGACAAGAAGCAGGTAAAAGGCTCTTCCAGAACTCACAAGACAAATTTGGCTATCAATTTGCAGCCTGTTCTTGAGTTTTCCAATGACGAGATACCTGTATTGACCTATTGGAAACTTGAAAATGGCATTCTTCATACATACACCATTGAAAATGACACGATAACTGAGCATAGCGAAGTAGAAGCCAGGTATTTGCCTGTGACAAGAATCTATGCAAAAGAAGTAACAATGGATCTTGATACAAATTACAGAGGTCTCTATTACTTGGTTCAGGACTTGTTGAAGACTATTGATTACACTGCATCCAAAGTACAGGAAAGAATTGCAACTGCTCCAACTGCCTACTTCACTATTTCTAGGCAGGCATTGGGCAAAAACAAAGACCAATGGGAAAACGTGAATGACAAGCCAAGACCTTTCATTACTTATGATTCTACGGATGGCAACGGCAATGAATACCCTGTTCCAGTACGCAATGATTTGTCCGTTCAGATAGACGATTTGATGAGTTCGCTGAATGTTCACCAAGGCTTGGTTTCTGGAATCCTGGGAGTAGAAGCTGGCGATCCGAATACTGTAGCCGAAACTGCGGAAGCAGTGCTTCTGAGAAGGGAAAACAAAGACACGGCTGTGAATCATTTATTGAAAAACTTGCTTGACTCTGCCAAACAGATAGGGGCTATCGTAACAGACATAACAGGCTATCCTTGCGAAGTAGTTGCATCTGTATTTGAAAAGATGAAAAAGAACGAGGAATTGGAAAAGCTTATTGCGTTGGCAAACATGTCTGCACAGAACGAGAAGCTCTATGCCATCTTGCCAGCGGTTATTGACCGCCTTGATGTTGACGATGACACGAAGCAAAAAGTCACGGCAGGATTGATGCAGTCCAAGCAACCTTCCCAGCAGGAATTGCAGTTGCAGCAGCAACTTGAACAGGCCAATGCGCAGATACAGGCATTGAAAGAAAACTTGATGACGAGCCAGGCCGCAATAGAGTCAGGAGTTCACAGGGAAGCAATACAGCAGCAAACAAAGGCTATGGAATTGCAATACAAGCAGCAGATAGAAATAAAGAAGCTACAGCTTGAGGAAATAAAACTTCAGCTTCAGCATGGCATAGACATTGAGAAAAACAATCTTAAATTGGCAGAGCTTGAGGCTTCCATACAAAAGGATCAGGATGAAATAGACTTGAAAATAGCCAATTTCGTCTCCAATTACGGACAGAAGAGGCTTGACCCTGATCCACAGCACATAATACACACGAGGATTTAGTCTATGGCAAGAACAATTCCAAAGAATTGGCTAGACAAAGAAGGCCTGTCTTTGTTCAATCATCCAGAAAGATTCTCTGCCGATGATTCCTTTCGCATTCCTGACACTACAAATCCAAACAATCTTAACCAGACAATCACGGAGATAATAAAAGAAGTAAGAAAATTGGCAAAACAGGCAAGCGATGCAAGCAATGCGGAAGGCGAAGATTTTGCCAATCAGATAAGAAATCTACAGAGTCAAATAAACCAGCTTAGGAATCAGTTTAATGGCATTGACTCGGTGAGCAATAGCGAGTTCGTCAATTTAACGAATACTGTAAATCAAATTCTTGAAAGGCTGGGAAGTTTCAATGAATTTGATTTTAGGGATGAAATAGATGCTATAATAGAGCAGCTTGAAGGCATCTACAGTAAGCTTGATGTTGAAGTTTATACAGACTTGCAGCCGTCTTATTATCCAAGCCAAGTTCAATTAGATTATGAAAAGACAAACATTGGCTCAGGCGTTACAAGGCAGGACAGCAAAGTAATAAACCTTGCAAATGAAACAAACGCTGGAGCAATGGGGCCTCAGCACGTTAATCAGATTACAAACAATACAAGCGACATTGCTGAATTATACGATCAAGCATGGCTTGGTGTTTCGTCTTCATACATCCCTGATGCTCAGACAGCGTTGTCTCAGTGGATTGCAATCAAAAAAGTTGAACCTCGTGAAGGAGTGGCCATAATTGACGATACAAATGGTGCTTTATGGAAGTATGGCGAAGGTGTAAATGGAGAGGATTTCTTCAAGATTGCAACTGGTACAATGGGAATTTTCACCAATGACAGTCTTGGCGGATTGACAGGGAAAGAAGAAGATGGCTTTGTCTATTGGGATGGTTCGTCTCAGGGTTACGGCAAAGTAAAAGGCTTTGAAAACAAACAGGACAAGCTAACCGGCTCGAATACCGATGTTGTCCGTGGCAACGCAACGATGGCAAGCCTTGTGGCTAAAGCAGTGTCAGCGGGAACAACAATAACACCCGGTACAGCTGATTCTATTTATAAAATAAATGGAACAGGTTGCAGGCTCGGCAATGGGGCTTATGACGGGCAAGTAGTGACGTTTTATAGCAGTTTATTAAACACATCCAATAATCCAGATAACTATAGCATGACTGTTATTAGATACAAATCATCAACTATAGGTGAAAAAGCTGTAATGGTTGGATGTCAATTTGTTCAGCTTGTATACGATGCTACTAGGACTGCTTGGAGCGACCAAAGAGTATTTTATGCGGAATCTGCCAAATCTGCCGAAACAGCAAGCTATGCATCAAATTACGCCTCTGGAGGAAACATTGAGGCGGAGTTTAAAGACATGGCGACCATGTTTGTTCAAACGGGGAATAGATTGACCGCTGTCGAAAAAGGTTTTAATCTTAGCCTATTTAATTCAACAACCCATTATCTACTGTCGCCGAACATTTTTCTAACCGCTGGAACCGGCGGTTACCTGGCGTTTTTAATCAGAATTGCCGATTCGACAGGAATTCTACAAATCTATCTATCTGCTGGCACGGCCTTTGCATCTGATGTAAAATGGAGACAGTTGACCGGCAACAATAGGGTAACACATGTTTCTACCAATACGGCAAATAGCAATACCCAATTCGCAATCTGCTTCACAGCCACCGTTGCCGCCAGAATGACGGTGGTTCCTATACTTGCGAATCCTGACTGGATTGCAAGCGGCCTTCCATTCACTGGCCTCTTGTCTTATGCAAATGCGCTTGGCAACTCTGTTGCCGCGACCAATGACAATACTTTGGGTGGACTATCAGCAAGTTCTGCTAGAACTGCTAATACGATAGTCGCTAGAGATTCAAATGGCTATGTTTTAGCTAATCATTTGTTTTCGCAAACTAGCCTTAGCGCGTATGTGCCGCCATCAAGTGAAACTTGGCATCCAGCAGGCTATAGAACCAGCGATGGTTTATTTCACCCTCTTGACCCAGCTTGGTTCAGAAACCGCCTAGGCCTCGGCAACACAACCGGAGCTCTTCCTGTGGCGAACGGCGGCACAAATGCCAATAGTTTGAATACCGCATTGAGTTCCTTAGGCTTTGTATTGGATGCGGGCGGCAGCAGGCAAAACGCCATAATACAATACAACACGAATTGGAATGGATTAAAAAAATCGGGATTTTACTCCGTTTCGTTAGATGGTGCGCCAAGCGTGAACATGGCTGCTCCAGTATCAACATCGGCATGGGGTTGCGCTATAATAGCCAATCCTGTCAACAACATTGGCGACAACGGGTTAACATCATTGCAAATATTCTTTCAAGATGAAGGCTCTATTTATTACAGATGCAAGTTTAATACCTTGCCCTGGGCATCAACATCGATAGCGAATGGAGCGGCAGCCGGATGGCGTAGAATACAAACGCAGGGGTACTAAATGGAAATAATAAACGAAGAATTTATAAACGTGCTGGGAACCAAGCTGATGGGCAATGAGGCGTTCCTGCTGCTGGTATTCATAACAGCGGCAATAACTATCGTTGCGCTATTCACTATCCAGCTCAGAAACGGCGACAAGATAAAGAATGTTGAAAAGGCGCGGATAGAAACGGCGGTCATGAGAGAGCGCGAAAAGAACGACCAATGGAATTACACTACAAAGGTATTGAACGGGCTAGAGAGCTACATCAAAGAGCATTCACAGGAGCACCGCATAC
>Ga0209755_10004343_pt1 | contig 16840 bp, 12 predicted proteins | sample TergutCo191P1_FD_187301 | JGI IMG/M metagenome (GOLD analysis project Ga0209755, IMG submission 187301) | Cornitermes sp. P1 segment gut microbial communities from Petit-Saut dam, French Guiana - Co191P1 (SPAdes) (version 2) | ecosystem: Host-associated > Arthropoda: Insects > Digestive system... | reverse complement strand
TCAAGCAACAACTCCTTCTTGCGCGCCTCTGCGGCACGCTCCTCCGCACTCAACTTGTAACGCGGCATCTAAATCCTCCTTATGGTAATTATTAAATATAATCCATGACTGGAAGATTACACAAAAAGTGAAACTCTCTCGGTCTGGCCGTCGGGTACGGCAGTTCCGGTACGCTTACGTTAGTGCGAACTCTTTCTTTGCCTCTTCTAGTGAGTGGCCTTTTTCGAGAAATTCGAGGATGTTTTGTTGTCCTTCGAGTCGTCCTTCCTGTCGCCCTTCGAGCCGCCCCCTGTGCTCACCCTCCTGCCTATACTTTTTTTCATATCTAGCCAAGAGACCCTTCTTGGCGAAAGCGTCTATAACACCGGCTAATTCCTCGTAGGTATACTCGTTTTTCATAAATCCATCCCCTTTCAGTATGTGTTCGTTTTCTGTCAACAACACCATAAACCACGATTCCAATGAGGCTTGGTACTCCTCGTCCTCGACCGGGAGTTCCTCGACTCGTTGGAACGTTTCCGGATCAATTCCCGGCCTTAGCGCCTTTAGGAGCAGTTCGCTGTCGTCTAATTCCGACGTTACCACTACCTGTACAGCCAGTGTTTTTTCCGGGGGGCATCCCTTACTTACAATATAATATACCCCCTTATCCTTACGCAATACCTTATAGTGAAAATCCGCTTTCAGGGCCTTAAACAGTTCCGTTGGCTTCTTGAAACATACCAGCGTCGCGCTCATATCGGTGAGCGGTACGTTCTCCTGTGCGGCGTAGATGCCGGCATAACCGTGTACCACCTTGTCGAAGACTGCCATATCGGGCGGACTGTCTACTGGGCTTTTATATTCTAAGATGTTGTGGCTTCTAAAGATACGTGCCCAGCAGTTCTCGATTTCGGCCTCGCGGTTCTTTTTTATGATGATGATATCGACCCGCAGCGGGCGTTTAGACAGCTGGCGTTCGTCTTCGAGCGTGACATCCCCATTTTTCCTGTGCTTCCGCAGCATGTAGACGAACGCCGCGAACGCGGCCTCGTGGTACCTCGCGGACTCCTTGCGCGTGGGCTTGCGCGCCCCGCCGGATTTCTTATTTCTATTCATAACAAACGGTTCCCCGCTTAAATGGTTGACAATTAACAAAATGTAAAGCATGAAAAACAGATACAGCTACCGCTAATCCAAGAGAGAAAGTAATGCGAGAGATTCGGCGTCATTTTCCAAACGCCCGGAGCCGTGGCCCCGTTGTCAACCGAGAGAGTTACAGCAAAAAGTCTTCCAAATAAACCAAGAGAAAATCCGCAATATATGCGAATATGTTATAATATAATTGATGGGATGGCGGGGTGCAAGGAAAAAATGCTGAATTAATCTTTTGACTTACCCGCGTACCGAAGGAGCAAACGCCACTGATGCCGGGCGGCGAGTACCCATATTGGCGCGAATGCTTCGGCGGCCGAGATGTGAATGCATGGTTTGCATGCTCCCGCCGGCACAGCAAGCCGCCTCTTTTCCCCTATATACGGTATCACGACGGCACAGTGAGGCGACAAAACATAATCCCATAAAAATTTGACTTTGATTTTAGCTACGCTAAATTCCCATTTACCTCATTACATATTAAGCAGCGTATCCAGCATCCTATCTACAGTGGTGATAAGCCGCGCTGCCGCTGTGTAGGTGTGCTGGAATTTTATCAGGTTTGCCATCTCTTCGTCGAGCGACACGCCGGCGATTGCGTCCTGCTGCGTCTCGTACTGGGCTGCCAGGAATACGCGCGTTTCGAGGTTTGACATGGCCTGGCTGGAGTTCAGCCCCAGGCGTCCTACTACCGAGCTGAAGTATTCGGTGAAGGTGGCGGTGGGGTTGCCGAGGCCGTCGGGGGTCATGGTCATGGCGTTTCGCAGTTCGGCGATGGCCAGCGCGTTCTTGTTGCCGCCGGGGCCTTCGAATCCGCCGCGGAAGTAGTTGAACTTTATGTCGAACTCTTCGTTGTCGTAGCCGTCGTGCAGCATCTGGAAGGTGCCCAGCGTGTAGTCTATTACGTAGTCCTTGCCCTCTTCGAGCACGAGCGGTATGCTGCCGGGGATCGCTATGCCGTTTTTGGTGTTGACGGTTATGACCACCGAGTCTGTGATTACGTTGTACGCCCTCTGGTCCGGGTTGAGCGGTACTTGCATCAGCTGTATGGGTGCGTCCCCGTAGGCGTAGCCGGTGACAGGCGGGAGCGCGGCGGGGTCGGGGACCGGGATGGTGTTTCTGCCGTCTGTCACCGCCTGCAGCGCCGTTGCTGCCGCTATGTTATGGACGTTGCCCTTGACCGCGGCGGATAGCGCGATGGTCGAGGCCGTGACTTTGCCCGGGTTGTTGAGGTCGATGGGGTCGAAGAAGTGGAAGCCGCTGACCCCTTGCAGGTTGTAGCCTTCCACGTGTATATCGTTGACCGCCTTTACTATGGCCGCCGCGAACTCGTCGAGTTTTTTCTGGTACTCGGGGATGTAGATGTCGCGGTTGTCGAACATGCCGCGCAGCTGCCCGCCGGTGGGGACGAAGTCGATCCTCGAGTCGGAGAAGCGCAGGCCAATGTCGTGCACCACGGTGCCGTCTTCCAGCTCCCGCTTGATGGTATTGACCTCGATATTCTGCTTGTACGACGGCGCGATGAGGACGTGTCCGGCGGTGGTTACCGTCACCATGCCCATGTCGTTCTCGATCACGTTTATGTCTATGTACTGCGAGAGCTCCTTGAGCAGCACTTCGCGGCAGTCGCGGCTGTCGTTGGCGTGCTGGTTGCCTATTTCGACGGCGGCGACTTCCTGGTTCAGGTTCATTATTTGGGCGGTGATCTGGTTGATCCTGTTTACGTGCATAGGCATCTGTTCGTTCTGCTGTTCGCGCAGGTTCGCGAGCTCTATGGCTGTTTTGCGGAACGTGTCGATCATGATCTGGGCGTTGGTCCGCACTAATGTGCGCGCCGCTACGTCCTCCGGGTTGTTCGAGAGGTTCTGCCACGAGTTGAAGAACTCGTCCATATAGTACATGACCCCGAGGTCGCCGGGTTCGTGCAGGATCGATTCCATCCTGTCGAACGCGGAGCTTACCGCGGAGAAGTAGCCGATCTCCGAGTTCTGCTTGCGGATCTGCTGGTCTAAGAATGTGTTGCGCAGCCGCTCTACGTTGACCACCCTCGCGCCTAAGCCCATCTGCCCGTAGGTCGAGTCGTAGGCGTACATGGAGGTTTGGTTGATGCGCTTGCGGGAGTAGCCTTCCACGCCGGCGTTGCTTATGTTCTGGCCGGTGACGTCGATCCCCAGCTGGGATGCCTGCAGCGCGCGGTTTCCGACGCTCAATACCGACATGAGGCTCATGGTGCGGCTCCTTTAGGCGACTTCGTTGAAGAGTGAGAGGGCGCAGCGGCTGTTCGGCTTGAAATCGCCCTTGTGACGGTAAGCTGTCTTGGGGGTGGCCGACGCCTTAAACATGTTTATGGACGCGCTGATCCCGCCGAGCGCTTCCCTGAACATCACTATATTTGAAGTGTTGAGCGCTTTGAGCTTCTGCACGCGCTCCATAAGCGCCGTGCGCAGCTCTTTGAGCTGGCCGCGCTGCTGCGGTTCGCTCTGCTCTATGATAGCGGCCATGCGTCCCGACGGCGCCGCGTCGCCGAGAATGCCGAGCAGCCGCCCGCAGATGTCTATGCGGCGCTCCTGGGCTTTTTCGAGCCCGCAGACGTGGTCGTCGAAGAGCGCCGATTTGCGCTTGAGGCCGTCCATATCGTTGCCGCGCGCGCAGTTGTTCATGTCCTGCGCGGTGTCGATCAGATTCTGGTGGATGCTGTTCTCCTGCGTGAGCAGGCCTGCGAGCTCGTTGAAAAGCGCTGTCTTTTCCATATTATATAGCCTCGTTTTTAGCGCCGTTTTTGGCGGCGCCAGTAGTTTCGCTGGTATTTTGGGCTTCGTGTGCCGCTTTCATCCCGGCGGCTTTGGCCCGCAGGTTCTGCACGGCCTTTACGTACTCCTGCGTCTCCTTGTAGGGCGGGATGCCGTTGAACCGCTTGACGGCGCCGGGCCCTGCGTTGTAAGACGCGAGCGCCAGATTTTCGTTGCCGCCGTGCATGTCAAGCATCATCTTAAGGTACTTGACGCCGCCCATAATGTTCTCGGCGGGGGAGAAGGATGACTTGACGCCCATGTCGCGCGCCGTGCCGTCCATAAGCTGCATGAGCCCCTTTGCGCCCTTGGGGGAGATCGCGCGGGGGTTGCCTGCCGACTCGCGGGCGATAACCGCCGTAACCAGGTCCTTGTCCACGCCGTAGCGTCCGCTGATATTCTCGATGAGCGTCTCCCACTGCGCGTTGACCTTGCCGATGAGCGCCGCGCCGCCGGACCCGTGGTAGGCCTGCGATTTGGAGGCCGCGCCGTAGCGGTGTCCCATCGCCCACAGGGGCGTATTATTATCTAAGGAGGGGGCATCCTTCCCCTCGTTGCGCTCTATCTCTTTAAGTATGAGCGCCGCGAGCCCCAAAGAACCGCTCTCCGCGCTCATGCGGGCGTACTCGCCGTCGAGCATCTCGGTGAAAACCTCTTCGCCCATGCCCTTGGGGATAAGCGACCCCTCGGAGGATATAGACCCGCGCATGGCCTTAAACATCATGGACGTGAACATCGCCTCGAACTCCCTCGCGGCCTGCGCGGCGCGGGAGAGCGGCTGCCCGTTGGCCTGGGATGCCTGCGTCGAAATTGTGTTATTGCTGATCACCATAATAGGGTCCTTTCCCGTCAAATAATAACAGCAACCCATGTGCCACGGGCCCAATTACGCTCGAAAAGGTGTAAAAACGGCGTTTTTTGGGGGATTGGTGTTGATGTAGGGTATCTGCACCCGGCAAAAATTGCCTGTTGGATTTTGTTGTCCGGCGTTATTCTTATATGAATTGGGGTTTAGCGGTGAGAATTAAAAGCAATATGGGATAATGTTTTGTCGCCTCATTGAGCCGGCGTCATCCCGTGGTACGGGAGAAAAGAGGCGGCTTGCTGTGCCTGCGGGAGCATGCAAGCCTTTGCATTCACATCTCGGCCGCAGAAGCATAAGCACCAATGGAACTACTCGCCGCCCGGCATGAAAGAAGGTTGGCTTCTACGGTACGCGGGTAAGTCAAAACACCATGCCCTAAGGGCGTGGGCCGTGCCGCGTACCGGATGTTCCAAATTTCACTATACGAACCGGGCTCTGCAACCGTGAGCGAATGATTCGGCGGCCGAGCTTTTAATGCAAGTGATTACATGCTCCTGCCGGTGCCGCAAGGGGCCTCTTTTCCCCCATATACGGTATCCCGGCGGCACAGCGAGGCGACAAAACATTATCCCATAGTCTTTTTTAGACCTTGATTTTAGCTACGCTAATTTTCCATTTTATTTATATTTCCAGCCGCCGGGATGTATATTAATACCATGAAAACAAAAGTTCTGGTAGCCGACGACGACATGACCGCAGTGCAGCTTTTGCACGATGTCCTTGAGATAACCGTCAAGGATATGGCCGTAGAGCGCGCCCTCAGTCCCCAGGCCTTTTGGGCAAAGGCCGCCGCCGTAGACGGCCGGAACCCCTGGCACATTATCTTCCTATCAATAGAGTACATCGGGGAACGGCCGGAAACCTTTTTGGACCGGCTAAGGGAGGTCAACCCCGAGGTCCGGCCCAAAATAGTCCTTACGGGGATGCAGGCCGACTTTGACGCCTGCCCCGAGGATATCAGGCAGCTCCCACTCCTCTCCAAACCGTACTCGTTGGACGGGTTCGAAGATCTGGTCAAGAAGATCTGCGGCTGAGAAGAGTAAATGTTCGATTCGCACTGCCACCTGCAGGATAAGCGCATATTCGGGCGTGTTGATGAGATTGTCCGCAACGCCCGCAATGTTGGCGTCGGCCGGATGCTCTGCTGCGGGAGCGAGGCTGCGGACTGGGCGGATGTGGCGCGGATTGGGGCGGGATATGGCGGGGCGGTGGTATGCGCTTATGGGGTTCATCCGTGGTATGTTGGCGGTACTGCCGTTGATAATACGGCCGATAACGGTAATGGTGCTGATAAGATTAACGGGGCCAATAGTATTAATAATGACTGGATGGCTGCCCTCGAAAAATACCTCACAAACGATCCATCCGCGGCAGTAGGGGAGATAGGCCTCGACCACACCGTAAGCCCCCGCAACGACGATTGCCAAAAAGATATTTTCATCCGTCAACTGAAAATTGCAGAGCGCCATAAGCGCCCCGTGTCGATACACTGCCGGAAAGCGTGGGGGGACCTGTTATCAATACTTAGGGATACGGGAGGGCTAAGGTACGGCGGCGCTATCCACTCCTACTCCGGCCCGCCGGATCTGGTCGGCCAACTTGAGGATATGGGTTGCAGCATCTCATTTTCGGGGTCGATACTGATTCCCGGCAGCAGGCGCGCCGCCGAATCTGTCCGCAAAGTATCCCCCCGCAAATTACTCGCGGAAACCGACAGCCCCGACATCCTCCCCCAGGGCGCTCCCGGCCCGCACAACGAGCCCTTAAATCTGCCGATGGTGATCAACAGGATGGCTGAAATCCTCGGAGAAACGCCGGAAAACATCGCCGCATCGACACACAGCAACGCCACCGCCCTGTTCTGCTAACCCCGGGCCCGTTTGCGTGTCTTTTTTACGGTTTCAGTATTATCTTGGTCCTCTTGCCGGACGGTTTGGCGACCGCGATGTATGTTCCGGGCGTCAGGCTGCGGCGCGGGGTCCAGTAGGCTCTCCATTCGTTTCCGTTGAACGGCTGCGCGGCGGCTTTTGCCGCGAGCGAGCCGTTGAGTGTGTAGACTGATACGGTTGCGCCGGATTCGAGCCCCTCGAATGTTATTTGCTGCACGCCCTGCGCGCTTCTGCTTACAGAGAAAACATTGGGGAAGGCGCGCAGGCTCTTGCTGCGGTTTGACGGTTTGTTTCCGCGGCCCACGTCTAATTGCGAGATGCCTTCGGCGGTCACTATCCACAAGCGCCCGCCCTTGCCGTCCAGCGAGATGGAACGCACCTCGTTGGACGGCAGCCCGGACGACTCGTTGATCCAGACGCTGTCCCTCTCGCCGTACTCGTTTCTGGCAAGGCCGAAGCGCAGGATTCCGTTTGTGCGGGTGCCGAGCCACAGCACGCTGCCCCTCACCGCCAGGCTGGTAATGTTCGCGAACGAGGCGAGCGCGCTGTCTACGGCTTCCGTATTTACCGCGCCGGGCGATACCTTGCGCAGGCCGTTCGTGCCGGCGATGTAGGTGGTTCCGTCTTCGCCGGTAACAATTGACGATACTGTGCCGTAGTTGGTGAACGAGGCGTTTACCGTTATCCCGTTGGCCAGCGGGTTGCCGCCGTGGCTGAAAATGGTGAGCCTGTTCTGCGCGGCGTCGTAGGCGAATATCCTGCCGTCCGCGTCCACGCTTAACGCCGTGATCTCTTTGGTTTTGTACGGGGCCTCGGTGAAGAAGCGCCTGTATCGCGCGCGCACCGGGTCGTGCTCCATGGCCGAGACCGGGCGGTAGCGCGGATCGTAACAGATCAGAGAGCCGAGATTGCTGTCGTAAACAGAGACCCACAGGTACCCCGAGGAGTCCTGCGCCAGCGCGTCGGACTTGCCCCATTCGATGTCGCCATCGCCGTACTCGACGTAGCCGAAGTTTTGGAAGTCGGCGTTGCCTACGATGAGCTGCGCTACGTTATCCTGTGCGGGGATGATGTGCTTTATGTTGCCCCCCGACATGCCGGCCCAGAACGTGCCGTTGGCAGCAGCGGTGCCCCCGAGCGCGTTGTTGTCGCCGATGTAGCCGAAGCGGCCGGGATGCGTGTAGTCGTTGAAGAGGTACCAGTGCGAACCGTCGAACTTGTAAATCCCGTGGTGCCGTTGCAGGTTCGGGTACGGCACCATAGGCAGGAACCAGATGTTGCCGTCGGGGCCAGCGATCACGCGCGAGGCGCGCCGCAGCGTCATGCCGCCTATCGGGTGCTGCTCGGGCGGGTAGTACACGGGGGTTCCGTCGGCTCCCTCGCCAATCTCGCCGGTCCAGGAGTAGTAGAAGCCGTCGAGCGTCCCAATCCAAAGCCGCCTGCCGCCCTCGTTGAACAGCTTCTGTATCGTGCCCCAGGGCGTTATCCGCGAGCCGCGCAGGCGCCTGCCGCCGTTCGTAAGCCACCCGCTGTCGGCGGCGACGATCACCCACCCGTATAACTCGGCGGCCGGCTCGGAGTGCGCCGAGAGCGTGTCGCCGGCGCGCACGAACGCCCGCACGGGCCCAAGGCGCCGCGTCTTCCAGATGCCGGCATCGTAAAAATTCCGGCTGGAAAGCGGGACGGACCACAAACTGTCGAGATAGGCGACGCCGTTTTCGCATCCCAGAAAAAGCGTGTCCCTGTACACTTCTATGGTATTAACGCGCGGGTTGGAGAAGTTCGCGATCTGCGAGGCGTTACGCAGCGCCACACCCCGCACAGGGTCAAAAAGGCTGACCCCCTTGGCCGTCCCTACTACTATCAGGTCTTCGTGGATATAAAGGGAGGTGATGCCCCAGCCGGAAATCTTATAATTGGAGTAGGTAGTGAACTGCCCGCGGGGCGTCATCCGGTAGAGGTATCCCCGCCGGGACCCTATCCAGATGTCCCCGCGTTCATCGCGGCAGAGCGCGGTCAGGTGGAGGTCCGGGAAAACGCTGCTGTTGGCCAGCATCTCGCGGGCATCGCTCTTGAGGTCGTGGAGGCGCAAGCCGCCGCTGGTCGCCACCCACATCGTGTCGCCCCACTTCAGGAAATCGTTTACAGTTACCGGGGAGCTGTAGCTCGTGATGCTTTCTGACGCAAAAAGGGCGCCGCCGCAGGCCAGAGCGGTCAGGATGGCGCGTATCAGGGCGGTTTTGGCGGTTTGGGCGGTCTTTTTCATAATTTATAAAAATATATTGTGGGATGGGAGTTTAAAAAAATAATATGGGATTATGTTTCGCCGGCGCACTCCATCCCTTTCACGTTCATTTGGAGGCTGACCTTCCCGTTCCATTCGTTTTCTTCGAGGGCGAAGGCTACGTTTACAGACTTGGCGTTTCTGGCCTCGGTAAAGCGGCCGCCCATGCCGAAGGCTATGGCGTCCATGACGATGCTGCCGTTTGTGAGGGAGAGTTTGAGGTGCTTTTGCCCTACAATTTTGGGCGGGTAGCGGTGTTTCAGGCCCCGGCAGAGCAAAACAGGGCGCATGTTGCTTGGGCCAAAGGGCTCCATCTGGTTGATTATGCGCAGGAGTTTGGGCGTGAGCTCGTCTATGGAAACCTCGATGTCGGCTGTGACTCTCGGCGCGAGGTTTTCTATTGTGGTTTTGGATTTTACGGCGGCGTTGAACTTTTCGCGGAAGGCATCAATCCTGTTGGCTTGCAGGGAGAGGCCGGCGGCGGCGGCGTGGCCGCCGTAAGATTCGAGAATGTCCTTGCAATCGTTGAGCGCGTCTAAAAGGTGGAAGCCGGAAACGCTGCGGCCTGAGCCTTTCGCGAGGCCGTCTTCGCCTATGGATATGAGGATGGAGGGGCGGCTGAACCGCTCTACCACCTTTGAAGCTACAATGCCGATTACTCCCACGTGCCAGTCGGAATTTGCGGCCACAAGGCCGTAGTCGTTTTCGGGGGTGCAGTTGGCCTCTACCCACTTGAAGGCCTCTTCCGCTACGAGACTGTCCAGCGCGCGGCGCGACAGGTTCGCCTCTTTCAGTTCCCTCGCGTAAACGGCGGCGAGCGCCGGGTCTTCGGTCAGTAAAAGCTCCACTCCTCTGCCGGGGTCGCCCAACCGCCCCACCGCGTTTATGCAGGGCGCGAGCTGGAATACTACCTGGCTTGTGGAGAGGCGCTTGCCGGTCAGGCCCTGCGCCTCGATTAACGCCTTGAGGCCGGTGACGGCGGAGTTTTGTATCAGCTCGAAGCCAAGCGCAGTGATGATGCGGCTCTCGCCGGTCATGGGGACGATATCGGCGGCGGTGCCGAGCGCTGCGAGGTCTAATAAGTCAGACCAGAGATCGCTGCCGCGGCCCATAAATTTCCCGATGGCCTGGCAAAGTTTCAGGGCTATGCCCACGCCGGCCAGAGATTTATCGGGATATGGACAATCATGCAGCTTGGGGTTGATGACGGCAACGGCGGCCGGCAGGCCGTCTTTGGGTTCGTGGTGGTCGGTGATTATCACATCCATACCTAATGACGACGCCAGCTCTGCTTCCTTACACGCGGTAACGCCGCAGTCTACGGTGATGATGAGCGCCGCGCCTGATTCCGCCGCGTGGCGCACGCCGGTTTCCGACATGCCGTACCCCTCCGTCAGCCTGTTCGGAAGGTAATAATCGCAATTGCAGCCGAGGCGTTTTAATACCCTTATTACCAATGCCGTCGATGTAACGCCGTCAACATCATAATCTCCGTAGATTACAATCTTTTCTCCATTGTCAATTGCCTGTTTTACGCGCGCGGCGGCTTTCTCCATGTCCTTAAAGATGAACGGGTCGTGGAAGTTGTCTAATTTGGAGCGGAAGAAATTTTTGCATTGATCGTACGTAGTAAGCCTGCGCCCGGCGAGTATAGACGCGGCGGCGAGCGGAATGCTCAGCTCGTCCGCCAGTTTTTGGGCGGCCGCCTTGTCTACGTCTCTTAGGATGATTTTTTCGCGCAGCGCCTTAAAACTCCCGGTTTGGCTCATGATGGCGCCGCCGGCGTGAAGAGCGCGCTCAGGTGGCTGTCTTCCAGCGGTATGATAAGCTTCTCTATCGCGCTGATCTTATGGCCAGAGAGGCTGAAGCGGTAGTCATCCCATGTTAGTTGCAGGGATAGCTGGCGCTCGAAAGCGGCGCTTAAACCCGGTGTCATCGGCTTTAGGTAGACGATGAGCGCCTTTATCAGGTTGACGCAGGTAACGATGACGGCGGCGGCGGCGTCCTTATCCCCGGCCTTTATCGACTCCCACGGCTTGCTGTCCTGAAAATACTTGTTGCCCACGCTGCCCAGCGCGTGGATCTTTTCGACGGCGAGCTTGTAGTCCCCGCTTTCGTACCATCCGGCGATTTCGGCAGCGGCGGATTCGACCTGAGACGCGACGGAATCATCCCACTTTGCCTGAGGGATACTGTTATCGAAGTACCTCTCGCAAAAAACCATCGAGCGGTGGTGCAGGTTGCCGATGTTGTTGGCGAGCGTGGTGTTGACGCGCGTTATCAATTCATCCTTATTAAGATCGAGGTCGGCGCTTACCGGCGACAGTTTTGATCCGTAGTAGAAGCGCAAAAACTCAGCGGCCTGTGGATGGCTGATTTTTTCGAGATACTCCCGCGCCAAAATAAACGTCCCTCTCGATTTTGACATCTTCTCGCCCTGAATATTAAGGAACCCGTGTATCCTAAGGCTTGCAGGGACAGCGAAATCAGAGTTGTCCAGCATTACCGGCCAGAAGAGGGCGTGGAAGTAGACTATATCCTTGCCTATAAAGTGGACGATCTCGGCCGGCGCGCCCTTCTTCCAGTAGTCCATCGCGCTGCCGCCGTGATCTTTGCAGTACCGCTCGGTTGACGAGAGGTAACCTATCGGCGCGTCCATCCATACATAAAAAAATTTGTTCTCCGTGCCGGGGATCTTAAAGCCGAAATAGGGCCCGTCCCGCGATATGCACCACTCTTTCAGCCCTTCGTCAATCCACGTCTTGACAAAATTCCTCATGTCGGACTGGAGGACGCCCGGGCGGTTGATGAATTCGCGCAGGAACTCCTCGCGTTTCGCCAATTCTACGTAGATATGGGTCGATGAGCGCATTACCGGCGTGTTGCCGCAGATCCCGCAGGCGGGGTCGATGATGTCGATCGGTTCATAAGTAGCTCCGCAGGCCTCGCAGACATCGCCGTACTGCTTTGGGGCCTTGCAGCGCGGGCAGATCCCCACTATAAAACGGTCCGGTAAAAAACGCTTGTCGTGCTCGCAGTAGTACTGGTTGATCTCTTTCTCTATGACAAGCCCGTTCTTGCGGAGATTCTCGTAGATCAATTCGGCGTAATGGCGGTTTTCATCCGAATTGGTCGTGTAGTAGATGTCGAAACTGATATTGTACCCGGAATAATCCTTAATGTGGCTCTCGCGGGCCTTGTCGATCAACTCCTCAGGGGTGATGCCCTGGCGCATCGCGCTCAGTTCTATAGGAGTACCGTGGGTATCGTCGGCGCAGACATATAAAACCTCGCGCCCCCTCAGCCGGTTGTACCTTGCGAAGATATCGGTCTGCACAGCTTCGAGCAGGTGCCCGAGGTGGATATCGCCGTTTGCGTACGGCAGGGCGCTTGTTATCAGTATGCGTTTACGTTCGTTATCGTTTAACGGCATTCCCGGTCATCCCTTTCTTCAAATCGTCCGGCTCTAACCACTCCTGCGAATCGCCGAAGTGTACGAGGCCCTTGTTTTGGAATATATTGATGTAATTGAGCGTCCCTTCCTTCTCCCCAAAGCGGATTCTTGAGCCGACCGGCGGAAACTCGCTGAAGATATCTATGTACATCTCGTTTTCGTACCTCAGGCAGCAGAGCAGGCGCCCGCAGTTGCCGGAGATTTTGGTGGGGTTCAGCGCGATCTGCTGGTCCTTGGCCATCTGCGTGGTGATCTGCTCGAACTCGTTCAAAAACGCGTTGCAGCACTGCTTGCGCCCGCAGACCCCGCACCCGCTGATGCGTTTAGCCTCGTCGCGCACGCCTATCTGGCGCAGCTCTATGCGCGTGCGGTAGATGGACGCGAGCTCCTTGACGAGTTCCCGGAAGTCTACGCGCTGGGCGGCGGTGAAGTAGAAGGTGATCTTGCTGCCGTCGAACTGCATCTCCACATCGACCAGCTTCATGTCTAACTTGAAGTGCTTGATCTTTTCGCGGCACACCTTGAACGCAGACTTCTCTTTTTCCTGATTTTTCTTCAGAACCTCCAGATCGTTATCCTGCGCCTTGCGGATGATGCTGCGCGTTTCGCCCTTGCCGCGCTTGAGCTTTACGAGCGACCCGACGCACGAGGCCTTGCCCAGGTCCTGCCCGCGCTCGGCCTCCACCACTATGTACTCGCCCTCAAGGATTTCGAGCTCGTTGCGGTCTTTGAAGATCGCCTTGCGCTCGCCCTTAAAGACAACCTCGACTAATTTACTGTTCTTCGCCATTTAGCATCTCCATAAGCGTACAGGCAAAATTGACCATCGTCAGCGTAACATTCCCTCGAGCTCCAAGGGAGTTGAGCGTGCTCTGGCATAGCCTGACATACCGTTCGGCATCGGCCGGCGCGGCGGTTTCGGGAAGGGCGATCTGGTAAGATACCCCCAAATTAATATAATTCATGGACGCGCCGAATTTCCTGAAAAAAGCGAACCGTAGCAATTGTATGAGGCACGAGAGCGTTTTTTGGCATGATAACAGGGCGTTTTCCCCGCCGGCGAGGCGCTCTGCGGCCTGCGTCGCGGCCTCCCAGCCGCCGCGGAGGGCGTCGTTCCAAAGGATGGCAGCCGCCTCGCAGCACTCTTCGAGGTCCTCCCCGAACTCCTCCATCGCCGCGCCGATGGAGCCGCAGAGGCATGCGGCCTCAATCCGCGGGTCGGGGGGGACGGCAGGGCCGGGCGTCTCATCCGTTGCATTATTGGTGTTCGCGCTGCCATTGGCCTTGGTATCGGGTTTGATGGCGGCGCCCGCCCCCGCGAACAGGTCGTTGCCGAAGAGATCGCCGCCGAACAAGTCGTTGTCCGCGACGCTCTTTTTGACCTCTTTCTTGACAAATTCGATCTCGCCGCCGGTCTCCTCCGCCGGATCCGCCCCCTCAGGCATCCTCCCGAGCGTACCGGCGCGCAGACGCTTATAGAGCTCAAGCCTCACGGTGTCCGGCGGCAGCAACGCGAACCGCATTATTTGGCACCGGGACACTATCGTAGGCAAAACGGCGTGCAGCTTGTCCGTCAGCAGTATCATCACCGTCCCCGGCGGCGGCTCCTCCAGCGTTTTTAGCATAGCGTTGGCAGACTTATCGTTCATGGCCTCCACGCCGTCGATGATCACCACGTTGGCCGGCCCCTCGTTCCCGCCGCGCATAACCGCCTCCATGGCCTCGCGGATCCAGTCTACCGGGATGTTGGGGATGCCGCCGTACTGCGGGAGCCTGTAGGGGTCGCCGAGCCGCCGCTTAGCCGCGGCCGCCGCGAGGGCCCACCCCTCGTCGGAGAGGCTGCCGCCGTCTTTCTTGTGCTCGGGCAAAAGGACAAGCGGCATTATCACGTGGAAATCAGGGTGCGAGTACGCGCCCACCTTCCTGCACGCCGCGCACTCGCCGCACGGGCGGACATCCTTGTGCTGACACAAAAGCGCCATCGCGAGATCAACCGCCGCCGCGAACTTCCCCGTCCCGCGCTCGCCGGAAAAGAGGTACGCGTGCCCAAGCGTCCCGTTCCCGAACGCGTGGCCGATAACATTCTTCACGCGGTCCTGGCCTATAAGTCTGTTCCATTTAAGTATTGGCATAATCTATAAATATACCATTATCCCGCCGCAAAAAGCAAATCGGCCCGCCGCAAACCCAATATTTCAGCCTGCGCCGGCCGCGGGCCCGGCATTACACCGGCGCGCTGCGGCGCGGTTTATAGAGCCCTTTTTTGTTATTTGCCGCCCCGGTACCACCGGAACAGCCGCCCCAGGCCGTCCTCAATTTCGACCTTGTGGCGCCAGCCCAGACCGTGCAGCTTGGTGACGTCGGTCAGTTTCCGCATTGTTCCGTCGGGTTTTGATGGATCAAATCTTATTTCTCCGTGATAGTCAACTGTTTTGGCTACGGTATCGGCCAGATTTTTGATGGATATTTCTTTGCCGGTGCCTATGTTGATGTGGCAGTTGCGGATTTCGTTTTTATTGCTGGACATTGATGCGGCGATGTCTTTGAAGTCGACGCGCTCTAAAATGTGGACGCAGGCGTCGGCCATATCCTCGCTCCATAAAAATTCGCGCAGAGCGTTTCCGGTTCCCCACAGTTCTACCCTGTCGCCGTAAATGCCGTATGTTGACAGTGCGGAAATCAGTTTATCCTCAGACGCGCTGCCGTCGATATTGTTTATGGGGCGGGTGGACAGGTCTTGGCGGATGCTTGCAGTATCCCCGTTCATCAAACATTTAGCTAAAAATATCTTCCGCATTATTCCGGGGATGACGTGGCTGTTTTCCAAATGGAAATTATCCCTCGGCCCATACAAATTAGTGGGCATGACGGCGATGTAGTTTGTCCCGTATTGGAGATTGAAGTTCTCGCACATTTTGAGCCCTGCGATCTTTGCGATTGCGTATGGCTCGTTTGTGTATTCCAGTTCTCCCGTAAGTAAAGCGTTTTCCGTTATGGGCTGCGGCGCGTTTTTGGGGTAGATACAGGTGCTGCCGAGGAACAGCAGTTTTTTGACATCGTGGCGGAATGATTCGTAGATTACGTTTTGCTGTATTTGCAGGTTTTCGCAGATAAAGTCGGCGCGGCAGGTGTTGTTTGCCATGATCCCGCCCACCTTTGCCGCCGCGAGGATTACGCAGCTGGGGCGCTCGCTGTCAAAAAATCCCCGTACAGCGGCCTGGTCCAGCAAATCCAGTTCCTTATGACTTTTGCCGATGATGTTGCTGTAGCCTTTGGCGGAGAGGTTGTTGAGGATGGCTGATCCGACTAATCCGTTGTGTCCGGCGATATAGATTTTTGAATTCTTGTCCATCGCGCCTCAATGTCCCCGCGGCTGCTGCACGTACCGCATATCGTGTTCGATCATTATCCTCACCAAATCCTTAAACGGTGTCATCTGCGGATTCCATCCGAGCAGCGTTTTTGCCTTTGTCGGGTCGCCAAGCAGCTGCTCTACCTCGGCGGGGCGGAAATACTTGGGGTCTACTTCCACTATGATTTTACCGCTGGCGGTATCGATGCCTTTCTCGTTGATCCCCTCGCCCTCCCATCTCAAATTGATCCCTGCCCCGGTGAACGCCAGTTCCGCGAATTCCCTTACGGAGTGGTACTCACCGGTCGCGATTACGAAGTCCTCCGGCTCCTTGTGCTGGAGCATCATCCACATGCACTCGATATAATCCTTTGCGTACCCCCAGTCGCGCAGGGCGTGCAGGTTGCCGAGGTAGAGCTTGTCTTGCAGTCCGTGGGCTATCCGGGCCGCCGCGAGGGTGATTTTCCTTGTCACGAAGTTCTCGCCCCTGCGTTCCGATTCGTGGTTAAATAAAATCCCGTTGACGGCGAACATCCCGTAGCTTTCGCGGTAGTTTTTGGTGATCCAGAAGCCGTACTGCTTGGCCACGCCGTAGGGGGAGCGCGGGTAGAACGGCGTGGTTTCCTTCTGGGGGACTTCCTGGACCTTGCCGTAGAGTTCGGAGGTGGATGCCTGGTATATCCTTACCTTTTGCTCCATGCCGAGTATCCTGACCGCCTCGAGCAGCCTCAGGGTACCCACGGCGTCGGCCTCGGCAGTGTACTCGGGGACGTCGAAGGAGACCTTGACGTGGCTCTGGGCCGCCAGGTTGTAGACCTCGTCGGGCTGGGTGAGCCGGAGTATGCGGATGAGCGAGCTGGAGTCGGTCATGTCGCCGTAGTGGAGGTTGACCGCGCGCCTGTGGTGCATGTCGCGGACCCAGTCGTCAAGGTATAGGTGCTCGATGCGGCCTGTGTTGAACGACGACGAGCGGCGGAGCATTCCGTGTACCTCATACCCCTTTTCGAGCAGAAATTCGGCCAAAAAACTGCCGTCCTGGCCGGTTATCCCCGTAATTAGCGCTTTTTTCATCC
>Ga0209755_10004342_pt1 | contig 16843 bp, 17 predicted proteins | sample TergutCo191P1_FD_187301 | JGI IMG/M metagenome (GOLD analysis project Ga0209755, IMG submission 187301) | Cornitermes sp. P1 segment gut microbial communities from Petit-Saut dam, French Guiana - Co191P1 (SPAdes) (version 2) | ecosystem: Host-associated > Arthropoda: Insects > Digestive system... | reverse complement strand
GATGTAACCGACATTCCGAATGTTGCGGCCGGTACGGAAGTTGTCATGCTCGGCAGTACCGAAACAGGCATTGGCGCTGATTGTTTGGCGGATGTCGTAGGCACCATCAGTTATGAGATTTTATGCGGCATTGGCAAAAGGGTTCCTCGCGTTTATATATAGTATGAAATAAAACAGAATCATTTTTGAAAGGAGTGATGTAAGTGCAGCAAGTAAAAAGAGGCGATATTTTCTACGCGGATCTCTCTCCCGTCATTGGATCTGAACAAGGCGGTGTCCGGCCGGTTTTAATTGTTCAAAATGATGTCGGTAATAAATATTCGCCAACAGTTATTTGTGCCGCCATTACATCACAGCTCAATAAAGCCAAACTGCCGACACATATTGAAATTGAATCGGTCTCGTCTACGCTTGTGAAAGATTCGGTTATTTTGCTTGAACAAGTGAGAACCATTGATAAAAAACGATTGCGAGAAAAAATTTGCAGCGTTGATGATGGTCTTATGAGAAAAGTGAACCGTGCATTGCAAATTTCACTTGGTTTGGATATCTGATGGAATATATTCCATTGTCGGCATGCGGATTTTAAGTTTAAGCTTAAGTTTAAGATTTTTATTTCATATTTGCATTTTTATAGCAGTCGTGGTAAAATGATTTGTTCATCTTGAGAATGAAATTTCTCGGATGTTCTTTTAAAATGTTAAGAAAGTGAGGCTGTCATCAATGCGTACAAAAATCACATTGGCATGCGTAGATTGCAAACAACGCAACTACAATACGATGAAGGAAAAGAAAAATCATCCTGATCGTATGGAAACAAAAAAATACTGCCGTTTTTGCAATAAGCACACTGTGCACCGCGAAACGAAATAGGTAAAAGAGGTTAGTTATGAGTGATAAAAAGAAAACCCCGTCAGTTGTTGACAGTGGCACCGGTGCTGCAAAAGGTTTGTTTCAAACATACCGCTCAGAATTCCGTAAAATTGTTTGGCCTTCTCGTGAAACGCTGATCAAGCATACGGTAACTGTCATTGCAGTTTCTTTAATTTTCGGTGCGTACATTGCACTCATGGATGGTATCTTTGGTGCAATTTTCCGTGCGTTCGTTGATTTCGTTCTCTAGAATTGAGGAAGTCAGATGCCTAGAGAATATGACTCAACGGAAGCAAAATGGTACGTCGTCCATACCTATTCCGGTTATGAAAACAAGGTAAAGGGCAGTATCGAAAAAATCATTGAGAATCGCGAGATGCAAGATATGTTCGAGCAAATTGTGGTTCCGGTACAAGAAACAGTTGAAATTAAAAACAATGTAAGAAAATCAGTTCAGCGTAAAATTTATCCCGGTTATGTTCTTCTTAAAATGATCATGACCGATGACACCTGGTATGTTGTGCGCAATACGCGTGGCGTGACCAGTTTCGTTGGACCGGCATCAAAGCCGGTACCGCTGACTGACGAAGAAATCATTTCAATGGGTATTGAGATTCCGGACTTTGAACTGGATCTTCATGTTGGTGAACTGGTGCGTGTTATCACCGGACCATTTGAAGGCTCGGTGGGCAATATTTCGGAAATCAACAATCAGAAGAAGACAGTGACCATTGCACTCAGTGTTTTTGGCCGAGAAACCCAAGTTGAAGTGGATTATCATTTATTGGTAAAAATGTAATGTAAAAAGTGGGAGGAACATGTACAATGTTCTAATTGACCACAAGGAGGAAATAAAATGGCAAAAAAGATTACAGCTTATGTAAAGCTACAAATCGAAGCCGGTAAAGCAACACCGGCACCACCGGTTGGACCTGCGCTGGGTCAACACGGTTTGAACATGATGGGATTCTGTAAAGAATTTAATGAGCGCACAAAAAACGAACCCGGTATGATTATTCCGGTGGTTGTCACTGTTTACCAGGACAAAAGCTTTACTTTCATTACCAAAACCCCGCCGGCAGCAGTGCTTTTGAAAAAAGCGTGCAAACTTGATAAAGCTGCGGGTGCACCGGGTCCAAATGTAAAAGTTGCAACCATTTCCAAAGATGAAGTGAAAAAAATTGCTGAGCTAAAAATGACCGACCTTAACGCAGCAAGTATCGAATCTGCCATGTCTATGATCGCGGGTACCGCAAGATCTATGGGCATTGTGGTTGTAGAATAGGGGAGGTTTTTCATATGAAACATGGTAAAAAATATAATGAAAAAGCAAAGCTTATCGATAAAACAAAAACGTACGATGTGGCGGAAGCCATTGATCTTGTACAAAAAACCAGTGTTGCAAAATTTGACGAAACCGTAGAAGTGCATATACGTCTTGGTGTAGACTCAAGACATGCTGATCAACAAGTACGCGGAGCGGTTGTACTTCCTCATGGTACCGGGCGTACTGTGCGTGTGCTCGTATTTGCAAAAGGTGAAAAAGCCGCTGAAGCGGAAGCCGCCGGCGCAGATTTCGTGGGAGCAGAAGACCTTGTTGCAAAAATCCAAGGTGAAAACTGGTTTGAATTTGACGTTGTGGTTGCAACCCCTGACATGATGGGTGTTGTCGGCCGCATTGGTCGTGTCCTTGGTCCAAAAGGACTCATGCCAAACCCTAAAGCAGGAACGGTTACTGCGGATGTCACCAAAGCAATTTCGGACATCAAAGCCGGTAAAATTGAATATCGTTTAGATAAAACAAACATCATTCACTGCCCGCTGGGTAAAGTGTCCTTCGGTTCTGAAAAACTTACGGACAACTTCAATACATTGATTGGCGCAGTCAACAAAGCGAAGCCTGCTGCTGCAAAAGGTCAATACCTTAAAAGCATCACGCTGGCAAGCACCATGGGTCCCGGCGTAAAGGTAAATCCTGCACGCGTAAGCGAATAATCAACGAATATTTAAAGTGCTCTTCTGAAAATGAAGGGTGCTTTTTTATTTAAATTTACATAAATACTTGTCATTAATATAAAATTTAAGATAAACTATCACTATGATTTTGTTTTTACATATTAAAATAAGCGAAAGGGTGTTTATGTGGATTACAAAATATTGAATGCACTTCAAAAAGATGCAAAAATTACGACCAAAGCACTTTCATCATTTACCGGAAAGAATGAAGATGCCATTACAAAGGAAATCGATCAGTTGGAAAAAGATGGTGTTATTTGTGGGTACCATGCCTTTGTAAACTGGGAAAAAACAGACCGCGAATTAACTACTGCGCTGATTGAAGTAAAAGTTGCGCCGTCACGCGGTCGCGGTTTTGACGCAATTGCAGAGCGTATTTATCGTTTCGATGAAGTGAAATCGGTGTACCTTATGTCGGGTGGGTATGATCTCACCGTTATTATTGAAGGGAAGAGCCTTAAAGAAATATCGCTCTTTGTTTCAGACAAGTTATCGACCATGGAATCTGTACTGAGCACGGCGACCCATTTTGTAATGAAAACATACAAAGATCACGGTGTTGTGATGTCCGGTGACAATACAGATGATGACCGATTGGTGGTTTCTCCATGAGTCTTCTTTCGCAAAAAGTAATTGATTTGCCGGCATCTGGCATCCGTAAGTTTTTTGATGTTGCGGCAGAAATGGATGATGTTGTTTCACTTGGTGTTGGCGAACCGGATTTTTACACGCCATGGAATGTACGCGAAGAGGCAATTTACTCCTTGGAAAAACGGCGCACATCTTATACATCAAATGCCGGTTCACTTGAATTTAGAAAAGCCATCACAGCGTATCTTTCCGCCGCATTTAACCTTGAATACAATCCCAAAGATCAGGTGGTGGTCACGGTTGGGGTGAGTGAAGCGATTGACATTGCACTGCGCGCCATATTAAATCCCGATGACGAAGTGTTAATCATTGAGCCTTGTTATGTTTCATACCGCGCCTGTGTTTTGCTCGCGGGAGGGATTCCGGTGTCTGTGCCTGCGCGCGTAGAAAACCATTTCAAAGTGACACCCGAAGATATTGAATCGCGCATCACAAACAAAACCAAAGCCATTATGATTTGTTATCCCAATAATCCAACCGGTGCCATCATGACGCGTGCCGAACTTGAAGCCCTTGCGGATGTTCTGCGCAAACATGAACTGCTTGTGATTTCTGATGAGGTATATGCTGAACTGACGTATTCGGATGAGCCGCATGTGTCCATCGCATCCCTACCGGGGATGTATGAAAAAACATTGGTGCTTAACGGATTTTCAAAAGCGTTTGCCATGACCGGATGGCGTTTGGGGTTTGCTTGCGGACCAAAGGACATCATCGCAGCCATGGTAAAAATTCATCAGTATGTCATCATGTGTGCACCGACCACAGCACAACTTGCAGGGATTGAAGCGATGAACAATGGACGCGAAAACATTTTGCGCATGCGTGAAGAATATGACAATCGTCGCCGATTTTTACTTGCATCTTTTAAGGAAATCGGTGTAGAATGTTTTGAGGCATTGGGTGCGTTTTATTTATTTCCATACATTGGATTTTCCGGCATGAGCAGTGATGATTTTTGCACAAAACTTTTAATGCAGGAACGGCTTGCGTTGGTGCCGGGAACTGCTTTTGGCGCAAGCGGCGAAGGCTTTGTCCGTTGTTCATATGCCTATTCACTCAATGAGTTAAATACAGCGGTTGAAAGACTGAATAAATTTTTGCAATCATTGCAGCGTTGATCTGCAATTTATGTCATTTTCAATGACATTATATAAGGGGGAAATATGAAAGTCTATCCAAAAATCGGCATCAGACCGACCATAGACGGGCGCTGGGGTGGCGTGCGTGAATCATTGGAAGAAAAAACGATGGCCATGGCACAATCCGCGAAAGCACTTATTGAAACATTACGTTATTCTGATGGCACACCGGTTCAAGTGGTCATCAGCCCAACTACGATTGGCGGTGGTGCCGAAGCCGCGGTTTGTGAATCGTTTTTCTCATCGCAAAATGTGGTGGCAACATTAACCGTAACACCTTGTTGGTGTTATGGTTCAGAAACATTTGATATGAACCCGCAAACCATTAAAGCGGTGTGGGGTTTTAACGGCACACAACGCCCGGGTGCGGTATATCTTGCGGCGGTTATGAGTGCATATGCACAAAAAGGACTGCCTGCATTTAGTATTTACGGACATGATGTTCAAGACTTGGACGACAACTCGGTACCGTGCGATGTAAAGGAAAAAATTCTGAATTTTGCCAAATGTGCGGTATCGGTTGGCTGGATGAAAAATAAATCCTATGTCAATATGGGTTCTGTGTCTATGGGCATTGCCGGTTCGTACTGCAACGAAAGCTTTTTCCAAAAATATTTGGGCATCCGTGCAGAATGGGTCGATTTAACAGAACTGCTGCGCCGCATTACCCTCGGTATTTATGATCCCGCAGAATATGAAAAGGCGTTGGAATGGATTAAAGCCAATTGTAAAGAAGGTTTTGATGTCAACGTCGGTAAGGATTTACCGGAGATTATTACAAAATCGAAAGTTGTAAAACCTGAAGACGACTGGGATTTCATTGCGAAATTATCGGTGGTGGTTCGCGACATCCTCTTTGGCAATAAAAAATTGGCACAAATGGGTTGGCATGAAGAAGCACTGGGTAAAAACGCAGTCGCCGGTGGTTTCCAAGGTCAGCGCAACTGGACGGATTGGCTCCCGAACGGCGACTTCCTTGAAGCCATCCTCGCATCGACGTTTGACTGGAATGGTGCAAAAGAACCCACCGCGTTTGCCACTGAAAATGATACATTAAACGGTGTGGCAATGCTCTTGGGTCAATTGGTATCCGATACCGCACCATGTTTCCATGATGTCAGAACGTATTGGAGTCCGGATGCGGTTGAACGCGTCTCCGGACACAAAGCCGAAGGCGCATCAGCCGGCGGCTTCATTCATTTGATCAACTCCGGTGCTTCGTCTTTGGATGGTACCGGTGCCGCGAAAAATGCCAATGGCGAAGGCTGTATGAAGCCTTTCTGGGAAATGAGTGAATCTGACATCAAGGCATGTCTTGAATCCACCGATTGGTGCCGAGCCAATTACGAATATTTCCGCGGCGGCGGTTATTCATCACATTATAAAAACATTGCACCCATGCCGGTGACATTGTTGCGTGTAAACATGATTGATGGTGTCGGTCCGACACTGCAAATTGCGGAAGGTCATACCATCTTGCATAAAGATGAAATCCATGAACCGCTGGATAAGCGCACGGATCCAACATGGCCGACAACATGGTTTGTGCCTGAACTAACCGGTAAGGGTGCATTTAAAGATGTCTATGGTGTGATGGCGGCATGGGGTGCAAATCATGGCGTGACGGTTTATGGACATGTCGGTGATAAATTGGTCACACTTGCCAGTATGCTGCGCATTCCGGTTGCACTGCACAATGTATCCGAAGAAAGAATTTTCAGACCTCATTCATGGAATGGTTTTGGTACGGATAATCTTGAAGCTGCAGATTACAGAGCTTGTGAAACCTACGGCCCGTTATACAAATAAAGTAATATAATATTTTTCACGAGGGTGAATGTCGTGGTTATAACAACGACATTTGCCCTTTTTAATTTTTTTTGATAACATTAAAACATATTAAAATATGCACATCAAACATTTAGATTGCAATGTTTGCGATTTGATTTTATATTGTTGGCAAAGGAGGCGTACATAATATATGAATTACTATCTCGCCATTGACATTGGTGCATCGAGCGGACGGCATATATTAGGGTCTGTTGAAAATGATACATTCATCATGGAAGAAGTCCACCGTTTTGAAAATAAAATCATCAAAAAAGACGGGCAATTGTGTTGGGATTTAACGTTGTTGTTTGAAGAGATACTTGAAGGCATGAAAAAATGTAAGACGCTGGGAAAAGTACCGATGAGTGTGGGGATTGACACATGGGGTGTTGATTATGTCTTGATGGGCAACCAAGACAATGTGGTTGGCAATTTTGTGTCATACCGTGATGAACGCACCCATGGCATGGACGTCGCCGTAGAAGCCAAGATGCCCATGTCTGAATTATATCAGCGCACAGGCATTCCGAAATATATGTATAATACCATTTATCAGTTGATGGCTGAAAAAAACACCAGCGCATTAAAGGGTGTTAAAACATTATTGATGGTGCCGGATTATTTGCATTATCGGCTCACCGGTGTGAAAAAAACGGAGTATTCCATTGCATCCACCACGGGGCTATTAAATGCAAACACACGCAATTGGGATGATGAAATCATGACCGCATGCGGTTTTCCGCGTGATATCTTTCAGGATATTATCATGCCGGGATCGTATTTAGGCGATTTGTCTTCGGACATTGAAGCCTATGTTGGGTACCAAACCAAAGTGGTGGTACCGCCAACACATGATACACAATCTGCGGCTGTCGCCAATCCGGCAGACACGGATGATGCGTTGTTCATCAGCTCCGGTACATGGTCTCTGATGGGTTTTGAACGCAGCACACCCGACTGTTCACCGGATGCACTGGCACTGGGGTTTACCAATGAGGGTGGTTATGATGGAATCATCACATTTGTAAAAAACATTATGGGTCTATGGATGGTGCAGTGCATCAAGCGTGAACTCGGTGATCAATATTCATTCGCTGAATTGTGTGGTTTGGCGCAGCAAAGCGGCATACAATCCATAATCAACTGCGATGATGAACGTTTTTTTGCGCCCGAAAACATGATTGAGCAAATCAAGCAGGCCTGTGTGGAAACAGGACAGCAGGTGCCGGTGACACCGGGTGAAGTTGCCGCGGTTGCTTATCATTCTTTGGCACGGCTGTATCAGCAAGCCGCGGATAATCTTGAAACATTGACAGGCAAGCAGTTTTCATCCATCAACATCATCGGCGGCGGCTCGAATGCATCGTATTTAAATGATTTGACCGAACACTATACCGGTAAAAAGGTATTTTCCGGCCCTGCGGAAGCGACGGCGATGGGTAATCTTTTAACGCAAATGATGCACGATCATACCGTATCCGATATAAAACATGCCAAGCGCTTGGTCAAACAATCATTACTGAATCATTAGAACATGCAGTGTACCACAGGCGAAGGAGGTTGGAGCATATTATGACCATTCGAATGGATCAATTGATTGCCAGCATTGGCTCTGCGCTGGATATTGTCGAAACAGAGATGCTCGGCGCAACAACAAATCATGGCAAACGCATCGCAGTGTTATGCATGTTGATGTGTCAAAAACTTGGCATCAGTGATGAAGAAGCAAGAACCATCGCGTCATGCGCTTTTTTTCATGACAATGCACTGACTGAACTGGCGGCCGCTCATGGTGGTGACCATCACAGAAAAGAACATTTTATAAACCACTGCATCATTGGGCAAGCCAATGTTGCATTATTTCCGTTTGATACCAGTCCTGAGGGGTATGTTTTATACCATCATGAAACCGCCAACGGACGCGGATTGTTTGGATTACGTGAAGGTGAATTTCCGGTGGGTGCCGGCATTATTGCGGCGGCAGATCATTTGGATGTTGTGCATAAACTCCAAACACACAATCCGGATGTTGAATATTTAAAAAAAGTCATCATGAAACGGCGGGGGACCCATTATGCAACCTATGCCGCCGATGCACTTTATGAAATCATGACACATGAAACGCTCGCGTTGATAAAAGACGAAAACATTATGACATCCATAAAGACACATATCCCGGAATGGCATGTGCACATCACCGACGATGCGATTTTTCACATCGCCGGGCTTATTTCAAAAATTATTGATTTTCATTCGAGCTTCACGCGCAAGCACTCTTCCGGCATTGCCAACAAGGCATGGCTGATGAGCGGTTACTACGGGTTTGACCACGAAAAACGTGCCAAAATCTATCTGGCAGCGTCACTGCATGATATTGGCAAACTTGCCATTCCCAATCATATCTTGGATAAGCCGGGTGCGCTGGATGATGCAGAGTTTAACATCATTAAATCCCATGTGTATCATTCGTATAATATTTTGAATGGTGTGGATGGGTTTGAACAAATTCGTGACTGGGCATCGGATCATCATGAAAAATTGCAAGGCGGTGGATATTATTTTGGAAAAAGCGCGAAGGATTTAGATTTTGTATCACGGCTGTTGGCGGTAACGGATATTTATCAAGCGGTGATTGAAGAACGCCCCTATCATGAAGCACGCACACATGAACAAACCATGCCGATTTTGTGGGAGATGGCTGAAAAAGATTTCATTGATAAAAACATCGTGGCAGATTTTGATAAAGTACTAAAAGATTATGAACATGGTGAAGTTCCGCCACCTGATTTGGCGTTAAAATAGAAACTGCGTAAAAACCTTGCATGCATGTACAAACAGGGGTAAAATGACAAGGTTAAACATTAAAAACACAACAAAGGAGTTATATTTATGAAAATCGTATTGGCATACTCCGGTGGGCTGGACACCACCGTCATCATTCCTTGGCTAAAAGAAAATTATCCCGGCTGTGAAGTCATCGCATGCTGTGTTGACTGCGGACAGGTTGATGATTATAACGCCATTGATGCAAAGGCGATCAAGACCGGTGCGTCAAAATCCATCGTGGTGAATGTGCGCGAAGAATTTGTGACCGATTATGTATATCCGATGGTCAAGTCCCAAGCCGTTTATGAAGGCAAATATTTACTGGGTACCTCCATCGCCCGTCCGCTGATTGCAAAGCATCTGGTGGATGTCGCATTGGCGGAAAACGCAGATGCCATTTGTCATGGCGCAACCGGAAAAGGCAATGACCAGCTTCGTTTTGAATTGACCATAAAAGCCTTGGCGCCGCAATTTAAAATCATTGCGCCTTGGCGCATTTGGGATATTGCTTCGCGCGAAGATGCCATGGCATACCTTGAAGCACGCGGACTTGAAGTACCGATGAAAAAAGATCAAAGTTACAGCCGTGACGACAATCTCTGGCATATTTCACATGAGGGCTTGGAACTTGAAGATCCTGCTAATGAGCCCAATTATAATCATTTGCTCCAATTGTCTGTGACCCCTGAAAACGCGCCGGACAAACCGGAATATGTTTCGTTTGAATTTGAAAAAGGCATACCGGTCAAGCTTAATGGTCAAAAAATGACGCCGGCAGCGCTCGTTGCCGAACTGAATAAAATCGGCGGACGCAATGGGGTCGGGATCATTGACATTGTGGAGAACCGCATCGTGGGCATGAAGTCCCGCGGGGTGTATGAAACACCGGGCGGCACCATTTTGTATGCCGCGCATAAAGAACTTCAATATTTGACCTTGGACAGACAAACACTCAGCTTTAAAGAAATTGTTGCCAACAAATTGGCCGAAATTATTTATGTGGGTGAATGGTTTGCACCACTGCGTGAGGCATTGATGGCTTTTGTTGATAAAACACAAGAAACCGTCACCGGCACAGTAAAATTAAAACTATACAAAGGCAACATTATCCCTGCGGGTGCCACATCGCCGTATTCATTGTACAGCGAACATCTGGCATCGTTTACCACCGGTGAGCTGTACAACCACAAAGACGCGGAAGGTTTTATTAATTTGTTGGGCTTGCCGCTCGTGGTGCGCGCAGCCATGAAGAAAGACGCAGGGCTGAATTAAATGAAATTATGGGGTGGACGCTTTGAAGGCGCAGTCAATGACGCGGCACATTCTTTTAATTCATCAATCGGATTTGATCAGCGCCTGTACCGTCAAGACATTTGCGGAAGCATTGCGCATGCAAAGATGCTTGCAAAACAGGGGATCATTGGTCAAAAAGACAGCGATTTAATTGTTGCGGAACTAAACACGATATTGGCAGACATCAATACCGGAAAACTTGTTTTTGATGAAAACGCAGAAGACATTCATTCTTTTGTCGAATCAGAACTGGTGCGCCGCATCGGAGACACCGGCAAGCGGCTGCATACCGCACGTTCGCGCAATGATCAGGTTGCACTGGACATGCGGATGTATGTTAAAGATGAAATTAAAGCAATATCAGAATTATTGGACGATTTACTGCATGCATTTTATGACACCGCATCAAACCATATCGACACCATCATGCCCGGCTTTACGCATTTGCAAAAAGCGCAGCCCATTACACTGGCACACCATGTCTTGGCATATTTTCAAATGTTTTACCGTGATCTGTGCCGCTTTGAGGATTGCTTTGCACGTGTGGATGAAATGCCGCTGGGATCCGGTGCGCTCGCGTCCGGCCCATATCCGCTGGATCGTGACTTTGTCGCCAAAGAACTGGATTTCTTTGAAATTACACAGAACAGTCTGGATGCCGTATCGGACCGTGATTATTGTATCGAACTGCTTTCTTGCATCGCCATCACCATGATGCATTTGAGTCGTTTTTGCGAAGAACTCATCATTTGGTCAACCGAAGAATTTTCTTTTGTGCATATTTCGGATGGCTATTCCACAGGATCGTCCATCATGCCGCAAAAGAAAAACCCGGACATGGCGGAACTGATTCGCGGAAAAACAGGACGTGTTTACGGTGCGCTCATGGGACTTCTAACAATGATGAAATCCTTGCCGCTGGCCTACAACAAAGACATGCAAGAAGACAAAGAAGCGGTCTTTGATGCCGTGGATACGGTGAAAGCATCACTGCTTGTATTCACCGGAATGTTTAAGGAACTGACCTTTAATAAAGAAGCCATGCGAAAATCCGCCGGTTTGGGCTTTACCAATGCCACGGATGCGGCGGACTGGCTTGTGAAAAAAGGTATGCCCTTTCGGGAAGCGCATGAAGTGATTGGTAAAATGGTGCTGTATGCCATTAACCAGAAAAAAGATTTATGTTCATTGACGCTGGATGAATTAAAATCTTTATCCGAAACCTTTGATGAAACAATTTATGATGCCATTTCTATCGAGGCCTGTGTGAATGCACGTGAAAACATTGGCGGCCCCGCGAAAGTCTCCATCCTCAAAGCCTTGGCACATGCAAAAGAATGTCTTGAATAATAAATAATAAAAGAGCATGGAATTGTGATTAAAAACACCATGCTCTTTTTATGCTTTATTGTTTTGTGATTAAAACGTGACGAGTTTTCCGGTTTTTGCTGACTTATAAATGGCTTCGAGGATTTCTGTCACCACACAGGCTTGCTCCGGAAGCACCACCAGCGGGGTTCCTTTGCGGATGGCGTTGATGAAGACCATTTGTTCAATCACCAGCGGGTCATTGGACTCGCCTTCAAAGTATGCCACACTACCCTTTGTCAAATCAGGGGTCTTTTCATATAAAAGCCCTAAATCATCTCCGTTGATGCGGACACCGGATTTCATGTCTGCACCCGCTTTGGTGCCGCAAAGGGTTGTCTTTGCTTCTGCAAAGTCCACGATGTTTAATGCCCACGACGTTTCTAAAGAAATGGTGGCACCGTCTTCCATGGTGATAAAACCAAAGGCGGAGTCTTCAACCGTAAATTCATCAGGATTCCAGTTGCCAAAGGCATTGCCGCACACGCCGTTGTGGTTGAGTTTTTTATAAACATTGCCCATCACGGATTTGGGTTTATAATTGTTCATCAGCCACAATGTGAGATCCAGCGCATGGGTACCAATGTCAATCAATGGACCGCCGCCTTGTTCTTCTTCATTGAGGAACACACCCCATGTGGGCACTGCTCTGCGGCGCAAGGCATGGGCTTTTGCAAAATAAATATCGCCCAAATCACCACGTTCTACGGCGGCTTTAATATAACGTGCATCCGCCATATGGCGCGACTGATAACCAATGGTCAGGAGTTTTCCGGTACGCTTTGCCGCGTCCACCATGGCACGCGCATCTTTCGCGGTTTTCGCCATGGGTTTTTCACACATGACATGATTGCCCGCTTCGAGTGCGGTTATGGTGATGGCGGCATGTGACTTGTTGGGGGTGAGTACATACACCATGTCGAGTTTTTCATTTTTTAAGAGTTTTTTATAATCTTTGTACGCTTTGGCATCATCAGTACCATACTCAGATGCCGCCTTGGTTGCGCGTGATTCAATGATGTCGCAAAAGGCCACCATGTCTACATGTTTGGTCATCTTGAGCCCGGGCATGTGTTTGCCATGTGCAATGCCGCCGCAACCAATGATGCCTGCGCGTAATTTTTTAACCGCCATTTGTTACCTCCCGTTTTTCATAAATCAATCCATGCCGCCAATGGCGGCGGAACAAATCGGTTGACCGGAGAATAAAATGGATTCTCCTTATATGAAAATTTGCTTCGCAAATGTTTCACACTTGATCCACAATATTCATTTGAACATCATGGGACTTGATTTTTTTCTTCATTTCGATTATAACCTATGCATGTTATAATGCAATCCTTTCATAAAATAAATGCAAAAATTTTTTAAAACAAAGTTGGAGATGACACGATGCCGAGCAAACCGCAACATAAAATATATAAAGAAACCGATATGTACGAACCAATACGTGCATTATTGCAAGCGGAAGGGTTTACGGTGCGCGGAGAGGTAAAATCCTGTGATGTTGCCGCTGTGCGCGGTGATGATTTATGGGTGGTTGAGATGAAGCTGAGTCTGTCCTTAAAGCTGTTATATCAAGCAGTTGATCGCCAAGTTGCAACCGGTTATGTTTTTGTTGCGCTGCCAAAGCCGAAAAAACGTGACAAGAATTTTAATCAGTTTGCAAAATTGCTTAAAAAATTAAAACTGGGGTTGATGGTGGTCTCCATGGCTGAACAAACCGCGGACATTGTATTTTACCCCGATGGGAAGGCAAACAAGGCCAATGTTAAAACGCGGCGCATTAAAAAAGAACTTGAGGGGCGGCGGTTTGACACCAAGGGGGGTGCGCAGACCAACCAAAATACAGCCTATCGTGAGCGCAGCACAAATGTATTGTGTCTGGTGGAAACCTATGGACCCATCACCGCGGCAAGGCTCAGAAAAACATTTGATGCGCCGCAAGACACCTATAATATTTTGAGCAACAATTATAACCAGTGGTTTGAAAAAATTGACAAGGGTGTATATGCACTGTCCGAACATGGGCGAGCATACCTACACGAGCACCAAGAAGACCGGTTGGTGCAATACCACCGCGAAAAAATTTTAAGCCACAATGTTTTAGATTAAACCGTGTACCGCCGTGGATAATGCTTCTGCAATGGGGGTGCGAATCACGATGTCCGCTTGGGTGTCAAACTCCGTGTGCGATTGATTAATCAAAACGATGCTTTTTCCGTTAAAGTGATGCACCAAACCGGCGGCCGGATACACATTGAGTGATGTGCCGCCGATGACGAGCACATCCGCGCATTCGATGGTATGGATGGCGGCATCAAAAACCAAATCATCGAGGGGTTCTTCAAACAGCACAATGTCCGGGCGGATGATGCCGCCGCAATCACACATCGGCACATTGTCGGTGGTTTGCAAAATATCCGGTGTATAGGTCTTTTTACAAGCACAGCAATAAAAACGTTGTCCGGATCCATGCAGTTCATAAACCATTTGACTGCCTGCCATTTGGTGCAATCCGTCGATGTTTTGCGTAATGATCGCGCGGAGCTTTCCCATCTTTTCAAGTGCCGCCAAAGCAAGATGCGCCTTGTTGGGTTTAATCTCCGGAAAAATAAGTTTGTCGCGGTAAAAACGGTAAAATGCTTCGGGATTCTCTTCAAAAAATGTATGTGACAATATGGTTTCCGGAGGGAATGGGTATTTCATATTGTAAAGCCCATCCACAGACCGAAAATCAGGAATGCCGCTTTCCGTTGAAACACCGGCACCGCCAAAAAATACGATGTTGTCCGATTGCTGTATGATTTTTTGTAGTTGATTTGGTGGTGGCATGGTCGTTGACTCCTTCGTAAAATGCACATCAAGATAGTCCATTATATCACGCCAATGGCGCAATATTGACATGATATAATTGACGCATTAATTGCACGCGGTTACACGGCGCAAAAACCAATGGGTTTCTTTGTGTGCATTTGCATTAATTCTTGTGTCAAGATATTTTGAGTTGCTGCAATGCAATCTGCTTTGGTGATCGAGTGTAGTAATTTGTTTGAAAGCGCTTGTTTTTTTGAATGCATTTGATAAAGACGGCGCTCTTGTTGTAAAACAATTTTTTGGAAAAGATTTTCAACGGTTCTGGCATTGGCAAATTGTTCATTTCTGTTTTCATGTAATTTATGGATTGCGTCGAATACAACATTGATTCCTTCTTTTGAAATACGGATTTTATGATCTTCCAATTTCACTGAAAATATTTTCATCATTTCGTCTGCACTATAATCATCAAAGATGAATTTAAATGGAAAGCGTTCTTTAAGTCCGGGGTTTGTTTCTTGAAGCATTGCCATCATTTCATTTTTGTAGCCTGCCATAATAACACAACATTCTCCCTTGTGCTCCGTCATAATGTTGGTCAGTGTAGAGATTGCTTCCAATCCGTAAGCGTGATCACTGTGAAGACTGTATGCTTCATCAATAAACAAGACGCCGCCCAATGATGCGTTGAAGGTTTTAATGACTTTTGGTGCTGTCTGTCCCACATGCTCTCCAATTAAATCTGATTGATTTGCAACAATCAACTGTCCGGTGTGCAACAAGCCAATTTCTTTGTATAACTGTGCAATAATCTTTGCGACCGTCGTTTTACCGGTTCCCGGATTTCCGAGAAACAATCCATTTGGGATAAACTCGGGTGTGCCAACACCGGCTTCTTGCTTTAATTTTGAAATAACACAATGTGCGGTGATGTCCTTGATTGTTTTTTTAACATTTTGTAAACCTGTCATGCGTTCAAGTGCCATTAATGCAGTAGGTTGTGTGTTAATTTCTTTTATGTTTCGCAAGTGATACGTTAATATATCAAATCGTTCATCAGGCGTTTCTGTACAAATCAACAAATCATCATTAATAAAATCGTCGTCATTGCGAAAATCATCGCCATCACCATCTGTTTTAGAAAACGCAGATTCAAATGTAGGCTCGTTATCTGTAGATGAAAATGGACCGAATGCATCATAATCTTTTAATGCTGTATGTTTTGCATAACATCCGAAAATAAATTTTGCAATTTGTTCTTTATCCGGCAAATGTTCATTATCGGCACAAAAACTCATATAGGATCTATTAACGTGGTATATTGGGCATCCGAGACGGCTCAATTCTTTTTTTGCAAACGTTAGGATTGTGGTTTCAGGGTTTCGTGCTTCAAAATTTACGCTTACAAGGGCGTATATATTTGAACATGCAAGTAGAAATTGGTGGGAAAATCCAAGTGCTGTGAGTGCATTCATCAGTTCGTCATTTCCGCTTTTATGAAGATTGTGTATTTTAAGTTCAAGCATTGGCATATGGGGTAGGAGATCAAAGACCGTATATATTTTTGTGTTGATTAAACAATTGTGCGTGTGAAGGCTCAGATTCACGCTTTCCAATTTAACATCGAGTTTTTCAAAAAAGTTCATACAAATGCTCCTCTCAAAATAATATAATGGGTATGATTTTTTTAATATGCAATGTTCGGTCATGGCACAGTCAATCGCCGCGCTCAGAACAAGGTATTCAGTTGTCAAGGTACAGACACACAAAAACCGGTATTGCTTACAACGAATGCACCAAAATAAATGCAATCATTATAATCAATACCGGTTCTATTTATTTTTTAAATATTGGAAGCAAAGTGACGCGCCGATACTGTGTACCGGAAGCATCATATTATTGCAGATAAGTTTTAAATTGTCAATATCGCGCATTGCCTCAAATTAAATAGCCGCGAAAAAGAAACGTAGCGTCAAATAAAAATAGCCGCGAAAATGAACCTCAAAAACAAGCGAGGTTCATATGGC
>Ga0209755_10004341_pt1 | contig 16844 bp, 18 predicted proteins | sample TergutCo191P1_FD_187301 | JGI IMG/M metagenome (GOLD analysis project Ga0209755, IMG submission 187301) | Cornitermes sp. P1 segment gut microbial communities from Petit-Saut dam, French Guiana - Co191P1 (SPAdes) (version 2) | ecosystem: Host-associated > Arthropoda: Insects > Digestive system... | reverse complement strand
CGGGTCGTGGAGTATGGCCTGCGCAAGCCCGGCGCGCTGCCGGTAGCCTTTGGAAAGCGTCTCGATTTTGCGGCCGCGAAAGTTGGAAAGGCCGCACGCCTCGATGGAGTAGTCGATTGCGGCCCGGCGTTCCTTTGCCGGGATAAGCCGCGCATCGGCGACGAAGGCTAGGTACTCGTCTATGGTAAGATCCCCGTACAGGGGGACGTTCTCGGGCAGATAGCCGATCCGTTCCTTTACCTTGACCGGTTCCTCGTCAACCCGGATTCCGTCAACCATGGCCGCCCCGCTTGTCGGGAAGTGAAAACAGGTGAGTATTTTCATGATGGTGGTTTTTCCCGCGCCGTTTGGCCCGAGAAAACCAACGACCTGATCCTTGCCGACCGAGAACGAGACGTTTTTTACCGCCTTGACCTCGCCGTAGCTTTTTGTAAGATTTTGCACCTCAATCATGGAGTACAGCTCCTTGTCTACACGAAAAATCTGTCGTAGATGTGGGGGTAAATTTTCAACAACGTTGGCTCCCGGATGTTACAGGCGCAAATATACGTTGGATTGCGTTTGCGCATTTGTCGTGTTTCGCTCCAAGTGTACGATTGACAAGGCATGCATTTGGAGATACCATGTCCATGGTGAGGCTGGTCATCGGTTCCCAATCTAAAAATGTCAAGCGCAATTCATGAGGCACATACGAGATAAAGGAGTTTTCTGTGAGGAAGATACAGATTTGTCCGAATAAACAGGAAAAACCTGGTTGCGGCGGGTGCACTGGCAGTCATGCTGGCATTCGGAATGGAAGCCGTACATGCACAGGCTCGTCTTGACGATGCAATCCAAAGCGTAGCGGGGAACCTTTCTGCTGGCTTTGAGACGGGTACAAGGATTGCCGTGGCGGGCATACAGGCCGGCACCGGCAGGATGTCTAACCACCTGATAGACGGGATGATCGACGCCCTTGTCAGCATGGGCAGGTTCACGGTGGTGTCCCGGAGCGAACTCGATCTCGCCCTGCTCAGGGGGGAACTGGACTTCAACATGTCCTACGAGTAGGAAGGTTTTTCGGGGCCCAGTTAATCGCCACAGGTGCCTTCGAGTCGCTCGGGGATATATACCGCCTGAGAATTCGGGTGATCGAGGTCGAGACCGCGGCCATTCGGGCCACCCACACCGAAAGCGTCCGGGACGACCGTACCGTTTTTTCCGCATTCCCCCCGCCGGACTAAAGCATTTTTCAATTCTGCGCCTTATATATAGTAGGACACCGTTGGTGTCCGGCACGAGCTTGACAGCCGCTCGGCTGGCAAGTAAATTCAACCTGGAGGAGGCATGACATGCCAACTACCATGACGGCGGAGCGAAGCCCCGCGACCCCCGAGGAAATCTGGGAAATCCTGCGAAGCATTGCGGAACAGCAAAAGGAAAACGAGCGCAGGTGGAAAGAGGAGATCGACCAGCGCGAGCGAGAGGACGCCAAACGGGAAGCCGCAAGGCGCGAGGAGGAGGCCAAGCGGGAAGTCGCAAGAAGCGAGGAGGAAGCCAAGCAACGCGAGGAGGATGCCAAACGACGCGAAGAGGAGACCCAAAAAGAGGCGAATCGGGAGAAGGAGTGGAAACGGCTCAGCGAGATGTTCGACAAGACGGGCCATCGAATCAAGGAAAACGACAAAAGAGTGGGCGGCCTGGGCCGTAGCTATGGCAAGCTGGTCGAGCACTTGGTGGGTCCCGGCGTCATAAAACGTTTCGGCGAACATGGGTACCATTTCAACGACATAAAAAAGCAGCGGCACAAGCTATACGACGAAAACGGAAACGAGGAGACGGAAATCGACCTGCTACTTGAGAACGCCGACACTGTAATAGCGGTGGAGGTAAAAAGCCGCCCCGATAGGGAGGAGACGTATCTTGGCCGCCATCTTGTGCGGGTTGAGATAATGAGGGCGCACGCCAAGAAAGAAGGCTGGGACGGCAAGCGAATTCTGGGAGCGATAGCTGGAGCGATATTCGACACCCCGGTAAGGAATGCTACGCTGAAAGCCGGCTTTTTCGTGATAGAACAGAGCGGCGAAACGATGCGTATGAACATCCCCGAGGGCTTCAAACCCAAGGAGTGGTAATGCCACCTCCCCGAAACGAGCGTATATAGTCCACAGGTGAGTCAGTAACCACCACCCAAGGCGGTGGCTTGAGGAAAGCCCCCTTAAAGGGGGCTAGAGCCTGTCCTAAAAAGTGTGTAAATGGCCATAATATGGACGATGCTGGTGAAGGAATGGGGGCAGGCGTTAAACCAGTTCGCCATTGAGTTTGGAAAGGAACGGGTTCCGTTCTGATGACACTTGGGCATTTACACAGAAATTAAGATAGGCTCTGCAGTCGTATTTTTTCGAACTTGTCGGCAACGGCTTTTTCCACAGCCTCGCCGACTATCCGCTCTATATTGCCAACAAGGGTATCGTGAAGCAATTCCATTGCGCCTTCGGGCGAAGGTTTCACCACAAAAAGTTCGTAGGCCTCGATATCCAGAGCTTTCGCTATGCGATCCAGCATCTCCGGCGTAGGAAATTTTCGGGAAACCTCGATCATGGCGATGTATTGGGTGGTGATGTTGGCTTTTTCAGCCAACTTGGCTTGAGAAATGCCGTGTTTTTTACGATTTTCTTTCAAATTGCTTGCCAGTATGTCCCTAAGACTTGCCATATTTTACCTACCCGTCAATAAAGCAACAATAGATGCTCTATAGGCATTGACAAGCGTCATGCAGTCCAGTATAGTTGTCTATGTGGCAACCGATTTGCGCTTTCTTCCTAAATTTGGGCTTTAAAACTCCGCAAATACGCCAAAACTTGCCCTTGTGGGCGAGAATCTTGTTCAGTTAAAAGAAAATGGCAGTATTTCCCTATAAATAAGATTTTATTGCCAATGTCGAGGAGGAAAAATGGTAAAGAAACGAGCGTGGGCAACCGCGATTCTGCTAGTGGCTGGTTCTGTCTTCGTGTACGGGCAAGAAACCATGGTGCTGGATGATGCGATTATGGATTCGGTAAACTTTTTCTCGGGAAGATTGCAGTCAGGAACAACGGTCGCAGTTACGAATTTCGAGGCAGAAACAAAGGAGCTTTCTGACTTTATAATTCAGGAACTTTTGGTATCCTTTGCCAACGCAGGTGCAGTGAGAGTTGTGGATCGACACCGTCTGGAAATACTGGAGGCCGAATTGAATTTTAGCATGTCAGGGGCTGTGAGCGATGAAACCGCTCAGCGTATTGGTCATATGGTTGGAGCTCAAGTTCTGTTTTCCGGCAACATGGTCCCGTTTCGTGACATATATCGTATACGCATTCAGGCTATTGCTGTGGAAACCGCAGAAATAATCGGTGTAAGAACATTAAATGTACGGTGGGATCCCACATTGACCGGATTATTGGGGCGAATAAACCCTGCCGACGCATGGAAGTATCAATGGCTTCATGTAGGGTTTAGTGTCGGCTATACCGCTCAACTTAACAGGGATCATGGTCGGGCTTATTTTGTTGATATGCCTTTTGGCTTTTCGCTTTATGTAAGGGTGCAGCCATTTGATTTATTTGGGATTGCTCTGGATGTATCTGGGGATTTATTTGACGGCCCAAATATTTCTATTTTGCCAACTATTACAATACGACCTTCCACATTTGAAGTGAACCTTTTTCTTGGGGCTGGTATAAATTTATTTTATGGGGGTGTTGCGATTACCGGCGGAGGAAGAGGAGGTATTAACTTGGGGCAAGGTGTTCTATTTGCTGAAGTTCGCCCTACTGGTGTGTTCATTGATGAATATATTCCCATCAATGTTAATTTTACGTTGGGGTATCAAATTGGTTTTATTCCCCGGCGAAGGTAAGTTGTAAGCAAAAAGTTACCGCATACGGAGAGCTGGAAATTCAATGTCTGTCACTCTTGGAGGTGCGAGGGTCTCAGCAGCCCTTAAAGAGACCTCACCAAAAACCGCTCTCCAGCTTCCCGCAACTCCACTTCCTGCTCCCCTGAAACAACGCTCGTTTCCCCGATTTTGCGCATCAGTTCTGCGTGGTTGTCGGACAGGTATTCGAGATACGCTTTCGCAAAAGCGGTGACTTGTTTCACCTCAACATTCATCAGTTGGCCGTTGATCACCAGATACAAAATCGCGACCTGCTGTTCCAGCGAATAGGGCGAGTGTTGCGGTTGCTTCAGCACTTCCATCAGCCGCTCGCCCTTGGCCAGCAGTTCCCGGGTGGCCTTGTCCAGATCGCTGCCGAACTGGGCAAAGGCGGCCATCTCGCGGTAGTGGGCCAGGTCAAGGCGCAACCGCCCGGAAATTTTCCGTATCGCCTTTGACTGGGCCTCGCCCCCTACGCGGCTCACTGAAAGTCCCATGTCAACGGCGGGGCGGAAACCGGAATTGAACAGTTCCGAGTCCAGAAAAATCTGCCCATCGGTAATCGAGATGACATTGGTGGGAATGTACGAGGAAATGTCCCCAGCCTGCGTTTCGATAATCGGCAGCGCGGTGATTGAACCTCCGCCCAGTTTGTCGGAAAGTTTCGCTGCGCGTTCCAGTAAGCGAGAATGCAAGTAGAACACGTCCCCGGGAAAGGCCTCCCTCCCCGGGGGGCGGCGCAGAAGCAGGCTGATTGTGCGGTAGGCAACGGCGTGTTTGGAAAGATCATCGTACACGACAAGCATGTCTTTTCCCTGATGCATGAAATGTTCCGCCATCGCCACGGCGGAGTATGGGGCCAGATATTGCAGGGCTGCGGAATCCGAGGCAGAGGCGAACACCACAAAGGTATAGTCCAAGGCCCCGCTCGACTTTAACGTGTCTACAATCGCCGCCACGGACGAGGCTTTCTGCCCGATTGCGCAATACACGCAGGACACGCCTTTGCCTTTTTGGTTAATGATTGCGTCAATGGCGATTACCGTCTTGCCGGTCTGCCGATCGCCGACGATAAGCTCCCGCTGGCCCCGCCCGATTGGCACCATGGCATCGATGGAAACAATCCCGGTCTGCAGTGGCACGTTTATGCTGCCGCGGTCTATCACCGGGGCGGCGGGAGATTCCACGGGGAGCCAAGCCTCAGCGGTTATCGGGCCATTGCCGTCAATCGGCTCGCCAAGCGGGTCTACCACCCGGCCGAACAGGGAACGGCCAGAGGGAACCGATACCACCTTGCCGGTTCCCCATGCACTTTCGCCGTCCTTGACTCGGAATTCCCCGGAAAGCAACACGCAACCGACCTGCTCTTCCTCCAAGTTAAGGGCAATCCCCATCGCCCCAGACTCGAATTCCACCAGTTCCCCATACACGGCGTTGTCGAGCCCATGTACCGTGGCAACCGCATCGCCAGCCTGCGTTACGAAACCGGTGTCGCCCGACTCGGCTTTGCCATCCCACCGCTCGATCTTTTCTTGCAGGACTTTGGTAAGATCGCTGAAGTTCGTCATTCACGCTCCCTGGCCAAAGCCGCGGCCTCCAAATCGGCCTTCATTTTTTCCACCTGTTTTTTCAGACTTGCATCGACAATGAACCCGCCGATTCGCAATCTGTACCCGCCAAGCAGTTCCGGGGCCAGTCGCACATTCATTTTGACTGTCTTTGCGCCGATACTTTCGGCGATGCGTTGGCCGAATTCCTCGGCAAAGGTACCGTCCAAGGGCGCCGCCGATTCAAGGGTAACTGTCAGTACCCCCTTTTGCATGTCGATTCGTTCCTCGATTTTTTCCAGAAGGGAATCGACATGATTGAAGCGTCCTCTTTCGACAATCAGTGCAACGAACCTGACAACGAATTCAACGACCGTTTCCCGGCCCGTCGCCGCATCGATGCCCGCAAAACCAGCGTCCCTGAAACTTTCCCGCAACACTTTTTCCAACCGCCGCGCCGCAGAACAGCCAGACAAAACCCCAGGAATCGCCTTGACAGCAGGAACCAGTGCCCGTAAACACAGCAATCCTACTTCGGCGTTTTCGCCCAACGTGGAAACAAAAACCCCTGCCCAACGATCCCCGTGAAACATTAGCTCTTCCCTTTCCGCAGGCACGACCCCGCGGCTGGCATGGCCGACAACTCGTCCAGCAACATGCCGGCATAGCGGCGGTTGTCATCGCCAGAAAACTCCCGTTGCGCAAGCCGGGATGATGCCGTCATCACCAGTGCCACGGCCTCCATTCCGAAACGTGCCAGTGCCTTTTGCCGTTCCGAATCGATCTGCCGGCACGCATCGGCGACAAGGGCTTCCGCCGCGATTTTTCCATCGGCCACGATTCTGTCGGCCTGTGCCCTGCCCTTTTCCCGGGCGGATTTCATGATTTCCTCCGCCTCGGCCTCTGCGGTTTTTAGCTTTTCCTGGTAGCTATCAAGCAACTCCTGCGCCTTCGCCCTGTCGATCTTGGCCTCGGCAATGGAATCCTGAACCCGCTTTGCCCGTTCCGCCATAAACTTGCTTACCGGTTTGAACAGCACCGCCCTTAGGATAAAGGTCAAAAGGATGATGTTGAAAAGGGTAATGAAAAATGTCACGGAAAAATCAAGCATGGCCCTATCCCATTCTGGTAATCAAAAGAATCGCGACGATAAGCCCGTATATCGCGGTCGCCTCGGCCAGCGCAATGCCGACAAAAAACATCGGCGTGATTTTGCCGCTCACCTCGGGCTGGCGGGCAATTGCCTGCGCATACCCAGACGTGGCTATGCCAATGCCGATACCGGCCCCAAGGCCCGTAAGCACCGCAATGCCGACACCGATGGCAATAATCGTGTTAGAATCCATAACATCCTCCTGTGCCTATTCGTCATGAACTTTTACAACCTCCGAGATATAGAGGCTGGTAAGAAAAACAAAAATCGCCGCCTGAATCGCCCCATCGAAAAAATCAAAGTAAAGCGAAAAGATCATCGGGAGCGCAATCGGCAACACGCCTTCGATCATGCGCATCAGCACAACCCCGGCAAGGACGTTGCCGAAAAGCCGGAGTGCCAACGATGAAAGTCGTATGCCGTATTCCATTATGTTAAAGGGCAGCATCACGGGGAAAGGGTAAAGGAAATGCTTTAGCCAACCGCAGACGCCTCTTGCAGCAATGCCACACACCGGGATCAGCGCGATCGAAATCGCCGCAAGAGCCATCGTCACGTTTATGTCCCGCGTCGGGGGTCGAACCACGAAAAGCGGGCGAAACTCGCGGCCAAAGGCACCGACCTCGACCGGCGACAGCACGCCAATAATGTTCGCGACAAGCAAAAAGAGGAAAAGCGAGCCGATATACGGGGCAAGGTATTTCGACAGGGAGCCGAAACGATTGTTGGAAAAACCATCAAGAAATTCCACGCCGGTCTCAAGAATCGCCTGTGGCCCTGCGGGAACCTCCTTGAGTCTGCGGGTAAAGACAAGGGAAGCGGCAACAAGAATCAGCATTATCGCCCAAGAGACAACCACCGTTTCCGTAATGGGAACCTCAAAACCAAACACGGTCAGGGTAAAGACGGTGTTGATATCAAGTGCTTCCATAGTTTGCCGCCGTACAATCGATCATGCATATAATTTAACCAACCGAAGAGGGGAAAACAAGGATTATCGTTCGTAATCTTCTGCCCGCATACCTCGGGATATTGCCTGAACCGAGGTGGCCAAGGCGAAAAATGCGACAAAAATTGCGACCCAGAGGGCGAAACGGGCGGGGGTAACCACAAGAAGGTTGAAAATACCGTGGATTGCGACCGCGGACAGGAACTTAAGAACGGCCAGTGCGGGTCTTACCCGAAAAATCACTATGGAAGAGCCGACCCGCGAACCGCAGGCGGCGTGCACTGGGGCTGTGATCAAGGTACGGAGAATCGCGTTGACGGGATCCGCGGCACCGTAGACCGCGCTTTCCAAAAGGCCAAACCCAACACCTGCAACAAGCCCAGAAGCCTTTGCCATCGTTTCCACGGAAACGCCACCTGGGGAAACCTGTTCGGGTTTAAACCGCAGAAAGACAAGGAACAGGGGGACAAGCAACAAAAGCCGGGCAAGTTCCTCGGTAAAGGCGATGCGGATAAAAATTTCCGCAAACAGGCTTGCCCTGTCCGTCAAGGGGGGGAGTATCCCGATTCCCGTGATAAAATTCTGTAGGAATAGGGCGACAAACACCGAGGTCGCCCCGACAAAAAGTGAGACCAAGAACATTCGGGGGGAAAACGGGTAACGGGCAAGGCGAAACCACAGAAACACAGCAACGGCTGGAACCGCGGAAATCAAAATCAGGACAAGAAGAACCCCTAGGTTTGGCATACGGAAGGCACCCCCCGCGTTTTTACCGCAATACGGTTCTCGGGTTTACCATGGTACCGTGTCTGAAAACGCTGAAATGCAGATGTGGCCCCGTGCTTCGGCCGGTGCTTCCGACATCGCCGATATGCTGACCGGCCCCAACGTAAGCCCCTTGCCTTACCCGTATCCTGCTCATGTGGGCATACAGGGTGCGGTAACCCCTAGGGTGGGTGATTATGACAAAATTCCCCATAACGTTATCCCAGCCGGCAACGCTAACGCGGCCCGCCATAGATGCCCGTATGGGGGTTCCCATTCGCGCGGCGATATCAATCCCGTTGTGAAACTCGCGCCGGCCACTGCCAAAAGGATCACTGCGCCACCCAAAGCCCGAGGTTATACGGCCGGACACTGGCCAAACAAACAGATCGCCGTTTATTTCCTGGCGTTCCATCCAACTGAGCCGTCCCCCGGGAATAAACAGCGTCGTTCCAGGCGTGGCCGTGTCGGAGAAAAGCTGATTCGCTATCCGTATGGCTTCCGCATTCGATCCGTATCTTTCAGCTATCGTTTCAAGGGTGTCGCCCCCATCCACCGTGGACATAATCCCGTCCTGGTTGGGGATGCGCAAAACCTGGCCTATCTGCAAAAGCCGCGAGTTTCTGATGTTGTTTACCGAGAGAATCGTGTCCTCGTTAAGCCCGTAGCTTAACGCCAAGTCGCCGATTATATCGCCCCGTTGGACGCGGTGGGTTTCGAACAACAGCAGGCGGGGCCTGTCCCTCGATTCAACCGCCCCCGTATCCACCAGCAACGAGGCCAGTTGTTCCTCGAAGTTGGGGGTCTCAAGATTGGCGCCGCCTATGCCATTGCCGGCTAAGGACGACCCCTCATCCGCAACTGGGACACCTGCATGAGACGGGAGAAAGTACAGACCAAGAGCCACGCCAAGGAACAAAATCACCGCAATGCGCATGACATTCAGGCGATGCTCAAGGAAGAACCCTCCAATGTTACGAAAAAATGTCGATATTTCCCGCAAAAACCGCACTCCTACAGGCTTGTTTCACACCGTTTGCGCCAAAACAGCCACGACTTATATTCCTACCGTAATTGTAAGCCTTTTCGACGAGTTTTGCAATCCTATCTCACAGCATTGAGCATCTCTCCCTACTGGGACGAATTCGCATCTGTAAAAGGCTTCGCATAGATGCATTCGAAAAGATACCCTATGTCCTCCGCGTTCATGTCCTTGAACTGGCAGCCCACGAAAATCGAAGACTTGTCCCTGTAATTACGGGTAACGGTCGCTTTGATGTTCAGGCTGCGATACGGGGTGTTAATCATAACCTTCAGATCGCACCCAGGCATTAGCTTTATAGAAACGTCCGGAATGGGGCAAGTAAGGAGCAGGCCAGAAACGCTTATGTCCTGCACGTTGGCCCTAAAAGAAGTATGGGTCATCCTCATTTTATCGAAGTAGCCCTTTTCCTTTAGCAATAGCGCCATCACTTCCGCATACTTGTGCAGGGTATCGATCGTCAGGTAGTCAAGAGGGGCCTTCCCCGCCTTGCTCATCCAGACGCGGATGTAACCTACGGCATACTCCTGAAAAAGAATCGGAATCCACACGTCCGAAATTACGCCGCTGTTCACTTTTTCCTGAATAAAACGAATGGCCATGGTTTCTGCGGCCCGGCCTTCAACGCCCATGCTCTCAAGAAGGTAACGGCTAAACACTTCTGTCGTGACTATCCGGTTTCGGTTGTAGGGATCTGTCTGCGGAAGGCCATTTCTTACATCCGGCAGGAAAAGGGTTTTCCCCGTATTGGCAAGCACCTGTTCCTCGGTCGTGGAAAACTCGGCATTGTTAAAGACCTGTAGCTTGTAGCCATAGTCGTTGTCCTTGACAAGTCTTTCCACCTGCTCCTTGAGGCGCGTAAGGTTGGCCAGCGTCCCCTGCACGGGATGATACTGCCGCAACCTAGGGAACGGAAGGGCATACCGATCATCTAAAAAGGAAATATTTACCTGTACTTCCGGCGGAAGGTTTACCCGCATGTGGGTGCGGTCAAGGTTCTTTCGTATGCTTTCGGGTACATTGCAGACAATTTCCCCGTCGCGTATATCCATTACGGTCACGTCGACGAGCAGCGAATCCCCCCGGTAGCTGAACACAAGGCTGATCTTGCTGGAAGCGGTCAGCCCATCAATGGGCCGGCTTGTCTTGAAAATCAGGGAATCCTTGGGCGCGGCTTTAAGAAACAAGGTATACCCGGTCCTGTCCTTATGATAGGACACTGGGAGTTGCTCATCGTACAGTATCTTGAGGAAAAACTCCTTTTCTATGCGTTTGACCAGCTTTGACACTAATAATTCTCCCAAAAGACGCTTCCGCAATGCGACAACGCATCAAACTAACAGACGCCGAAACCTCTACCTACTGATAATAAAGATACATCGGTTTTCGAGATAATTCAAGTATCATTTGGGCCATACCGCATTGGCAGCCAACTGATTTCGTGCGAAAAAGAAATAAACACCGCAAAATCACGGGCGTATTAAAAGAACACGTTCAGCAAAAACTGGTCGATTAGTACAAACACGCCTAGAATCCCGGTGTAGATCGCAAAACCCCAGAGTGCCCTCTCCCTTACTATCTTGAGCATCAGTCTAACGGCGAAGAAACCCACGATCGCGGCGGTTACGGTGCCAAGGGCGATCGCCAGTGGCCCGATACCCCCGCCGGCCACCTCGTACGCCACCGGCTCGCCGCCCCTCGCCAATTCCACGAACTGGAAAAGCGCCGCCCCGAGTATAATTGGAATCGAAAGCATGAACGAGAAGCGCGCAGCAGAGTCGCGGTTAAGCCCCCGGGAAAGCGCCCCGGACAGCGTCGCCCCAGAACGCGAAATGCCTGGAATGACCGCGACAGCCTGACACAGGCCGATAATCAGCGCGTCCAGCCAGTTCATTTCCCCGGATTTTCTGGGGCTGTGCCTCGCGGCCCGCTTCGCCAGAAACTCCGCGGTGATCAGCAGTACCGAGGTTCCCAGAAAGGCGAAGCCCACATAGTCGCCGGTCTCGAAAGCCCCCTCAAGCCTGTCCCGGAACACCAAGGCGACGACCACCGCCGGGATGGTGCCGATTATCAGGAAAAGAGTAAGCGGCTGCGCGATTTTTTTCAGTAAGGCCAGAATGTCCTTCCATAACACTGCAAAAACGCCGACAAGCGTACCGACGTGAACCATGGTGTCGAACAGAAGGAAATCGTCAATGTCCACGCCCAGAATCTGCCTGGAAAGAACCAGATGCCCGGTGCTGGAAACGGGCAGGAACTCCGTCAGGCCCTGAATTACCCCCAGGAAAATAGCCTCAAAAATACTCATATTTGCCTCAACTGTTTCGATCCTGCCCTTAATTATGTGGTTATGTCAATGCTATGGGTCGGCTATGGGGCGATTATGGGTCGATAGAATCCTCGTGCCTTTTTAGGGACATGATGAGGGACATCGCAATCTTGCGGTAATCCGGCTTCAACTGCTCCGCGACGCGAGCCATCTTACGAACCTCGGGCGAAAAATGCACGGAGTAGGGGAGATCCGGAGCGGTGGCACCGGTTACCAGATACTCGACGGTCACCCCCAGAACGCGGGCTATACGCACGGCAACATCAGCGGCAGGCATCCTACCGCGAACACTAAGATAATTGTCAATCGTATGTTTCTTTATACCAGACTTGGCGGCCAATTCCTTGACGAGTATCCCGGAACAATACAATTCCGCCTTAAGATTTTCCCTAAAGCTCATACTCCGATTAGGATATGCCGAAAAGCATATTTGTCTATTGATATTTTGCTTTTCATAGTATATTCTGTGCTGAGTATGCTGATAAGCCAAACCGCAATGTGAATACACTCCCACGGCCAGCAAATTAACAAACGTTTTTGTAGGGAAGGTTCCGTTGAAAAGTTCTGTGGTGCTCCCCGATAACAAAACCGAAGCGATCCCCAAGCCTCTCGCGGGAAAATGGTGCCTGATGGGTGGTACCACGACCCGGCTTGAAGTTAACCTGGACGGTTCTGGATCCATCGAAGGCTCCATGTGGGGGAGGGAGCCAGTGGAGTGGTCGATAGCCGAAAACAGGTTGTGCGTTACAGTTGAGCGAGGATCCGGGTCGGCGAAATATGCAATCAACGATAACAATGAATTGGTTCTTTCAAAGGTGCAGGGGTTGTTCATTCTTGTCGCAGGGACTTATATGCCCGCGGATGCGCGCATCAAGCATAATGATCCCGAAATGATTATATGGTGATTGATGCTATGCCGAAAAGTGCGGAAGAGTCTGCCCGGCGGCGGTGTGGTATATCCATGTAAGAAGCTCCGGGTTGCGGAGAATTTCATCCCCGAAAAGCAAACTCCGCTATCTTCCTAAAATCTATGCTGCACCCAGGCAGTGCGTCCACGTTTATCGCAGAATCCTCGTCAAGATCGTACACGGTCTCTTGGTACTCGCCATCCGCCGGCACATACTTGTAGACCGCACCCTCATCGACCACCCAGTATTCCCGGACGCCGGCTTTCTCGTACTGGGCTTTCTTCTCGGCGAAGTCCTTTCCCTTGGTGCCTTTCGAGGCGACCTCCACGACAAAATCCGGCGCACCGCAGCAGGCTTTTCCATCCGCCAGCTTTTCTTCATCGCAGATCACCAGAACGTCTGGCTGGACGACAACCCTGTCGGATTTGTCGGCCTCGGGAAACAGACGCACGTCGAAGGGCGCGGCGTAGACCTCGCAGGGCTTGTCTTCCAGCCATGACCACAACTGGCCGTGAATCTCGCCGCAGACCCGCTGATGCCATCTTGTCGGGGCGGCCATCATGTGGGGTATGCCGTCGATCAACTCGAAACGAACATCGTCGCCCCAGGACAGGTAGTCCTTGTAGGTATAGCCTTTGGCAGGAATGTCCTCCCTACGAAAGGCCCGTGGTTTTTCTTCGTGCAGTATCGATTTTTGCGCATCGGCCATGTTTCACTTCCTCCCTGCTGGTGGAAGTTCTTGCAAAATTGAAATTTCGCAAGAACTCTCAAGAACTCTATTGGCAGAATAGCACAAACCGGGGCGATTGGGGAGGGCAAAATCAGGCTTTCCCGAAGCGCGTAATTCTGGTATGTTGATTGAATTGAGGCAATCCAATGATGAAGATACTTGTTACCCCCACATCCTTTGGGCCAGATTCCGACACCCCGGCTATGAACAGGCTGCGATCCTTTGCCAGCTCGCTGGTTTTCAACCCCGGCGGCAAACCTTTGGGCGAGGACGAGCTTATCCCCCTTCTGAAAGACTGCAATGGCTGTATCGCGGGGGTTGATTATTTCACCGCCAGAGTAATGAGCAACGCCCCGCGGTTAAAGGTCATTTCCCGTTACGGCACCGGCGTGGACAGGGTGGATCTTGCGGCGGCAAGGGCGGGAAACATCGTCGTCTGCAACACGCCGGGGGCTAACTCGCAAGCCGTCGCCGACCTGACCTTTGGCCTGCTCCTATCTCTGGCCCGCAGGATTCCCATTCTGGATGGACAGACTCGGAAAGGCCAATGGCCGCGCTCCAACGGTATTGAACTGCACGGCAAGACCTTGGGTATCCTTGGGCTTGGGGCCATTGGCAAGGCCGTGGCGCGGCGAGCCGGCGGGTTTTCCATGAGGGTCATCGCCTGTGATCCGTTCATCGACAAAGAATACGCCGAGTCGAACAGCATTACCGAGGTGGATTTCGACGCGCTTATTCGCAAGTCGGACTTTCTAAGCCTGCACCTGCCCTTAACGGAGCAGACCAGGCACGTCATCTCGGCGGCGGCGATGCGGGCCATGAAAAAAGGGGCCCTAATCGTGAACACGTCCCGCGGGGGGATTATCGACGAGGCCGCGGCATACGAGCTACTTGTGGAAGGGCACCTTGGCGGACTTGGGCTGGACGTTTACGAGATCGAACCCCCCGGGGAGTCGCCGTTCTTTGGGCTGGAGAATGTAGTGGTAACCCCGCATACCGCGGCCCACACGAGCGAGGCGAAACAGGCAATGGCGGATATGTCCGTGCAGAACCTCATTGACGTGCTTTCGGGCAAACCCTGCCCGCATACGGTGTAACGGCCTCAAGGAAGCACTGATTAAATCCAATGGGGATGCGGCATCTGCGATGCCGGAATCAGTGCTTCCCTCGCGCCGCCCGGTATCACGCGCCAGACACTTTTTTCTGAATTTTCCGCATTCCCGCGAAAAACCGCTTGACATTCCCCCGCTGGCCGTGGCATGATCGAAATCATGCTGGAAACGACCGAAATGCGGCAAGCGACCCATCAAAATTCCCTTTTGACACGTTCTGCCAGTTTATGGCCATGTTTCCTGCGGGAAGGCAAATGGTAGTATCTTACGAAAAAATGTCGGATATTACCCCCCCGTTACGAACGTAAGTAGAATAGTTTCATTCGAAAGCATATCCGCCACCACGAACCCGCTTCGCGTAATACGTGCGCCCGGAACAGGAGAAATGCGACATGATTAAATACACGCGAACCTTTATCGCCATATTGGTGGCGATTGCGACGGCACTTACGTTTGCCGGTTGCCCGACTGCGACCGATGACATAGACAACGGCAACGATTATGGCCCGATTGTTGAAACTGAAACGATTTTAACGAGCGGAACAATCTCGTTTACGATTCCAGCTGGCTTGGTAAGAGAGGCTCAGCTTGCTACGATTACAGCCCTGGTTAATGGCCTAGATGTCACCGAATTCGAAGGCTATGTCAGCGGAGTAAACTTTGCAAACGTTCCCACCTGGAACGCCGAAGCGAGCGTTGGCGAAGATTCCAAAGCCACCATCACGCTTCCAATCAACGTAACCGCCCAGCAAATTGACGATGCCTTTGACGGCGCCCAAGAAGTGGTCGCCGCCGAACGCGAACGCGCCCGTATCGAACGCGAAGAACGCGAACAGGCCGAACGTGAAGAAGCCGAACGCATCGAAAACGAAAGACGTGAACAAGTTATTGCAGAGTTGTCCGCTAAATTTGCCGGATATATCTCAAACATTACGTTCGCGGATGTCGCTGCACCCGGTTATGAGCTTGATGAAGACTCTGACCCTGTTACGGCCAGCGTTACACTTCCGAACAACTTTACCGCCGAGGAAGGCCGCACCTTTATCGAAGACACCGTGATGGAATCCATTGAATCCGCCCGTGATACCGACACCACCCCAGTGATTAACTTCGTCACCGAGCGTGATGATGGTATAGGCAATACAATTAGATTTTATGCGGAAGAGGGCGTTGATAGTGAGGAAACTGAGGCATTTGCAGTTGGGTTGCTCCCAGCCCACCTTAGCATGATTGCTCCAAATGTTTCACGTGCAACACAACTACTCGAAGTTGAGGGCGGCCGCATTATTACAATCGGCGAAGATGGCAGAGCTATTCTTTACAGAGATGGTACTTACTCTTGGATGGACGATATTGTCGCAGCATTCCAAGCCGGGCAAGCTGCTCAACAACAAGCCGCAGCAGCTCTGGCGGCGCGATGGTGACAGTCACCGATTTTTTTAACACTTCGCAGAGTGACAGTCACCATTTCCAACACCCCTCCCCGGGGGGTGACTGGCACTTTTTTCCTACTACAGGGTTAGTACCACACTTCAATAGGCCGTCCTTCGGGCGACCATTTTTTTTGCGAAATTCCCCGAAATCTTCCCGCAAGACTAAAGCAAAACGCAAATTCCCGCCTTATATATAGTAGGAGACAAAACCATGCGAAGAAAACGGGAATTCATCGAAAACGCTTTTTATCACGTTACATCGCGGACCAGCGACAAAATCCGCGTAACAACGGCGGACAAAAAAAGGCGATGCCCCGTTTTAAATCCCGCCCTCAAGCCGCGCCAGCTATTGGGTTTGAAGGGTTTTGATGGCTTGAATGTCAAGCCCGGTAATGTCGCGAACCTGCTCAAAGGTATAGCCCTTCGCCAAGGCGTTTCGGGCTGTCTGTTCCACGCCTCTGGCTTCACCTCTGGCTTCACCTCTGGCCTCGCCTATACGCTCGCCTTCCCGCTTCGCGTCAACCAGCTTGGTCTGCAAGTCAAGCTTGCCCTTGTACTCGCTTTCAAGTCGCGCCCGTTCCACCTCGTTGCGGCTTATGTTCAACAGCACTCCACCCGCCATACCAATGCCCTCCTCGCTCCCAGCAATCTCGTTTATTTTCGCCCGCATCGCCGAATCCGTCAAGTACTCGAAAAACACCGCCCATCGCTCGGCGTTACCCATCTGGTCAACCGATTTCTTCGCGATTTCACCCAGCTTCGCAAGCTCCACCGTGAATATCCGGGTTCTGCCGCCAAGCGACATATTTCTGGCCGGGTCGAAATACTCGAACTCGTGAAAAAAGTCCCCGTCCGGGAAATACGTCCTGTTCCCCAGTATCGCGATTTGGTACGTCCGTTTCAGGTCGTCGAAGCTCTTGTCCTTGCCCATTATGTCCTGCCCGGCGAACAGCCTCGCCGCGTGAAACTCCAGCCGCACCG
>Ga0209755_10004340_pt1 | contig 16845 bp, 13 predicted proteins | sample TergutCo191P1_FD_187301 | JGI IMG/M metagenome (GOLD analysis project Ga0209755, IMG submission 187301) | Cornitermes sp. P1 segment gut microbial communities from Petit-Saut dam, French Guiana - Co191P1 (SPAdes) (version 2) | ecosystem: Host-associated > Arthropoda: Insects > Digestive system... | reverse complement strand
AACTGAAGTTATGCAACATATTATGATGTTTAAAACATGCCCTAATTGGTCTATCTCACATCTTACTAGACATGCTGTTCACACTATCAACAGTGTCTACTTACAAAACCCCATGCACGCCTTTACTATTGTGTCTTTAATAGCTCACCATCACTGTTCACAATGGTAATACAGAAATCAACACACTATTCTGTGTGCCTTGTAATGTATTATAAGATGTCTACATCAAGGACAATGACCTGCAACATATTTTTATACCACCACAAGAAGACAACAAACATATAATAGTGTGCTGTCATATGTTTCACTACTGAAAATAGTAAATGACGATCCATGACAAGGTACCAGAATTTGTTAAGTAGACAACACAGACAATGTGGACAACATGTATAAACAACACATGCAATACATCAAACAAGGGTACTTTCCAATAAACCATTAGGAACACTGTACACTGGACTTACGATAATATGAATTTTAGACATTCTTTTAATACAGGGGTTCAAAACGTCCAGGCACTAGAGATGGAATGAAACAGTGTACCTGGCCCAGCATTAATTTTGTTTGTATTCTTAATGTTGAATACAAACAATGCTGAATATGAGAATTTCAATGATTTTTAATACTGCATTTTGGTTTAAAATGCTGTTTAAGGTCTTTCCAATTACAGAGATTGTCAAAGCAGTGTATTTTGGACAAATATTCTCAACTTGAATGAATATCTTGTGATTTATTAGACACACACACACACACACACACACATGGGCCCACACCCACAGAATATGAGCAACAGCAATAGGACAAAGCTTCAGTCTGTTGGTGATTGTGACAAATGCACAGAAGAATAAATAAAGTATCTCATTCCTGAACTTTTCAACCAGTATGTACATTAAAAGAAAATGTGTCATGCCCACTTTTAACAGGGTTTAATGGCAGTAACAGTATGTCATAGTTTTAATTTCACCATCACACTTCAGTACTTCACATCAGTGACAAAACCAGTATTTTCTGTCACATAAATGTAGATAAAAATTAAACATTGAACATTCTAAAGATGATGCTCAGAAAGCACTGAAACATGTATGTCACGTAGTTTTGTGCCATATACAAGTGTATGAAGTTTGTTGGAGACTTCTTAAGAAATTATGTTTAATCATCCATAAGAGTTCCCAATTACCCGTATTTTATTTTGACTTGACATTTACACATGATAGTCAGACACATCCCTAAGGCATCATTCAAAAGGTCTGTAACAGCTGTTTACTAGCAATGCATTGTTTCTCTATGTTTCCACCTTATGATATGCATCCCCTCCAACAACAAAAAAATTTGGGGATTTAAGAGCCATCCTGTAGATTTAGAAAAATACTTGGCATGCAGCAGCAGGCCATTTAAAAGACTACACACATGGGATAATGCTTAAAGTCTACAGTACAGCATGAGAAACAAAATATGTAACAGTCAAAACACAGTTATATGTAGACAATAGATTTTAGGTGTCTCAATGAGTGACATTCTTCCACGTATTTTTTCAAGCTCACTCAATTCCAAAAGGTAACATATAAGTATTAAGAAAATTTTAAAATGTAATGCTAACAACAACACAACACAGGCTAGAAGGATTGATATGAGCATGTCAAAACTAATACTTACATATGATCTCTTAGTAAGGGTTTTTAGAATTGTGTTAGCTTGATAATTAACAATATATAGGTCAAAACAAGTCACTCTTTTAAACTTGTGCGTGTGGGTGTGTCTATACAAGGGATAGTCAATATATAACCTTAAAGTCTACATATTAAAATTTTATTAATCAATATTGCTATTACAGTTGTATTATTCTTCAACAAAGTCCCCATTGCATTCATTACATTTGTTACAGGACTTTATTAAAGCCTGAATCCCTCTTGAAAAAAAAAAAAAATCTTAGGTTGCTTGCACAGCCAGTCATGCACTACCTCTTCAACTTCTTCATCAGACCTGAACTTGCTTCCAACAGTTCCTCTTTTAGGGCCCCAAATGAAAATCCAAAGGTGCAAGGTCTGTTGAGTATGGTGGATGAGGGAGACACTCAAAATGGAGGTCTTTGATTTTAGCAACCATTGCGTAGGCCGTACATGACCGAGCACTGTCATGAGGCAGCAAAACACCAGTAGTGAGTAGCCACTGACACTAAGACCTAATTTCTGGTTTCTAATGGTTCACTAACAGGCCACAATATGATGGGTGTTTGTGGTCACCTAATATTGTAATGCTCCAAAATCGGCCCCTTACTGTCCCAGAATAATGCAACATCTCTCTACCCACTGAAGGTTGAGTACAAAATTTTTTGGGTTTCGGTGAATTTGGATGTTGCCAATCTTGGTTTGCTCTCTTTGTTTCATGTTGGAAAAAATGGGCCCAGCTTTCATTGCCAGTCACTATGCACTGAAGACAAACATCTCCTTCAGTTTGACAATGCTCCATATGTTCTTTACAGGCATTCATATGCTGTACCTTCAGTTCTGATGTGAGTTGTCTTGGAACCCCTCTGGCACACACTTTGTGGTACTTAAGTACATCATGCACAATATGGTGATTAGAGCCATGGTTAATACCAAGTTGCAAGGCAACCTCAACAGTTTGTAACAAGACGATTTTCTCATATCATTCGTTCAACATGCTCCACTGTCTCTGGTGTATAGGCAGTGTAAGGGCAACCTGTGCATTCAGCATCAGGTACACTTGACACACATTCTTGAACTTCCTGTCCCACTCATACATTTGTTGCAAAAATAAACAAGCATCTCCAAATTGTGTTTTCATTCTTCTATGAATTTCAATTGGTTTTACTCCTTCACTGCTCAAAAGTGGGATTACAGAACACTGTTCCTCTCTGGTGCATGTCTCTAGTGGAACCATCATCTTTAACTGCCCCAATGACATCAAACACCCAGTACTGCCAACTTTATTATTTACAGGTCACTAGCCCAAACACAGAATTAAAACATACTCAGATTACAGCACTATATAATTTACACTCACATTATCATAGACTTTTAAGGTTATTTATTGAATCTTCCTCGTATACATAAACTTAAGTATACAGATAACAATACAAGATTAGCTTCATTAGATGTGAAAAACATGTACACTAATATTCCAACTAATAAACTGATGGAAATTATTAATTTGGCATTAAACAATAATTATACAGACTCTTGTGTAAAGTGGTGAGTCATAGAAATTTCTTGTGTTATACTTAATGAAATTTATTTTCACTATGAAGGAAAATTCTATACATAAAAAATGGGCTATGGGTGCACCTACCTCCTCAATTATGTACAAGATACTTTTACAGTAGCTATAACATACCTATGATGTTTATAAATTAATAAGATATGGAATAAATGGTTACTTTCGGTACATTGATGACATTCTAATAGTATACAGCTTAACAAATACAAATACTAAAAAAAATTTTGAATGAATTCAATAGCATGTCCCCGAACCTGGAGTTCACACTGGAACAAGTACAGAATAATAATCTTAATTTCTTAGACATTACAATAAAATGATGTAATGCAGAATCAGAATGGCAGTTTACATTTTCTATCTACAGAAAACCCACAACTACACTGTATAAATCCCAACGATTCATGTCATCCAATAGACCACAGATTGACTTGTTTCAGATTTCTCAGTAATCAGTTATATATATAATTTTTACTTCTCAAAGATAAAGAAATTGAGACCCAGATTATTTCTAACCTAATTTTTATAACCATTTTAACTTAAATATTTTGGACCATATAAATTATAGGAGCAAAAAACATAGGAAAAAAGAAGAAAGCAGTATGAACAATAATTGAAGTGGACATCTTTCAATTATATGAGAAAAGGAAAAAAATTTATAACAATATTGTTTAGAAACACTAATATCAATACATCTTACAAGACTAAAAACACTTCTTCCATACAAACAGGACTGTTTCAACAAATATAATGGGAACATCATATAACCACTAACATGCAAAGATTGTGGAAAATGGTATCTGGAATAAATTGGAATTTCCTTTAAAACTAGATTTAAAGAATATCTGCAGTCTTACAAACACCAAAATCAAAATTCTATATTTGCACAACATCTTCAAGATTATCATCATTCTTTTGGACCTATGAGGGATGTTATGGAAATAGTGCAAGTTGTCGGGAAAAATTTTTAAATACATAGAAACTCATTTAAATAACCATCCGAATGATAAATCTACAATCGTCTATAAGCAAATTTTTTGAATCTATAGTTCAACATGGGTACACCGAATAGCGTTGAGTCCACGTCCTTGCTACCCCTATGCAACTCACACTGCAGTAGTGGTTTGACTATGTAACAATATACAACTGGTTTACAAGTTATATTTCATGTTCATATATAAGTAATATCTCTTTGAGAATCAGCTTAATTGTATCATATTTTAACTTCTTTTACTGTCAAAGGTTCTTATATCTAAAACCAAAATTAATTATGAATACATATTTGTATAGCACCTGGTTATAAGATAAGCACAACAGAAAGTAAGTCATTACCATTCCCTTGTGATGTCATAGGGCAGTAAAAAGAAATATTAAAGGAACAATACTGTACAAGGAACGCTTAATTCAACTATATATTTGGAAATTGAGTTTAACACATAGTAGGTCAAACTTGTAATATTTAGTTAACATAGCCAGGAAATTTAATTAATATAATTAACTCAATTTAATTATTTTTTTACAGATTTACTACATATGTATATCTGTAGATGGCTATGTAGGATTTTACCACTAGTCATATTTTTATGTACACATTTTACCTACTGATACACTACAATATATTAATACTTCAATTCTTGTAAAAATATAATTATTTCAAGTGTGAATAATATTGTAAAAGGGAGCCCTCTTCCTCAGTTTTATCAGTTTTACCTTTTATATTTCTGTAATAAGACCTGATGATGGCCGAGATTGTTGTCCACAACATGTCACATACATGAGAAATAAATGATTATAAGAACTTTCATGCTGCTGTATTAGTCAGATAACTACAGAAGACATTAATGTCACTCCTTTAGACACACAAAATCTATTGTCTAAATACAGTTGTGTTTTGAATGACAGATATTTTGTAAATTATACTATATCATAACAAACAGGATGTCATGTATAAGGATGTACAGTACAGTGTACAACATTTACAAACATGTATTTAATGAAATAATGTACGGATTTTGGAGGGTACTGGCTACACTGAAATTTTTCTGAAACAGGAATCTTGGGAAGCAATGACTAAATTAATCATATGTACAATATACACATATTTACTACAGAGATACAGTGTACCAAAATTAGCAATTAAAGAATAACACTGCACACACAGTAAACATAAAATTTCTTGTGAAAATGATCAAAAGTCCTTAAATGAGAAATAGTGTGGTGTTTGAATAGTATAAGAGATTTTTATAAGGAAGAGATTATGTGGAAGACAAATGACTGGCAACGTAACAGTGATGAAAACTGACGAAGTGTAGAAAAGGGCAGGACTTTAATGAGATCACAGTTTAGGCACCATAATTGAAATTTTAATAAACTTACAAGAAAGAATTCATTAAAAAAAAAAATCTGAATTGTATTACAAACTGATACACTAACTCACCACTAGGTAAGTTTAGCTTAACTGGTTCTGCTCCCTTAAGAAGTGGAGCACGATCAGAACCATCTGAAGCAGATCTTCCAAGTGGATGGTGCTCAGAATCATCTTGTGGCTTGTAAGGTGTCACAACTTGGTGAGGCAGATGATGATACTGTAACAGTTTACAGTATGAAAAATTTCACACAGCCAAAAACAAGTAACATCGACAGAGTTCAACCCACAGTGCTTTTTTCCATTCATTACAAAATCAAATTTCTGTATTAATTAAGAAACTAGCATCTCAATTCTAGGGGCACCTGATGGATTTTGGTCAATACTGACAATGGGGGTCCACACTAAAAGTTGCAATTCCAATTTAATTTTGGTAAACGCAATACAACTGCCATATTTGATGCTGCTCCTTCTCCTCCTCCTCCCCAACCCCTCCTCCTTCTTCTTCTTCTTGCATTGTAGTCTGTGGTGGACCTTAGCCTCTTTATCTTCTTTCCTACCATAAACTATGCAATAATACTTTTTGAACATATTAAAAAGAAGTACTTTCATTTTAAACTTTCAGAAAAAAATTTTTGGTTATACTTAAATATAAGGTGTACCGCACACAATGCAACCCAATCATGTGCAACGTTCATTGTATTTTTATGTTTTTAAAGGTAATAAAAAGGTGCTAAACAACGTGCAATTAAAGCAGATGCTCAGAAGTCCCCCACCTTCTTCAAGACAAGCAATCACCATTTTCACAGTGCTTTTATGCAGTTTCTTGAAGAGTTTGTTGGTCAATGCTGGCAACAGCCTGTTCAGTGTTATGTTAAAGGTCCTCCAGGATTCTTGAGTTCTCTCTCTAGACTTTTTCTTTCATAAATTCCAACAGAAAAAGTCAAGTGGCATAAGGTCTGGGAATTTTCCACACCAGACAATGTGATCACTGAAGAAATAATACTAAAAAAACCTACCGCTGTTGTTATAGAATGGGCAGTCACCCCACCTTGCTGAATCCTGCAAGGCAATGAACTGTATCAAAAAATTTGGATAATTTTCTGTAGTAATTGTCATTTTGAAGAAAAATGGTCCCTCAATTCATTCTTGAGGTAATGAACAACAAACACCAATCTCTGATGACTGCAGAGGGTTTTTATGCAGCACATGTGGTGGGTTTTCAGTACTCCATATTCTACTGTTTTCAATAATAAGTATGCACTCAAGTGGAACCATGCTTTGTCTGGAAAAGCAAATTCTCCAACTCATAAACCATTTCTTCTGAAAAACCATGTTGTTGATTGCAGTATTACTACACAACTTGCAACCAACAAAACTGAAACAAGGCAGTGAACGTTTGCTAACAATTCAGCAAGTGTTAGGAGTGTCCACTGCATTGGGCTAGAGAGGGGGGACAAGAGCCTCTTAAATGCATTTTTCACAATTTATGTGTGTCTGTTCTTAGGGCTGTGATGAACCATGTGATTTCTGAATTTACACACTGCCTGAGACCTGACTTTATTGTATGCTTGAACAGACTATTGCTGAAGCTTCCAAATACTATGCAGCATATGTTACACTTTCTCAACTTATGAAATGAAGGAATATGAACCCAACAATAACTTATGGTAGATGACTAAGCACATGGGGCAGAAGGGAAAGTCAAAGAAGTTAAGTAGCACATACTATGGCAAAACACCCATTGTGGATTTTGTTGTGCTGAAGATGTTACCATATAACAAACCACTGAAATAAACAATGGATTCCCATTTGCCTTTTATATCTGACATCTGGTGATAATTTTATGATGTGAGGTGAGGACTGTAAGGTGAACACACAATATCCATCCAAAACCACTTAACGGTTTTTATGGTGTGCACAATTGTGTGGCCTGGAAAAATCTTCAGACATTTTTCTTGTTGGACCATCTTGACAAAGGTGAGCATTCAAAATTCTTGGTGTTTCAGTATGGCAGTTGGAGTTCTCTGCTGTCCCCCCAGGAAAGAATTTCACAAGAACAACACCTGTCTCATTCTGAGAGACAAAATAATGATTTTTCCAACAGACAGAGCATCCTGCACCTCTTCCTTGGGGATGTTGGATGGTGCCATACCAATCACTTCCGCTTGGATTTGGGTGCAAAATGGTGAGCCCAAATTTCATGTCCCGTAATATTCTGATACAAAACCCTCAACACCAGTTGTTGTTACTGCAAAAAATCAGGGGCAACTAGTTTTCTAGTCTGTGTGCAAATTCAGCATCTGTGGCAACCAATACACACAGAATTTGGAATAGCTGAACTCTTCAATAAGTGCCACTACACTGCCTCTACTAATGGATACAATGGAAAATAACACATCTCTTGTAATATAACAGTTGCTGCATATCAGTTCATCCACCCAGTGGATGCTGTAAGGCATCCCTGCAATGCAAACCCAACCACCGTGAAATGTGTCATTAAGCACTGCTCTTCCTCTTTCACCTTCTTGAATATGTCTTACCTATCACTCAACAGTATTCACAGCCACAGTTGCTTCACCATGCACTTTGTGCAAATGTTTATGAATGCATGACAGCTTTTTACCTTCAGGAAAAGGAAGTTTTAACATTACATACTGTTTCAACCACACAGCAACCTCTGCCATTTTAGAATAAACTGTGCTGCTCCCATCTGTCAAGCAGAGGATTGATTAACAGAATATGAAACAGAACGGCCAAGAACTTCACTGATGTAGTGGTTACTGCCATTAGAAAGGAATGGGCAGGGGGAAAAAAAAGAGAGGCATTACCTTCTGAAAGTCCCTTGTACTAATAAAAGTAGAAGAACTTATGATGTTGTAAATGAATTGACATAGCTAACAGAAATAGCAAGTTGTTACTTCAGATAATTCACTACAAAACATTATTAATTATAAATATTAACACAGGGGTACACAAATCCTGGGTGCCAAACCACAAGGGCAACTAAATTTTGTACACTGGTGCCTCATACCTATGGGTCCTCAGTCTGTAACTTGTTTCATGTGATGCTTCTGCACCTAGAATTTTGAGGTGGTGCCTTAGAGTTTTGGAAAATACGTAGACCTCTGTATTACCCATCTAAGCAATGAGATTTTCTGTATTGTCTTAGCATTTGGAGTGGAATTTTGGTTCAAAATTACAAGCACAGGTTTAACCATCCAATATCCTAGGTTTTTACAAGTACAGATTAATTACAAGTTTCAGTAACAAATATGAGAATTTTTTTCCCACTATATCCATTATACCTCAGAGTATGAATCCTACAATTATGAGTGCACTGTACATCCTTATGTTCATTTTCTCTTCACTGTTTGTCGGGTACTATGTTGCAGAATGATAGATGAGTAACCAAAAAGGAGGATTACAGTGGTCCAGAGAAGGCACAATATGTGTTATGGTATAACGAAATGCAGTTGGTGACTGCTGTTCAGTGCAGGCACTGCATAAAACTCAGCAAGCAGCTGCCCACAAGAAAGATAGTGGGTGGTACAAAACATTTGTGGAGGGTGGCTGTTTGTGCTTTCAACAAGGGAAAGATGGAAGACCATGAGTGTTGGCACAGACTGTCAGATGCAACAAAATACAATTTCGTTTCAAAGCATTACAGATGTGTGGATACTTCCACAAGAAACCATCATTTCATTCATTCAAACCATTGATTTGTGCAGAATGGGACGGTTCCTTGCTGTATGTAGGAGCTTCTTCCATTCCTCTCTGTTACATACTTTTTCCTGCCACATTTCTCCACCAACTATTCTTCCATCCTTTCTCACCTCATCTTGCCTCTATTTCTTGGTCTACTTCTCAATCTTGTTGTTCCCAAATTCATATATAATACCCTTTTGGGAATCCTATTTTCTTCCATTCTCTGTACATGCCCAAACCAATGTATCTATTTAACCTTATTGTATCTATCATACTAGGTTTTTTAACACTTGCATAAATTTCTTTTTTGGTCAATATCCTACAATTTTCTTTTTCATTGTCATATACTGGGCATAAAATTCTTCTATACACTTTCCTTTCAAAAATGTTCCCTTGCTTTCTATCTCTCTTTGTTTGTGCCAAGTTTCTGATGCATATGTCAACCCTTAGCCACCGAACGACATATATATATATATATATATGTCACACAGTGAGCCCTTGAAATAGCCGAATGGCCACTATAGTGGCTGGGGGCAGGGGGATTTAATTCCGGTGAAAATGATTTAATTCCAGCGTCAAAGGATTAACGTTCTGTCTATTGTTGTGTTCTTTAGTCTTAATTTTAGTTTCTTTGATGTTTTATTTAAAAAAACTGCAGCATAAAATATTTTTTGTTAGCATTTTTTATTATTTCTTGCAAGTCTATTTGGTTATTGTTATCTCCATTAAGTATAACTCCTAAATATTTAAAATTTTCCACTCTTTTAAATTTGTAATTTTTTATTTTCAAATGTCTTATTTTATACTTCTTTACGCTGTTTTTCCTTTCCACTATCACATATTTTGTCTTTTCTTGGTTTATCTGTAGTCCGAACTTTCTGGCCATGTTTTCCAATTCTACAAGAAGGCAAAAGATAGAATATACTTATCCTACATTTTAATGGCTGGATGAACGGATATGACAGTACTGCTTGAGCATAAACTTTGAGATCATAAATCTTTGTCAGTACACCAGCAGGCCAGGTGGCCTGCTGCCAAAAGAAGACAATATTTATGTTCAGAAGGACAACACAATATAGCAATTTGACTTACATGCAGAAAATCAAAACATCCTGGGTTACTACGTGTGGCATGGTCTTATACTACATAAGACCATGCCGCACCAAGTAAAATACATTAATGAGAATTATAACTGCACTATGTTTTACCTTATTTTTGATACATTCTTTGTAATAGTGGCCTGATGATGGTCTATGTAGACCAAAACATGTAGTCGTGTTTAGGCAAAAATAAATGTGGTGGTGTTTGATAGACTGTGACAGATTGCCCTGAAAGCCTTATACTCACAGTGGAATGTCCTCTGTGAAATTAAAGATTCTGTTCTGAAAGTCAACATTCCAGGGGTGGAAAAAAGTTGTTTTCTGACCATTCATAATTCAATTTGTGCTTTTTGCATGATTCACACTCAAAAGAGCCTCAAATGGCATGTAATCTTTTATATATAATCTTAATCAATATCTGATATGTCCTTACAACTGCCACACTTGTTTAACGGTATATGAATGAGATGGCATATTAGGTGAACATCAAGGTTATTACATATACATCAGAAGAAAAAGGATAAAGTATACATCAGTAAAAAAGTAGGTTACAAGACAGGAAAAATAAGTAGTTACAATGTTAAGATGAATGTTCAGAAATGATTTGGACTACAGTCACTTGTAGCAGTTTTATTATCTTTAGGCTGCCACACCAACATATTCTCCTCCTATGTTATATATCACTGCCATCTCCTTGTGAGCTTCTGAATAGCTGCAAGGAACTATTCTTTAGGAAGGTTGCAATATCACTCATAGACAGCTGCCTGTGCAGTTTCCTCGCCACTGTTCAGGCTCCATTTGAACACAGTGCTGCAGGCAGGTGCTATTTCTCAACAAACTGCAGATACGATGAATATCTGACAGTTTAACGCCTTCTTTATGCAGAAACCATATGGTCCAACTCTGCCCATGATAATCACCTTCCATTTTGAGATTTTTGTCCATGTGTGCTTTGACCACTAGACTTAGTGATGCATCAGGTTTCCAGAGGCATGCATGACTAGAACATTTGGTGGTAGAATCTTGTACTAAAACTGCCTGATGACACTTCACACAATCTCAGGGCTTGTTATTTGCCAAAACAGCAGTCCCTGTACAAATCATTGCTGAATGTCCTTTGTATTCAATAAAATTAACACTGTCATGTCAAAGACAACCAAAAAAAACCTAAAAACAAAAATCACTCAATTTTGCATACAAAATACACACACCCACTTATTAGTTCACACACAGCATATAGCCAGTCACCAGTTCTCTAGCCATCTTCCTTCTTATATGCCTATTCATATTTCTCTGAAGATGGTATTTTTTTTTTTTGTAGCTGTACACTGTGCTTCAGGAAAGTATGGAAATCTGCACAAGAAATTCTTTGAAATTGTGCTGTAGGAATAACCTCTTAACTGTGCATGACGTATATGTATGTAGTCATACTGCGCTATTTGAATGGGTATGATGTAATACTACGTCCTTGATCTTTCACTCCCAATATCTCCTGGGTATGACGAGATACGACTTAAGTATTAGTACTGTTAAATAGTCTACAGTATTTCCTCTATAAGGCACCACCATCCGCCTTCTTCTTTGCAGCCAACGCCCTCCAAGATAATTATGTGAAACAATGTACACTCTACAGTCTAGAGCGATAAAAAAGGCAGCATCAACTAACATGACAGATGAGGATATCTCCAACGTTTTAGACAAAGAAGACGAAAGTGATGTATTCTCTGAGGAATTTGATGATTTTTTATTTGATACAAGTGAGGAAGATTCAGACAGTGAGCCGGATACAAGCAATGTTGTGCACAAAAGTGAACCGTATGAAGAACTGTCAAATTTTTTGCATCCTTCTGTACCTCACGGTGTGGTGCGTACAAGATTTGCATTTCTTGGTGTAAGTGGAATGAATGTAGTCTCTGGAATGTTTTCAGAAATTTATTGATTAAGAAAAGTGGCAGTTGTTTGCTGAACAAACAAATATATACACAAACCAATTTTTGGCAGCAAATCCTAATTTGAAATCACAATCCCGAGCTAGAAGTTGGCTGGATACAAACCCAAATGAAATGAAAACCCTAACTGAATTTCTTAGGGACATCAAAGAAGAAGCCTGCCAGGAGATGTGTAGTCTGCTGGGCCAATGGAAAGAGGAAATAGTCATCATATTGATGTCCTGACTGTGGGAAGGCCCTGTGTATAGTACCATGTTTTCAACTCTACAACACAGATAAAAATTTAAAAATCTTAAAAAAAAAAAAGTTACAAGAATTGTGAATAAAAGCTGCATTTCATCATTACATCAGTTTTTCATTACATATTGAGAGAAACCCCCATTATGTTTGCACCGCTCCTCTTGCTTTATAGAAACAAGGAACAAGCATTTAAATACCCAGGGCAGGTTACACCAGCAGCCCAGAAAAGACCCAGTTAGGAGGATAAAAGCCCTTCAACATATCATTTCTTTTGTCCCCTGGGCTTGCAACAATAAGGAAACCGATTCCATGTTGGCATTGTGAAGGGCAATGGCAAACAGCTGTGAAATGTTCAACAATTTTCAGTGGCACTAGTCACTTAATGAGTTTTCAAATATTTGGTCCACTTTTGATGTGCTACTAAACTGGTGAACACCGCACCACTGACAGTACAAATTTCTGTGTTATTTTTTTAGATGACTAAGTAGGTCAAAACACTTTATGTTATCAATTGGCACTACATTATTTATAAGGAATTTGACAGAAATTCTACATCATTCTAATTAGGTGTCTCATTTAGTGTCATACATGAGAAACAAGAAAAATTGTCTATAGGCGTCACTGACTTATCCGAACATTCTACATATGTGCCGTACATACAATGCATTCCAATACACAATTTGTCACACTCTTTATCAAGTCCTTCTCAGTGTTCCTCTGCTAGTAGTTCTTTAACTTTCATGTACATTAAATTTTGAGTGAGATGTTCTTTGTCAAAGTTGTCCAAGACATGCCAAGAGCCAGATGCTAAACTGGTATGCTTTTATTTCTTTGATCATATTATAATTATGTGCTTCTTAAAAAGTAGAAGAAATATTCTTTTTCGTATTTTTAGTACCACTGAATTATGCAAATGCTGTAAGAACTAACAAATAGTTAAAAACCCAAGCATTTCTACAAATTTGCAAAATTTGCATGGATAAAAACTTTTGTATCAGAAGAGAGCATGCCTTAGGAAAAGTGTGAATTCTAAATTGAAGGTTATCCATCCCATTGTGCTAATATAACAATTTTGTTATTTATTGTCCATCGTACACAACACAGTGGTGCAAAGATTGTGTTATTAAACAATTAACAAAGCTACAGGTTTCAACCCCTTGGGGTCATCTTCAGGCTTATAAAATATGGTATAGTACAAGGTACTTCTATGTGGCTACCTAGGGATCCCGTGGTTTACAGTATGCTAGTTATAAAATCTGTTATATAAAAAATGTTAATTAAAATATAGATAAAGATCATATGATCTTGGTGAATGAGTGGATTGTGTTTACATATACTGTACATAGGTGCTGAGTATCTTCGTTGTATAGAGAGCTTGGACTCGCTGTTTGGGTGACCTGGCATCCCGTTGGATGTAAGTCTGATGTTGTCCAGAAGTACGTGAGTTAAACAGGGCGCTCTTGATGTGTTTATTGTGGCGGGGTGATGGTGTAGGTACGATGTCCCAGTTGTCGAGTGGTATGTAGTGGGGTGCGTCTTCTTGAGCATTAGACGTACTCACATATTTCTGGACGACATCAAACTTCCATCCAACAGGATGCCAGGTCACCCAAACAGTCAGCCCAAGCTCTCTATACAGCGAAGATACTCAGTACCTATGTACAGTACATGTAAACACAATCCATTCGTTCACTATGATCATATGATCTTTATCTATATTTTAATTAACATTTTTTATATAACAGATTTTATAACTAGCATACTGTAAACCACGGGATCCCTAGGTAGCCACGTAGAAGTACCTTGTACTATACCATATTTTATAAGCCTGAAGATGACCTCAAGGTGTTGAAACATGTAGCTTTGTTAATTGTTGCATAACACAATCTTTGCACCACTGTGCTGTGTACGACAGACAATAAATAACAAAACTGTTATATTAGCACAACAGGATGGATAAACTTCAATTTAGAATTCACGCCAGTCAAATGCACTCCATCAATCTACATAAAAAATGGAAAGTCAAGGTACTGACATGCAACGCCGACATCTTTTTTAATAAACAATGTCTAGGATCACCCCGAATTATGCCAAGGTCAATCCCCACGACTTCACCAACCGCTATCAAGGCTAGGAACAAAGCCCAGATCATTCGAGTCAAAGAGGAAATAAGATTCCTCTACAAGAAAAAAGATAAAATGAATAAAGATCTATACTGAGCAGACCTCAAAGCAACCCAAGAATGGAATAACTTATGGCCCCTCATCCAAGATGCAATACATAAGGCAATCAATAACATAATGGACTGGAAGTACAAAACCCTACACGACAAACTTAACAGATTAGAACAGAACCAAAACAAACTCACCCAACCAGGCAATTTGGATTTCCACCCTAGAATAGTAAACCACACTGATATCCAGTTCTGTCCAGATGAGTTCAAACTATTAAATAAAGGCCTAAAATACAATCTACATCATAAAAAGAAAAACTGGATCAAAGAATTAGCATTAGAAGCTGAGACAGCAGTGACATACCTACCAACTACCGAACAGGACTATATAAGAAGCATAGTAACACACAACATAGAACAACTATACAAACAAGAACTACCACACCCGCAGAGCACAAACAGAAATGCACACCATCAACAGTATCAAAACCAAACTACAAGAGAACAAAGCCACTATACTCTTTGCTGACAAAGGCAACACCATAGTAATTTGGTACAATGATGAACAAATCTCCAAGACACACGAGTTCATCCTTAACAACCACTTCTCCCGCTTACCTAATGACCCCACCAATACCTTTCAGAAAGAAATAAGGAAAACAGTCAACCTCTGCAACCACACAATCCAGAAAGAAGACAAATGGAAATACATTAATCTCAACCCCACAGCTCCCACCTTAAAAGGCCTACTGAAAATCCACAAAAATGGCACTCCCATCAGACCCATTGTTGACTGGTGAAATGCACCTGCACACAAATTAGCCCAATTGTTCTCCAAGCTCATAGAAATACATGTCCCGCTTCCATATACCTTCAACGTCAAAAACTCGTTACACCTTATAGAAGGAATGGAAAGCATTCCCATCAGCCACACCATGAAAAGAACTAGAAAGCATTCCCATCAGCCACAGCACGAAATTTGCATCACTCGATATAGCCAATATGTATTCTAATGTACCCACCACAGAAGTCATATACATTCTAGAACTCATAAGCACACAACCCAAAGTAGACACCACCATAACCAAAGAACTCATCAAATTAACAAGCACAATCATGAAACAAAATTACTTCACTTTCCATAACAACTGCTACACCCAAAATGACAGCCTAGCAATGGGAGCATCTACCTCCCCTACACAATCTGAAGTGTACTTTCAGCATATGGAACAACAAACACTCACACCTATACACCATACCGACAGAGAACAAAATCCTAGGATACTTTCATTATGTAGATGATATTCTGATCACGTACAATGAAGAAGACACCAACATCGAATTAGTACTCGACCAGTTTGACAACACAATGCCTACGATGCAATTCTCCATAGAAAAAGAAACCAACAATAGTATCAGTTTCCTCGACACCACCATCCACAAGAATTACAACAGCCTCTACTTCAGTACATACAGAAAGCCGACCACCACAGACACAATAATCCCTAATGACTCATGCCACCCACAAAGACCAAAACAAGCCGCTATAAGATATTTGGTCAACAGAATGAACAATTACCACCTAAACAAAGCAGCCAAAGAACTTGAACATAAAACAATATGTCAGATCCTGGAGAACAACAAATACAACTCATCACACATGGAAGACAAGACACGTAAGCATACAGATGGACAAGATACACTGATCGCAATGACAACAGGGACCCACGCAGATGGGCTAAGTTCACATATGTAGGCAAAGAAACCAAACTCATTATGAAACTGTTCAAAAACCTCCCGATTAGGATAGCCTTCACAACTAACAACTCCATCGGAAGATTACTTGGCCAGAAACCTAACCATAACTCCAATAACATGCTTGATAACAGCGGCGTTTACAGGTTAACATGCACAGACTGCCAGATGAAATATGTCAGACAGACAGAATTTTGACTTGGCACTGTTGTATTTGTCTGTGTTAGTGGGTCCCTGTCACCACGGCATGGCGCGTCCTCAGGTTGCGGATAGAGGAACGGCCTCCGATAAGGAGGGTAGCTGCGAATAAATTGAATAGGC
>Ga0209755_10004339_pt1 | contig 16850 bp, 16 predicted proteins | sample TergutCo191P1_FD_187301 | JGI IMG/M metagenome (GOLD analysis project Ga0209755, IMG submission 187301) | Cornitermes sp. P1 segment gut microbial communities from Petit-Saut dam, French Guiana - Co191P1 (SPAdes) (version 2) | ecosystem: Host-associated > Arthropoda: Insects > Digestive system... | reverse complement strand
CCCCGAGGGCGCGAACAGCGCCCGTAGCGCATACTGTTTGTTAAGTGCAGTACAGGCGTACACTATATTTTTTTTATTATTTTTACAAATTAATAAACAATGATTACTCAACCCAGTACAATATTCACAGAATTATTAATAACATCATCTGGTGTGTGTTCATAAAAAAAACGCATTATATATGGAACATGTTCTAAATCGGCTATTTCTTCCCATTTTTCTAAAAAAGATATAGCCACTTCAAAATCTTCATTATGTTTTGCTTCATAGGCTTTCTCAAATTCTAATTGAAAGGACATTGTTCTACTCCTTTTTGATATTTTTATATTTAATTTGATAAATAATTACCATGTACATAACCAGTTTTGCCATTATTATATCTTATTCTTACCCAACCATTGCTAACCTTCTCAATTATTTCAACTCTAGTATTTACACGAATAGCCTCGATATAATTATTATTATTTGTAGATGAAGGGGAACTGCGAACATTCAACCATTCACAAGCAATAACATTTACGAATACTTGGGCGTTTCTATTGTTATATGTCTGCGGTTGATTTCTTGAAATTTGTTGATTATTAAAATAGTTAAATATGACACCGAATATTATTACTGCAATTATAATCTTAATAAATATTGAAAAAGGATTTCTTTCTTTTGATTTACTTGAATTATAATAAGAATTATTATATGATTGATAATATGGTGTTGTATTATTTTTTCGTGAATTAATTTCATAACCTGCATAATACCAATCATTACCAGTCTTCTTATTTATAATTACATATTCTATCGAACCTTCAAAATATGAAGTCATAGAATATTTGTATTTATGTGTATTCATTACTTTTTTTACATTATGAGAAAGAGCAGGATTTATATTCCAGAGTATTTGAGAAGCAGTATCAGGAAGGGTACATTTTACACGATTATAGATTTCGTTTATAATTACATTAATATTATTTGAAAGAGTATATTTCAAATAACCCATTGTTTCTATATAAATATTTTCTTCAATAAATGATGGTTGTTTATTATGAGTTGAAGATTCATTATTATCTTTAAAATTTGTCATGAGTTGATTATATGCTTCATTTATTTCTGTAGCAAAAAATGTTGCTGTATCTTCTAAAGCTGTACCATGTAATTTATCAGGGTGTAATGCTTTCATTTTTGAATGATAAGCTTTTTTAATGACTTCTTTTGATGAGTTATTTGGAATGCCAAGTATGTTATAATATCTTTCCATAATCATTTCCGTTTATTTATTGTAGAGGAAAATAATGCTCCGAGAAGTAATAAAATTGCAGGCAGTATAATTAAACCATTTAAAACCATACCCGCAATACCCAGACCTGTATTATATTCTTCATTGGCATAGCCCTTTTTAGATAGAAAAAATCCTGTTATAGCCAGAACAATAGTGAAAATAAACCATGCACTAATTATTATCATTCTGTCTTCTTCGGGCAATATGATTTGATTTTTATTCATAAAGATAAAAATTACATGAATTGCATTGAATAAGCCGATAAAAAAACCTGTCTTTGAATCAGATTTTTCCATTTAATTCCTCCTGTATATTAATCGTCTTCTTCACCTGATATATGTTTTTCAATAAATCTTTTTAATTTTTCCAAAGTTTCTAAATAATCATAACTGTAATATTTACCTTTAAATTCTGCGTAGCTTGTAAAAAACCATTTATCTCCAACTCGCATATTAACGCCGATTATCCTGATGTTTTTTTCATAATAAGTGGTTATAGAATATATTACCTGATGTTTATTCATTAAATGTTTTACAGAAATTGAAAGATAATTATTAATTTCCCATTTTGCTTTTTCTAATTTAATATCAAGTCCAGTTCTTTTGAAAATAGCCATTTTTATATCTTCTAGGCTATTTGAAAGGGAATAATTTAATAACATACTTTCTTTTGGATTATTACGCTTTACAGTTATATATTCTTCAGCGTAACCTAACTGGTCTTTTGGTGTAATAAATTGCTGTGTTTCAATCTCTTTTAACATATCATCTGATTGTTCTTGCATTTTTAATCTCCTTAACTTTTGGAAAAAATCCAAATAATAACTGTTATAAAAGCGCATACTAACCAAAAATTATGCATTTTAATCCACCTTACCTTACATATCTTGAATAATTATCAAGAGCTACACGATTATATGTATTATCATATTGATTACCCCATACATCTTTCATCCAATATGATCTGTGATTAGTTGCGTATGCTTGTGGCTCTATTGCTATCCAAGATCCATTAATTAGAACTGCATTAAATAAATGATTCATTCCAGTTCTAGGATTAACATTTATTATTATTGAAACCTTACTTCTGTCAGGATAATGCTGATAAAATAGAACAGCGGCGTCAATACAATTATATAAGCCGTCTATGTTTACATCGTTACTTTTCCACTTTTGCGAAACAACACGAAGGGTCTGCTCAATATTTGCGTGTTGAGATGAGTTTGAATTTGAAGCTGTTGCAGATGTTGTCCGAGAAACAGCAGCAGGAGTTACAGTTGGTGTAAGGGAAGATGATACATTTGTTTCATTGCTTAATTTATCATCTTTCCATGATTGCCAAGCAAGAAAAAGAAATAAAATTGTAATGGCTGCGAAGCCTTTATGACCCATTCTTTTCCTCCATGCCATATATAATGGGCATGTATTGGGAAACTTAATGGTTTTTTGAGCTAAATTTTAAGGATTTTTACAATTCAAATATTGGCGTAAATCAGAAAGAAAAATGCTTAATGTTTCAGAAGCACGGACTTCTGCACTGTTAACTTTTGCTTCGGAATGGTATTTTTTATAAATATCTCTCTGTGTCGGTTTTTTATTTTCATTCCGATAGACTTCTAAAAGTTCATTATCAAGTACGGAAGTTAAACCTTCTAATTCTGCAATATCAGAATGATTATCAATGCAATACAATGTAAAAAGCGCTTTGTAACAATCTCTAGTCCGTAATTGCTTTTTCTCTAAAACATTCTTTACCGCTTCGCAGAGCGCCTTGATATTTTGCGAAAATAAGTTATCATCTTGAATATTAATATCTTTGTCATGATGAGCATTTGCCAGCATATTCAAAATATCAGGTTGAGTATCATCTATTACAGAAATACTACCGACATATTTTTTATTTAATAAATCAACATATTTCTGATAGTCATTTTTATTAAATTTGAACCAGTTGTATAAAAACTGTGATTTTTCTTCAAAAGATAATTTTCTTCCCAAATTGCTTTCTTCCATTTTTAATACATTTTCTATATCTTTTAATTTTGATTTCTTTTCTTTAGGTATTTTTATTATTCCTGATTCATAAGTTCGGTGATAGTTTGCTTTTTCGTTTTTTATCGCAGAATAAAGATATTTAATAAATTCGGTTTTTTCTTTTGGTATATTCGCTTTACTTTCTTCTTTAAGCATTCGCTTGCAAACAATATAAATTTCTTCTCCCATATCTTTAATATTTTTTAAATTACACCATTTGAATATTTGACCGCATAATTGACCAAAAAATACTTGTCGGCGGTCAGAGGATTGTTCATTGCGGCATTTTATATACATAGAAAATATTTTTTCTATGTATATGTCTTCTTGTTCTTTGCTGTATTCTGCCACAAAAACCTCTTACATAGCAAAGAATTCTTTTAATGTTTCGGTTGCGGTTTCCGCATTGGAAGCACCCATTGTTCCCATTAATTTGAAAAGAAAATATAATGATGTAATATCAAATAATTTTGGGTGTTCAGGTTCTCTGGTTGTTTTATTAAATTCCATTTTACCATAAACGATAAATTGAACAATGGCGTCTCGGAATTCTTCAACAAAGCGAAGAGCGCAGAACAAGGATAATATTTCCGGCTTAAAGCCGTATGTAATATCTGTATAGATTTCTGCATTTTCGGGAATTTTTTCTGTTAAATCGGTTATAAGCTTGTTATAAGTTTGTTTTGTTGGTAAAAACGCGATATCAACAGTATCGTAGATGAATTTTGCTCCAATTTCCTGATTAATAATTGAAAGTTCATTTATAAATTCATCTTTATTTTTAGGACATTCGCTGTTATCGCCTGAAGTCATTATGTATATGATTTTTACTTCTTCATCTTTTTGTAAAGATTTGGCTAGAACGCCGTTTACAGGGCAACGAACAGGTTTATCATATTCAATGGATTTATTACCGTCTACTGGATATTGAACTTTTGAAATCTCATGCGGTGGTTTCATCGGTACGGTTATAATTACTACTTTCATTTTTGACTCTCCTTTTAATATAATGCCCGGTGTTTTAGTGGGTTAATAGTTTTAATTTACCTTATTATTTTCTAAAGTAAGAATTTCCTTTACTTCTGCTAAATGAGTATGTGTAAATCTCACTTTTAAATTATCTTCAAGTGAAATATTTACATCTTTTTCTGGATCCACTTCAAGTATATTTTTTGCAAACATATCCATAATATTTTTATTCCTTTTTATTCTGAATTCTGTTGCACATTTCGGACAAAGTGATAAATTCATATGTTCGAGTTCTCTTTTAGGTTCATTAAATATTTCTGCAACTTCCCAGTACGGACTCTTTTTCTGACAAATCTGACAGAATCCACTGTAATGATCCCATATATACATACGCACATTACTTCTTTTGTAACTAGTTCTTATTTCTCTAAATCTTTTTTCTCGTGTTACTGGTAATGCCTTTCTCCAAATATTCTTAACATTATTATGCAAATTGATTATATTAGTTATTTTTCCAACAGGAAATTCTTGATCAGTTTCATATATTCTCTCAGGATCGTATTCATCATTATCTTTTTCATCCGAAAAGTCTCCTTTCATAAAATCATCAACACTAACACCTGCCTTTTCTGCTGCAATTTTTAATAAATTAACAGAATTCAAACTCAAACCAAGTATTTTTGCTGCTTCTGTCTGTTTTTTTAATTTTGATTTTTTATCTTCCAAGTTTTTACTAAACATTAATGCTTTAAACAGATTAGATGAATTACTTATTCTAAAATCCTCATGCAGCATTTCAACAGAAATATTTTGAGGTATATAAAATATTCCATCCTTATCTGGTATCCATTCATTAGAAATTAATATTTCTACTATTTTTGAAGGTCCCTTAGTATTATAATCAAGATTATGTCTTAAATCAGGGATACTTGATTTAAATCCAGCATAATAAAAAGTACACTCTTGAACTGCATTCCATATTAATTTTGAAATATAAATATTTTTATTTTTATAAAGAAGATTTATTATTTTATCTATTCCATATATTGTAAAATTTCTATTATAACTATTTTCTTCACAAACTACTCTTAATTTATGCATTGCTCCAAGATCATTTATTAAATTTAAAAATATATTATATTGTTCATTGTTTAATTTTTCTTTATATATTTTATTAATACATATTTTTTTATATTCTGAAGATAATTCTGCTTGCTCAATTAAATCACCAATCAAAGGAGTGCAAATTGAATTGGCTTTATTATATGTTTTATTAAATCCTAAAATGAAATATTTTTCATTTAAAAAATCTTTACTAATTTTATGTAAACAAATTTCTTTAATATCTTTTATATGCTCTTCTTCAGAAATATTTGAAGAAGAAGTCAAATATTTATTAGTAAGTTTCTTAAGTTTGAGTCTTATTCTTTCATTTTCATTGTATTTTTTTACACCGATTTTTTCTAAAAAATATATTGTGTCTTTTTTTCGTTTTTCCGCTTCTCCGATATTATATAAGTCTTTTTTAACAAAATTTAGGTTTGAAGGAATATCGTCATCTTCTTCGTCAGGCATGAAATATACAGTTTCTAATGATGAAACACATTTATTATTGGTTACTCTAATTATTTTTAAAGAAACATCTATATTTATTTCTTCATTATATAATAAGGCATATAATTTCATTAACCATAAATCTGACTTTGAGTTAATCCAATTTTCTACTTTATTTCGTTCATCATCAGTCATAGGATTAAAAACAATATTTAATTCATTTTTTCCCCATTCTTTTATTCCAAGACTTCTTAAAAATTTATCTTCACGCTGATTTACTTGTGGAGCATTTTTTGCCCATATAGGTTTTTTAATTCCTGTTAATAATGATAAGTCATCATCATCTATAACATCACTAATATTTGATAAGCCACGAAATAGTTCACATGCAGGAGCATATTCATTTCCATATTTTGTTGGAATAAGCGATTTTTCTCTAAATGTAGAAATAATTTTCTGACGTATTGGTTCATAAAATGAAGATAAACCATCATCTCCATTAGGTAATACTGCAAAAAAATCTATCGTTAAAAATCCTCGTTTTTTTATGTCAATAAGCGATTTTGAAATTAATTCTGCTATTGCATCACGAAGTATATTATTTTCTTCACAAGTACGTACACTATCACGAGCAACAGTTGAAGCAAATGGTGCATGTATATTAAAAAGTAAATTTGACGTCTCTTTTTCAGCAGGGAAAAATATACATACTTTTCCTGGATTAGATGGGATAATTCTCCATTTACTTTCCTTTTGATCGTTTTTTTCAAGTTGAAATGCAATTAATACCTTATAATTATTCGTTTCGCCATTCTCATCTGTAATATCAACCCCATCTTCGTCGCAATATCGAAGCCAAAAATATTCTTTTTTTTCTTGTGTAGGTATATTAATATTAATATTATATATTCCTTCTTCATCTATTCTAATTGCCATACAACCTATTGTTTTTCCATCGGATAAAATGTATTCAATTTTATTTATATTCTTAAGAAATAATAATGTATCGCTTCCAAGTCCGAAAAGTTCGTTTTTTATTTCTATTGCTGTTTTTGAAGCGTTTTTTTTAAAAGGAAAAATAAAGCGTGATTCTGAAGAGTTGACATCAAGTAAATACTTTTTAAGCTTTGGTATAAATAACCTTTGAATAGAAAAATTATATTTTCCAGATATAATTTCTGGTTCATCAGTAATTGCAAATACAGATTTAAACCCTACACCAAATTTCCCGATATTTGTCTTGTCATCAACTTTAGTACTAACACCTAATCCTGTAATAGAATCTATATCTGACAGAATAAATAAATTCTTTCCATTATGAACAAATTCTAGCTTATCTTCATATAAATAGAATGTAACAGTAGATGGCTTATCATTATTTTTATTTGCATCCTCCGCATTTTGCAATAATTCTAATATATAGTGAGCATTATCAGGATACAATTGGGTCAATAAACTTTTGAAACCTTCATACATATTATTTGCTTCCAAAGTATCAACTACATTTGTCCGTAATTTTTCAAGTTTTTCAATTGAAGGATCTTCATCATATTCTCTTTTTAAAGTTTTGACATCCATAACTATTCTCCTTTTACGATCAACACACCATTTACTAACAACGAAGTATGAATATCAGCAAGCTTCACTGTTTCTTCTAATTTCTCCTTCTTGATATTAAATTCACTATCAAGACGTGTAATTTCTGCCTCACGCATTATTTTAATTCTTTCATCTGATGTTTCATTTAATTGCTTCAATGCCATATTTTTTCTGACTGTAAAACTTTTTGTTAAACTTTCGATTTTAAATCTGCATAAAGATTCGGTATCATTTTTATATTTCTCACATTCAATTTGCCATTTTTTTAGGTGTGTTTTTGTAAGCTGCGCCCAATCTGACTCATAATTGCTATCATTTGTTTCAATTGTTATTGCATTTTGAAAAATAATAGGTAATTCTTTTTGAATTTCATTGCTGGTAGAAATAGGAATTAATAATGTTTTTGATTTTCCACCTGTATATTCCCATATATAAAATTGGAATGGGTATAGTCCGGGAGCAATATCTGTACTGTTTGTTTGAATGACTATTTTAGATACATCATCTGAGAAAAACGAATTAGTAGCTTGGTGAACAAGCGGATGCATTGATGTAATAAATAAACTTTTTGGATCTTTTGCATTATTTTGATCAAAAGTAATTCGGCATACACTTGAACTGTTTTTTAGATATCTATACCATGTTATATCCTGAACATTTTTATCAAGTTTATTATAATCATCTAAAAGTACTGTTTTTTCTGATTGTGATAATTTTAATTTATCGTCAGTAATATGTTCTTTATCCGAACTAAGGATTTTTTCCAGATATCCTTTAACAAGACGATGAAGCGATAAAGAAGAAATCCATGGATTTTCAGCTTTATCTACATCATCAGTAAAACTGGAAATATCAACGCCAAAAATATGTTTTTCTTCATCTTCTAAGCGTTGCATTTCCTGTACTTTACGTACTTCATTATCAGCTAATTGTTCTAATTTAATTTTTCTTTCATCTTCTGTCAAATTCTGATCTAAAACTAACTCATCAATAGATTTTCTGATTTTTCCTAATATCTCAGAGCAATCGCCAATACTTTTTTCAAATACACCAATTTTTTTTAGACAGCGTTCATATATTTCCTCGTCTATTGTCTCTTTAGTAACACAATTATATATATAAGCTACTTCACTTTCTTGACCTCGCCTGTCAATACGTCCAATTCTTTGTTCAATGCGCATTGGATTCCACGGTAAATCGTAATTTACAATTGTATCACAAAATTGATAATCGAGACCTTCAGAACCAACTTCTGTAAATAACAGAATATCTAACGCATTAATTTCGTTTTTCGGTAACATGAAGCGTTCACGTAATTTACGACGATCTTCATCTTTAACAGAACCGTCTACATAACCTATTCGGATTCCATCTATTTTATTAATTCTTTTAATTAAATAGGCAATTGTATGCCGAAATGATGTAAAAACAATTATTTTGTTTTTATCTCTTTCTCTGTGCTTATTTATCAACTCTGCGAATTTATCAAATTTTTCATCATCTTGCGGAAGATTTTCTGCAAGTGCAATTAATTTTTTCGATTTTTCTATAAAGATATTTATATTGAAATCAATTTTTTGATTTTCTGAAATATCATAATCATCAAGTTCGTATGCATCAAATTCTTCAGATAAATTATTTAAGTGATGTGTTGTAATATTGCGAATAAACGGAGCTAGTCCAAAAATACAACTTGCAGCCTGTCGATATAAAGTACACATTAAAAATTTCAATGTTATTGACGGATGAATAAATGACAGGATTTCAGAAACAAAGCTTATTAATGTTTCATATAATTCTTTTTGAGGTTGTGTAAAATTAGATTCAAGTGTATCAGTCCTTCTAACACAGAAATCCTCTATATCTTGACGTCTGGTTCTATTAATCATATTAGAAAAACTATGCAATGATTCAATGTCATTAATTAACTTGACCCTTTGTTCACGAGTAATATTTCCATTGACCAATGTTTTCATTGCATTTTTATATATTGGATTAGGAGCAATTACGTTGCGTCCCCATTCTGTAGAAACAGACATTTCAAGCTGTTCTAAAGCTTCATGCTCATGAGATGATATACGTAAATTACGAATAGCTGCATTTATAAAGCCGTTTGGTTCTGCCATTGACATAAAAGTAGTTTTATCAATAACAACATCGGGGAAAAGTAAATTTAGCAGTGTAAATAGATCATCATCTCCATTTTGTAAAGGAGTTGCTGTTAGGAATATTACTGCATTTGCATTATTGCATAAATATTCTACAACCTTATATTTTTGTGTATTTCGATTACGTATACGATGCGCTTCATCTACAATTACCATATCGAATATTGGCACAGGATCAAGTCCTAATAATCCTCGACCTTTTTCTTTTTTGCTATGTGGGTTTCCTATAACATCTTCTGTTAAAATTGAATCTCTAATGATGAGCCTTTTATATTTATCTGGCCATTCGCCATCACGTTCTGTATCTTTAATTATTTGACGAAGTAATAAACCATCAACTGATGTAAAATCTTCATCAAATCGTTTCATTTCATCTTCCCATTTACGTTCTACTGCCAGAGGCTTGGGACATATAATTAAAATACTATCAAGTGGTGTACGTGCTTGCATTTCTTTAAGTATTAAACCAGCTTCTATCGTTTTACCTACACCAACGCTATCAGCAATAAGTAATCTTGGAGTCTCAGATTTAATTAATTTAAGAGCAGGACGAAATTGATATGGAACAAAATCAATACGAGCTGCATTTAACGAATACAAACTGTCTGAAGATGGTTTTTTTATTTGGTAAGCAGTTAATTTTCTTTGAACATCTATAAGACTATCATAATCTGAAGATTCTGTTTGAGGAACAAGTTCTATTTGCCCTTTAAAAAATGTTTTAGTTTTACCATTGATAAAAACTGTATACTGTAGTGTATCTCCAATTTGATCAGTACCCATTACTATACCAATAGTATTAATATCGCTAATTAATCTTACTATTGAGTTTATTTCTATTCCAACTTCTTTTTGTTTTAAAGGTGCTGTTTCTAAATTTTTATTTTCAAATTTTATTTCATTATAATCATAAATACCATTTGTTTTTATGTCTACGAGTAATTTCTCGTATTCTTTTTTTATTTCCTTGTCGGTATCAATTAATACTAAAAAATCTTTGATAGTAGATAAATCATAAATTATTTCATTTATAGGAGGAGGAACAGCCGGAGAATGAGCCCAATTATTACGAACTTTAAACATTCTGGATAAAATTGCTCGTTCAGAATATTTTAAAAATAGTCTTCTTTGAATGGAATACCAGTTTCTGTCAAACACACGAAGGAGCATTGATAAATCAAGCGCTGAAAGTGAAATAATTCCCTTTGTTATTACTATTTCTTGTTGATGATAACTTAGTTTTTCAACTACGCCAGTATTCCACCAGTAATCCTTGCCAATAGCGAGTGGTAATATGCTTTCCAACCACCCTGATAATGAAAATGTACATATATGTAAGGACTCAGTAATTTTACCTACTAATGTTCTATAATCCATATTAAACCTTAATATACAAGAATAATTTTTAATTATATCATACTTAATAAAATAGTCAATTTGGTTTTTCATCTCTCCCTAAAATAAACAATCCATTCGGTTACACGTCCATTACTATCTACAAGCCATTGATATCTTGTATTATTTCCTATATTTCTGACTGTATTCTCGACGGCACTTCGATCATTTCTGAAATTGTTTACTAATACATTAATAAGTCTGTCAAATTGAACACCAGATGATTCTACAACATTATTACTACCCCAACGTAACCAAGAGACAATATCATTAAAATTTTGAAGATTTATCCGTTTTCTCAATTCATCTTGCGTAATACTTGTTGCAAATGCTCTTCCTGTTACAATAGTATATACAGGATTTGAATTTGTTATAGGAGGAGGCATTACAGGGTTATTTGAAGTAGATACATATCCAATAGAGTCCATTGATAGAAAACCGAATGTAACAAAATTATCAAAACTATAATTCACGATATAGGTAAATCCGCCATAATCATTTGAAAATAATGTTATACTGACGGGTATATTATTCCTTCGCATTGTGCTTTTTATAAAATCATCAAGGGCGGTGTTATCTTCAATTACCGTAAATGATGGTAAAATTAAGGTTTCAGAAGGATCTATCATATTTTGAAAAATCGAGCCTGTAACTGCTTCAAGCCAAAATTCATCTTCGGTTGGACGATAACCATAATAACGCAAAATGCCAAATGAGTTGCTTCCAAAATCAACATCAAATTCGATAATGGGCTGTTCCATTACGAATTGTGAAAATGCCATTGATGATATTGTTAAGAATAATATTAATATCCCTATTAATCTTTTCATATGTTTCTCCTTATATAATAGTAATGGCTATAAAATACAAAACTTAATTGTTTTAAGCATTAAGTTTTATTTTCCTACTTGTCGATTGTATATTCAGCGAATTTTTTGCTATACCCTGATTGCATGAGTTCATTTTTGTACTCGTTTTCGGATAAATCATTATTTTTATATTATTTTTGTAACTTAACATATTTATCATAATATTTTTTTCCAAGCCCCATGCGGAGCATATATTTTTCCAATGAAACCCGCTGTTTTAGCCTTTGATTTGCGGTTTTACTTGTTTCTGTTATGTTTGTGTTGCTTTGTGCTGCCCACTCACAAACTCGGCTTGAAGCCATTGATTCACTAAAGCCGATCAATCTTAAAGCCATGACAGCTTCATTGGCTTTCATTTCTTTTTTGATTATACATTTTTTGTATAACTCGATTAGTTTACTCTGTCTCTCATAATATGTTTGAGACATTATTCTTCCCTTATCCGGCATATTATCCCCCTTGAATTTGGCTATATTTAAATAATGGTTGATATTTGGGAAACTTAATGGTTTAGGTGTCTATAAACTCATTAAAAAAAAGTTGATTTAAATCATTTTTATAAACTTTTGGTTTATTTTTCTTGTTATCCAATTTCTTTATTTTTTCATTTAATTCATTCATTCTATTTTTGATTAATTCTTTACTCTCTTCATCAACTGTATTGAATTTTCCTGATAAATAGTTAATAAATTCTTTAAATATCATTGAAGAAAAACTAGATTTATTTAATTTGAGCATATAATTAAACGCAGAATCTATTGATGGTTCTGAATTAAAGAAATCATGAGCTATAATTACTTTCTTTTTTGACATCTTATCCTCCTTAGAATTTAGCTATACCTAATTAATGGTTGAAATTGAAGAGACTTAATGATTTTTGGGAGGATTTTTTCAGTTATTCATAATAGCGTTAATTTTATCTCGAATATCTTCAAATGTTGTTAAATTATGCTCTTTTAGGCTTTTATATGACTTTTGACCTTTTGATGATTGTAATGCACCGGAATAAAAATCGTAAATTTCATCTGCTGTTTTGGTATTTTGAATAACCGTCATAGTTCTTAATATGCTTTCTTTTGTTTCTGTTGGTAAGTCGATGCAAGTCATTGCAGGGAATAATACATCTGTAATAATTGTATTTAACAATTTGTCTCTTTTTATTTCGTCGTTTGTGTCTTTTTCCTTTGTATATTTTGATAAATCATTTTTTAAATCAACAAGTATATATTCATAGGCATTTATTAATATGGAAAAATCTAAAAGTATAGAAAGTTGTCTATAAACGTCATTTATAAAAAGCCTATTTTCGTTTGCATGAGATACCATATTTCTTAAATTTAATACATTAAATAATAATTTAAAATTATCGTCATTTGCATTATCATTGCATTTTCCCGTAATACTTGTATAAAGTTCTTTCCATTGGTTAATTTGTATTCTTAATAAATCGTAAAAATCCAAATCGTCCATTTTTTTCTTATATGGTTGTTTTACGTTTGGCACTACACAGATATTCCACCAATCGTTATTATATACTGCTTTGATATGTTTATATAAGAAATCTGCAAAGGGTTTGCGGAGGAGCAAGAGATATTCAAATAATTTTGTGTATAGACTTATTCGTTTTTTATCCATGTTTTTCACATAAAGAAACATATTTCTTTAATTCTTTTGTATCATTAATAAAATACATTAATGTATCTATAAATTTAATTAGATTAATATATTTAATTGTCATATTTGAATAAATATTATTATTTAATTTAATTATATTTGGAATATTTTTACTAACATTTATTTGTTCGTAAAGGTATAATATATGAAGGAAAGAATTTTCTATCCGATGTTCTATTTCTACATTTAAATAGTTTAAAAAATTAATTACATTATTATCAAATAATGGAATATTTTGATTATAAAGATGCATTAGTTTTGCAGTATTTACCCATTGATATTTACCAGTAATTTCTTTTGTTTTTCTTAATAAATCTTTATATAATTCAAATATATTATTGATTTTAATATTTATATTTTTTATTCTTTCTTTTTCATTATCAAATAATTTTAATAAATTTATTCTTTGCTCATGTTTCATTCCTTGAATACTAAAAAAAGATTCAACTTCCTTTTTTAATTGTTCAAGATTTTTTCCATTTTCAATTAGATTTATTATATTTGAATATTTACAATCAAATTCTCTTGGATAAAGTAACTGTAATAAATCAATATTATCTCCAATATATTTATCAATTTTTTTTATTACTTGAATATAATCCATAATAATTACCTCACTTTATAAATAAATATCCTTCCTCATACTAATAGTTTTTCTATTTTTATTATACAATTCAGCATTTGAAATAAAACCGTTTTTCTCATAAAACGCTAAAACACCTTCGTCATGTTCAGTATCAGCATCAACAGTCAGGAAGCGAGCAGAGCAATAATTTTCATTACATGACCATGCAAGCCTTTCAGCGCTGTCAATCATAAACGTTCCAATGCCTTTGAATAATTTTGAGAAACTTGTGTCTACTGCCAGTTTAGCGATTTTCATTGAAGGTATAGTTTTGAACGGATAATTTAGATTATGTAATTCTTTTTCTGTAAAGGATAATTTTATTGAGTCCATAATTAGAGACATATATGCGACAATTTTATCTGTCGCTCTTTCTGTAAGAAGCCATGTTAATGCAATGTGATCATTTTGTGAGCGTAAAGCGTCATTAAAAAGATAATCATTATATTCAGGTATTCCGCAATCAAAATGTTTATTATTTGTTGTTGATGTTAAAAGTTGTAATTTGTATTCATTAAAACGCCCGCTTTTTTCAAATTCCTGTCGGGCTGGCATTATTTGAAGAACTTGTCTATGTATTCGGCTCTCTTTTTCTGCTTCCGATAAACCGAGGCGGGTATGGGTTTTCGGATTTGCGAAATGACTTCGAAAGCGATTTTTTTGTCTTTAATCTCCGTCGGTTGAACGGGCTTTACTTTACAGGCTGCCATTGGCTTTCCCCTTTTAAGCCGCTAAGGCGGCGATGTAAATCGTCGAACCTTTGGTTCGCAGGCTCTGCGAAGCAGAGACTATTTCTCCTACACATAAATATAGCATTAATGAGTTCTTTAAGCAATAGGAAATAAGGATATTTTAACTGATAAAAATGGCTCAAAAATCGATATTTAACCGAAATATAGACAAAACCTAAATTATGCAACCACCAGCTGCATAATTGCAATTTCATTGTAGAAATTCCCAAAACCTAGACTGTCGGCTAGTACATTTCAAACAACCCCGACTCTATTATAAGCCGTTATATAAATCAAATTCTAAGGAGTATCTATGAGAGACCAATTAACGGATGAATGCGCCATACTGAGGCTGCATCAATTAAAAATGGGGCTTATTCAATTCACAGACGCTACCAACGCAATGCGTCTTTTGAAAGAGCACGGTAAGGACATAAGGTACAACGAAGCGTGGAAAAAATGGATTGTCTGGACTGGCAAGATTTGGAAGATGGACGGTGGCGCTTTGATACACACTAAAGGTTTGGAAATGGTCAGAAATATTTATGACGAACTTCTAAAGACCGCAGATTATAAAGAGCGAATTGAAATAGAGCGTTATGCGACATTAAGCGAGAGCGTAAGGCGCAGGGAAGCGTTTGTGAAAGCGGCAAGCTGGATTCCCGCTTTGAATATTTCAACTGATGATTTAGATACCGATCCCTGGCTCCTCAATGTCAATAACGGAACAATCAATGTCTTGACAGGCGAATTTACAGAACATAAGCAGACACACATGATAACAAAAATGGCTGATGTAAATTATGATCCAAAGGCTGACTGCCCTATGTGGAAGCAGTTTATCAGGGAGATTATGAATTACAAAGCAGATGTGATTAAGTACCTGCAAACCGCCGCAGGCTGGGCTTTAACAGGCGATATATCAGAACAGACTATGTTTATCCTGTTTGGAAGCGGCGCAAACGGGAAGTCAACGTTTTTGAATACGATTATGTATTTACTAGGCGATTACGCTACAGCCGCCTCTACTGAAACATTTATGAAAAAGTCAGGCGATCAGTATTCAAATGACATCGCAAGATTAAGAGGCACAAGGTTTGTTACCACTACGGAAGCGGAACAAGGAAGAAGGCTGTCGGAGCCGTTGATCAAAAAGATAACTGGTAATGATCAAATGACAGCTAGATTCCTTTACGGTGAATTCTTTAACTTTACTCCTACTTTCAAGATTTTTATGGCTACCAATCATAAACCTGTTATTAAAGGCACTGATCACGGTATTTGGCGGCGTATTAAACTGATTCCTTTTACAACAAGAATTCCTGAAGAAAAACAGGACAAGCATCTTGAGCATAAACTGCGTGAGGAAGCGAGCGGAATTCTTAACTGGCTTTTGGAAGGTGTCGCGATCTGGAAGCATGAAGGTCTGCAAGTTCCGCCTGCGATATTAAACGCTACCGATGAATACAGAGGAGAAATGGACGTGATTGGTAACTTTTTCAAAGAACGCTGTATCATTAAAGAGGGGCTGACAATCAGGGTTAGGGAATTATACAAGGCTTATTCTGACTGGTGCGGAGATAATAACGAACACGCAGTAAGCGAGCGTTTTTTCTCATTACGGTTAAAAGAAATGAGTTTTGAACAAGGAAGAACCGCTGAAGCTCGGTTTTGGTCTGGGATTGGGTTGAGAGTGTAACATCTGGTTGTTTGTGCGCGGCGCGGAACGAACAGCTAAAGCTGTTCTCATTTTTTTGTAATGTTTAATCTATTCTGCGCCGGAGCGTTTTAATATTTTTCATCTACAACCTTCGGTTGCCTGTGCCGCTCCCCCAGACCGTGTCAAAAGCCATAAAAAAGTAAGATTTTAAAGTTATAGAAAGTAATTTTTTTCAAAGGTGGAAAAACTTAATAGCTTGAGTTAAATCATTGCTTCTATCAATTTCTTTATTCCAAGAAT
>Ga0209755_10004338_pt1 | contig 16851 bp, 12 predicted proteins | sample TergutCo191P1_FD_187301 | JGI IMG/M metagenome (GOLD analysis project Ga0209755, IMG submission 187301) | Cornitermes sp. P1 segment gut microbial communities from Petit-Saut dam, French Guiana - Co191P1 (SPAdes) (version 2) | ecosystem: Host-associated > Arthropoda: Insects > Digestive system... | reverse complement strand
ACAGTTGTCAGTATGTCAGACAGTAACGGCAGCATCTATCACAAAGACGGTATTAATCTTGATACCATGAAAGACATCAAACTTGTAAACAGGGAAAGAATTTCCAAGTATGTTGATATTCACAAGGACGCTGTTTACACAGATGTTTCAAAGGGCAGAGTCTGGGACATTCCCTGCGATATAGCTCTTCCTTGCGCCACTCAAAATGAACTTTTAATTGATGATGCAAAAAAACTTGTCAGCAACGGATGCAAGATAGTCGGCGAAGGCGCGAATATGCCGACCACTATGGATGCCACAGAGTTTTTCCTCTCCAAAGGAGTCGCTTTCTTCCCCGGCAAAGCTGCAAACGCAGGAGGGGTGGCGACATCAGGGCTTGAAATGTCTCAGAACAGTGCGCGTCTTTCTTGGTCCTTTGAAGAAGTGGACGCTAAACTTAACACAATCATGGCGAACATTTTCCACAGCATAGATAAGGCCGCTTCAGAATACGGCAAACCCGGCAACTTTGTAATAGGCGCAAACATCGCAGGTTTCAAAAAAGTAGCCAAAGCGATGATGGAACAAGGGGTTGTTTAAATAAAAATATCGCCAAGACGCGAAGGAAAGCCAAGTTGTAATTTGAAAGCTTAATTAAAACCAGTAATCTATGATTTTGGATTTAATAGGAATTAAGAAATGATACCGGACGGCTGCTTTGCGCTCTTGGCGATATAAAAATAGAATATTTTAAAATCGATTATTCTAAAGAATCTAATATTCTACAGCTTCTAACGCTCTTGGCAAGATGAAAATATTTCTCTTTTAATTACTCACCGGTGTAAGCGTTATGGGCGTTTCGAGAAGGTCGTGGATGCCGTTTGTGCCTATCCTTACCCTAGAAAGGATTTTAACTCCTGCTGTGTTTTCTATTTTATAAACCATACGGGTCTCTGAATTAGAAGCGGAGTTTTCGGGGCGCAGTTCTACAAGTTCGTTATCGTCTATATCGTAAAATACATAACGCCCCCGTCTTAGGTTACCGCTTGAATTGATTGAGTACTCGCCTGTGTCGTTAAATTGGATTCTTCCCCATGAAGAATCGTAAAGTGCGTTTACAGAGCTTTTTATCGGGTTTATTTGTTTGCCTATGCTTGCCGCTCTCGCCCTGCGGTAGGAACCGTCCCAGGTTGTACTTACCGATATTTTTAATCTGACATCTTCATTAACCCTGATTCTTACACTGTCAAGAGATTCCAGTTCGATATCTATAAAACGTAATAAGGTGCTGATAGAAATATTCTGGCTTCTTATAAAAAGGCCTATCCTGTTCGGGGTGGAGCTTTGCCATTTAAAAACTTGTTGAGCGTCATCGCCGTAAAAAATAATTTCCCTTCCCACAGGATCAAAATACAAATATTGTTTTGTGTCTATTGTACCCAGAGGGCTTACATAGTACCAAAGGTCATGCATGAAATTTTCAAAAACACCCGGAACGCCGCTCAGCAATTCCCTTAAACGTCTTTGTTCTATTTGCGATCCGGGTATCCTTGTTACAGCGCTTTGCGCATACCTTTCACTGTAGGGGTTATAGGAATAGATGGTTTCTATTTGATCCAATATATTTGATGAAGCAAGGTCAGGTCCGTAAGAAGCAATGTTATAACTGATACCTCTTGCTATGCCTTGCTGGTAGGCAAGGGATCGCACGGCTTCCTGAACAACGATTGAACCGGCGATTTGCAATTCCGCTATTTTATTATAAGCCGAAGTCCTTTGCCCTGAAGCGCGTCTGAAAATCGTCATTGTTTGTTCATTCCCGGCGTTCATCCCTGTAACGATGATGCAGTTATTTCTGTCCCCGATTAAGTCCTGGCTGTAAAGCGATATAGTGTCAGGGCGGGTAGCGGCGGTCGGTAAATCCCACATACGCCTGTAACCCCTTGCAGCTTCATCATAACTTAAAAAAGCGATGTGTATTAAAGATTGAGACTGATTGTGGTAAACCGCAAATTGTTCTTCCGCAAGGCCTTCTTCGCTTTCTTTATTTAAAATCGCAATAACAGCTTCCCCTTCATCCATCGGTATCTTTGTATCAAGGCTTGCCGTTTCCCTCCATGCGATTTCGTTAGAAGGGTTTGACATATCAAAGGGGTTTACTTCACGCGGCGTTATAATTCTTGTTCTTGCCACTTCGTCTTCTTCATGATAAAAAAAGTTTTTCCAAAATCCCGTGGCAAGAAAAATTATCAGTAAAATTGAAATAACGGCAATTCCTATAGAAAAACCGATAAATGTTTTTTTCATTTTAACGCTAACCTCAATTTTTAAAACGGACACCGCGCGCAAAAAGGGTCTGCAAAATCCCTGTTTGCTCCAGATGGTTTAAAAATATCACATTTTAAGATGTGATTCCACGTAATTAAGTATTTTTTTTACGATTTCTTCTATTTTTATTATCCGTCTGAAACCTGCCGCCGTTACATGCCCTCCGCCGCCGAATTCATGGGCGATTTTCGCCACATTTACCTTTCCTTTGGATCTCATGGAACAGTAAATTTCCCCTGAGGGTTTTTCCTTAATTAAAATTGATACTTCAATTTCCTTTGCCCTTAAAGGGATATTTACGATATTTTCGGTTTCTTCAAATTCCGCTCCCGCCATTTGAAAGTCTTCGTTACGCAGAATCATCAAAGCGATTTTTTTACCGCCGTAAAATTCAAGATTGGCTAGCGCCTGTTTTTGAAGGAGCAGCGCCGCGCAGGAGGAATTTTCCATGAGATTTCTATAAATATGATTTGGTTCCGCCCCCCATTCTATCGCTTTAATTGCGGCGTTAAAAGTTCTTGTAGTGGTTTTAGGGTAAGAGAAAAAACCCGAGTCAGAGACCAGCCCTGTATATACCGCTTTCGCAGTATCAGCATCCAGATTGATTCCTAAAGAAAAGGCAATCGCAATCGTTATCTCCGCAGTTGAAGCAGCCGTCGAATCGACATAGCCTTTAAGTTTACAAAAAGGTTTAGGGTCATGATGATCTATAATGAAGGTCTCTTTTACTTTTTTAATTGCTTCCTTGATATGACCTAAGTGGAACTCCTCTGAAGTGTCCAATATCAAGAGGGCGTAGTCTTTCAGTAAACCCGCATAATTTTTTTTATCCCAGATTTCTATTTGTTCCTGTACGTTTTGTATAAACCCCATAGTTTTCGGGATCGGGGATGAATTGATGATTTTTACTTTTTTCCCTTTTGCTTTTAAAACTGTAGCCATCACCATTTCTGAACCTATGCCGTCAGGGTCTGAGGGATCATGGGTGGTGATAATAAAAGATTGATGGCGATCTAAAAATGAAAAGATGGTATCAAACACGTTATCGCCTTCTTAAGAGTTTTTTATTCGTGCAGAATGTTTTAATACCTTCTGCACTTTCTCGCGTACGAGCTTTAGGGTGCGGTTGTTGATTGAATAAAAGCCGCCGCAGCCCTTCTGACTTTTGCGTCTATATCAAGACCGACAACTATTGATCTCCACCCTGTAAATTCTTCCGTTCTTGAAAAACGCAAGAGGTTCGCTTGAGAACCTGACAGAAGGGCGGAAAGCCCTGTGCTTGCGCTGATCATAAGGGTGTAGCTGTAACTTGACGCGCCTTGCCGTTTTGCGGCTTCATTCAGCGCTCCTGAAAAATCAGAAGCGGAGCCTGTGCCGGTCATATCGCGGATGCTTCTTTTTAAAGCGTCCCTGTCAGTCTGGCTGTTCATCACCCCTGTATAAATCACGCTTGATGAAGCTCCGGCGCTCCAGACCATAACCCTGTCTCCCGTTACCAGTATTTTATCAAGCCTCTCTATCAACCATGATGTTATCTGATCCTTTACCGCTGTAAAGGATGAAGCTCCGTCAATTATTAAATTTACATTTATCGGGTCGCGCTGCACGTCTGCCCCGAATAAAGGGGGAAAACAAAAAAGAGAAAAAAGCAGTACCCATAATAATTTGTAATATTTTTGTACCATACCTGTATTTTATTACATTTAAGGAAAATATGCTAGTTCATAATCATAGGGCTATTAATACTTGTTGTTTTTATTTGATTATCGATATCAGCTTAGGCGTTTTTTGAATAAAAATGCTTTACAAAAAAATGACAAATATGGTATTCTATAGTATAAGTCTGTAGTTAAAAACTATAATATTAAGGAGAGTTATATGGGAGCAATTGATCTGCCCAAATCGCCGAATGTATTCCATCCGGAAAAACCAAGCGCAGTAGGTTCACGAAATTCGTTAGCGCAAGAATACCGTGATCAGCAGGCTGAGGTCCAACTGTTATTGGAAGAGGAAACCAATAAGGTTATCCATCACTTGACAGCCAGACTGCCTAAAGACGTTCTAGAACGCCTTGATGTAATGGGCGGCCTCAAAGAAAAGCTGTACAATTACTTCAATCAAAATTACCAGAATATGTTCAACCGTTACATGGTAACGACCGAAGATGAAATGGTAAAAAAAGTCAGGAACTTTGTAGACAAAGAAGAAACAAAAGTTCTGACCCGTTACACGCCTAAGGAAATCGCAGACCTTCTCGACGCTGTAGGCGGCGCCGACAAGTTTAACACCGGTGAAATTGAAAAATCCGTGGTTAATATGTACGGGCATTTACAGGGTCATATTCAAAGGGGTGTCAACGAGCTTGAAACCCACACCAACAGCATCCTCCGCCAGAAGACCGACACAGGCGCTTTTGTACGCGGCGAAAATGCGTATTCTATCGTAAAGTGCGCATTCAAAGACAACCAAATTAAACCTAAAACAGTCACCGATGTTAAACTTTCTGTAAACATTCTTGATTCAGAACTTATAAGCCCTATCTTTCATTATCAGGTAACTGTTGAATATCTTATCAAAGACCTTATTGCAAAACACATTATAGACAGCATCGACAAACTTATCGAACAAATCAAAGATGAAAGAATTGACGAGCAAAAAGAAGAACTTTCAGACAGTGAAATCATTTTTGCAAAACTCAGCAAGGTTGATCAATTTACAGAAGATGATACGGAAAACGCAAAATCCAAACGCTATACCTTTATGGCAAAAGCGCTCATGGAAAGAATTTCAGACCTCCGCGCTGAAATAGACCCCGAATCATTTGACGCATTAAACATCCGCGAAAACATCAAGAAGATCATCGACATGGAAAATATCCGCAACCGCGGCTTTAACACGGCGATTAACTCAATCACCGCGATCCTCGATACTTCCAAGATGGGTTATCAATATATCGAAAACCTCAAGAACGGGCGCGAAGTGGTTATTCGCGAATATGAAGATACCGATGTCGCTAATCTTCCTGACGAACGCTATTCAGTTAAATTACGCTATTTTGACAACGCCCAGCTCATCGAAGACCGCAAAGCTTACGATGTACAGCTTAAGAGTTTTGAAACTGAAATCCAGCACCTTTGGGATGTTCTTGAAGTAATTTATCAGGAAAAGAAAAAAGGATACGCTGTCGAAGATTTTGATGATTTATCAAAGAAAAACAAAGAAAAAATCAAAAAACTCATTAAAGATAAAACCGGCGAGCCTCTTTATGAAGATATCGCCAAAGTATGGGACGAGATTTCCTTTGTAAAACCCGCGGAAACCGAAGTTGAAAAATCAAACCGCACCTACATTTTCGAAAAAGACAGAATCCGCACAAGAATTATCAGAATGCGCGACCGCATGAAAAAAATGTACGACTTCCTGTATCCTATCGAAAGACGTGTTATGGAAGAAAGGCTTGCATGGCTTGAAAAAGAATATTTCAGGTTTGATTATATGATCAACCCTTACCACCTGCAGCCGGGGCTTTTGCTGGACGTAGACATTACCTCCATCAAGCGCAAAAAAGCCACTCTGGATGCAATGGCTAACGTACTTAACGAGTTCCTCCACGGCGTATCCAAAGGCTTCGCCGATGCGGCTTTCGCTTCATTCAGCCGCAGAAGGTCAACAGTGCGTGAAGATATCAATCAATCTTTCAGCAGCGCTTCCGATGAAGAAGTCGCTGAAACAAAAGCGATATCAGGACCGAAGCCGCCCGCTCAAAAACCGGCAGCAAAAAAGAAAGGCGCAGTTGATTCAAAAGCAAAACCAAAGAAGAAACAACCTGCAAAGGGCGGCGGTTCAGGACTTACAGAACTCTAATATTTAGGGAATCATATTTACAGCGGGCGAAGCTTCTTGGATTGTAAAGAAGTTTCCTGCGTAAGGGTCAGATGTTTACGATGCGCCCCCGATATTTATCTCGGGGGCGTTTTTTTTAAGAGTTAATAATGTATATAAATATTTTAAGGAGGATATATGGCGGATAGCTTTAATCTTGAAATACTTTCTTCCCGCTCAGGTTTTAATAGCGCGGTCAGGCATATTAAAAAAACAATTGAAATTTCCGGGGCTGCAGAATCTAATAATCTTGCTGACATAATTTATGAAATGGATTCAGCAGATGCAGATGAAATTACAAGCAACAAGTTAGGTCTTTTATTAAAGATGTTATTGGTTGATAAATTAGGGTATAAAACAGCTTCAGCAAATCTTTGCGCGACAGTTGAAGATTTGTCGGCTCTTTCAAAAGAATTCGGAAAATGGAACGGCGTTGACCTTGTAGCGGCATATTATCATCCTGAGATGGGGCTGTTAATTGCAAATCCAAAAGTAGAAGAAGAACTTGCAGGTTTCGGGGAACTGCGAAAAAGGGAATTACTTGTGGTTTATGCAGGCTTCAGAGGGAAAGAGACCAATGAAGACTGCCAGAAAGCCGCAAAAGCCGCTTTGAATTTATTTCAAGGTGAAAAAGCGTCTGTCCCCGCCTCTATGACTAAAGGCAGTTTTACTGTTAAGAAAGTTTCTAAACCGGTACAGGAAACACCGGAGGAAAAACCTGCAAAAGCTAAAGCTGCAAAACCAAAAGCCGCAAGCGGCGGAAAGAAAACTGCCGCAGCTTCTGAGCAAAAAGCGGCGGCTGCAGCTCCTGTAAAAGGCCCTTCAAAGATGACTCCGCGTTATGCCGTAGTGGTACAGAACGAACTATTCCATAACGGAAATGTTGAAGCGTGGAAAAAAATTATCGCAAGTTATAATGCAAAACATCCAAACCTTGTAGTGTATATCTATTATGAAGGGGAGAGGATACTTGATATTAACTCGCTGTTTAAATGGGGCAAGGTAAAACATGGAACCGCCATTGAGTTTGCTATTGCCGGGAATGAAATTAAGGACGTAGCTAAATTGCAGCGTTATCTTGCGCAAGGCGCAAGTAAGATGTTTGAAGCGTTCCTGCGCGGGCCTGTAAATTCCGTGCTTAAACTATTCTAAAATAAGGAAAAATATATGGACGCAAGAATACATTTTTTTAGTCAAAAAGATATAATCTCTCAAAAGGTAAACCCTGAATTATTGGGTATACGCGGCAGACAGGCAAATGAATTTGCAGAGTTGGGTTTCCCCATACTTCCCGGGATAATTCTCGATACCGATCTGGCATCTGAAATTGATGTTAAAGCGATAAAGAAAGATGTTTTTGAATTAATGGGAAAATGCAACAAAATAGTTGGTAAAACTTTCGGTGACAGCGAAAACCCCATGCTCTTAAAAGTTATTATCTCTTCCAACATGGCGATTTCCACATATCCTACTTTGCATAACTTCGGTCTTGTAAGGCCGACAATTGACGGTTTTGCAAAATGGGTAGGCGCGGATTTTGCCGCTAACGAAGTTCTCTTCCTTCTTAACGGTATGATGATGATCGAGGAGCGTATTTTAGAGCTGGAAGAAAAAACTAAAGAGAAAGAAGAAGTGTCTGCAAGAATCAAACTTTTAAAACGGATGCTCGGCATTCACGGCCCTTCCAACGAACTGCACGGCGAAGCAGATAAAACGCCTCTTCCAAAGAAAAAAACCGCTTTGGAATATATGGATGAATATGCCAAATATTTCCCGGAAGGTTTTTTTGATGATGCGGAAAGCCAGCTTTTAATTACCCTTAATGAAATTACCAGAATGTTAAGAATAGACGAGCAGAACGATAATGATACGGCAATTATGATTCAACCTATGGTATACGGAAATTACGGCAAAGATTCCTGCTCAGGTTATTTTTACACCCGCAATGTTGTAACAGGCGAAAAGAAACTGCAAGGAAAATACTTCACAGGCAAGTTTAACGAAATAGGGGAGACAGGGTACGAGATTAACAAGATCGATGCCGCCTACCTTAAACAGCTTGAAAAAATCGCGTGGACTCTGGAAGATAAATTTAAAGAAATCCGCCATGTCCGCTTCACAGTAGAAAACGGAAAATTGTGGCTGATTGAACAAAGACTGGTCGATCAAAAATCCACCCAGGCAGACCTGAAACTTTTGCTTGATCTTCAGCAGCGCAAAATAGTTGATGCCGCCTATGTTGTAAAAGCAATCGATCCTTTAAGGTTAAATGAAATCCTTCATCCTGTAATTAACCCGTCTAGTATAAAGGGGTTTAAATCATGGAAGGGCGGAATTGCAGGCGCTCCCGGAGCTGCGATAGGAAAAGTTTTCTTCAGTACAAACGCGCTGTTGGAAGCGAAAAAATCCGCCGCCCAGCACGGGGAAGATGACCGCTTTATTTTAGTTTTAGAATCCTCTTTTGCAGAGGACGTAAAAGCGATAGAAGTAAGCACAGGCGTATTAACTGCAGAAGGCGGTTATTCCGCTCATGCGTCTGTAGTCGCCCGTCAGTACGGCAAGGTATCGCTTGTCTCGCCTGTTTTAAAAATAAAAGGCAACAAGGCGACACTCGGAGAATTTAGTTTCTCTCAAGGCGATTCCATTACTATCGATGTTCCTTTCTACGGCGAATCATCTGTATACATGGGTGTTGCAGAATTAATCGAACCTAACCCCAAGGAATCGGGCTTGCTTGACTTTATCGGTCTGACAAAAAGTTTCCTTAAAGATTTCCATGTCCGCTGTAACGCCGACACTCCAAGAGACGCGCAGCTTGCTTTAAGTTTCGGCGCAGACGGTGTCGGTTTATGCCGCACAGAACATATGTTCCTAAAAGGAGACCGCATCAATGTTTTCCGCGATATGCTTTTATCTGATGACAAAAAAGAACGTCAAAAAGCGCTGGATAAACTTCAAGTTATGCAGAGGGAAGATTTTTACGGCATCATGAAAGTAATGGAAGGCAAGGAAGTAACTATCCGCCTTTTAGATTCGCCTCTTCATGAGTTCATGCCGCAAACAAATGACGGATTGGCTGACTATATGGAACATGTCGCTAAAGTGAAAAAGACAAAAGTTTCCAAAGCAGAAATACAATCACGCATTGACGCTCTTCATGAATTAAACCCGATGCTCGGTCATCGCGGATGCCGTATCGCAGTCTCGTATCCTGAAATTTACGCGATGCAGGTTAAAGCGATTTTTGAAGCCTCATACAAACTGCGCTCCGAAAAAATTGACGCGCAGCCTGAAATCATGGTTCCTATAGTAATGAATATGTCGGAATTAAAATTAATCGCTTACGGTAAAAAGATCGAAGGATCAAACTATTTGGGTATTGTAGACATCGAAGAAGCGCTTAGAAAAGACATGAAGGCAGATGAAATCGAATACAAGATCGGCACCATGATAGAGCTGCCTGCAGCAGCTTTAGGAGCGGGGGAAATCGCCAAGTACGGGCGTTTCTTCAGTTTCGGCACCAACGACTTAACGCAAACAACGCTCGGAATTTCTAGAGACGACTTTACAGCTTTTATGCCCGACTATACTTTGTTTGACTTAATCGACGGCAACCCATTCAGCACTCTGGACGGCAGGGTAAAAGAACTGATTAGTATTGCGACAAACCGCGGGCGTTTAACCCGCCCTGACTTAGTATGCGGTCTTTGCGGCGAACACGGCGCAAACCCTGCAAACGTGCGTTTCTGCATGGAAACAGGTTTAAATTATGTTTCCTGCTCGCCCTACTCAGTTCCTATCGCCTTGCTTGCAGTAGCTCAGGCAGAGATTGAAAAAGCAAATCCTGTTTGAGCAGAAAGAAAGTAAAGAGTTATCTTGTATTAATGAATTTAAAAATGGCTGTCCAAAAAAAGGGCAGCCGTTTTTGTTAGGTTAAATTACTTTAAATTTTAAATAGGAGAAAAAAATGGCAAAGTTTGCTTTTATAGGAGCGGGCAGTTTCGGTTTTACAAGAACCTTGGTTCGTGATATTTTAACCTTCGATGTTTTTAAAGACGCGGTTATCGCGCTTATGGATATAGATCAGACACGTCTTGATTTCATAACAAGAGCTGTGCAAAAAATTGTTAAAGCCGGAAATTATAAGGCAAAAATAATCTCCACAAAAAATAGAGCGGAAGCTTTAGAAGGTGCTGACGGGGTTTTATGCACCATCCTTAACGGTGATGTCGATATCTGGCGTTATGATATAGAAATTCCAAAAGAATACGGCGTAGATATTAATGTAGGCGATACGCGAGGGCCTTCAGGGATTTTCCGCGCTTTAAGGACTATCCCTGTAATGCTAGATATTTGCAAAGACATAGAAAAATATTGCCCTGATGCAATATTTTTAAATTATACAAATCCAATGGCTATGCTGTGCCGTGCCATGCAGAGTCAGTTCCCTAAATTAAAAATTTCAGGTCTTTGCCATAGCGTTCAAGGGACTGCAAGTATGCTTGCAAATTGGATAGGCGCAAAATATGAAGATATAAGCTACACATGCGCAGGTATCAATCATCAAGCGTTTTATATTGATTATAAATGGAAAGGAAAAGACGCTTACCCGCTTTTAAAAGAAGCGATGAAAGACCCAAAAATATATAATGAAGAAATTGTAAGAAACGAAATGTTTCTGCTTTTAGATTATTATCCTACAGAATCCTCGGGGCATAACTCGGAGTATAACGCATGGTTTCGCAAAAGAAAGGACTTAATTGAAAAGTTCTGCATACATGGAACAGGCTGGAATCCGGGCGCTTACGCTTTTATTTTAAATGAATATCTGGGAAAAAAAGGAACCTGGCAAAAAGAAATTGATGACTGGCTGAATGAACCTGACACCGATCTTATAAGAGGGCATGAATACGCAGCTTATATTTTTAACGCAGTATTCGGAGACAGAACCATGTTTAAATTTAACGGAAATGTTTTAAATAACGGTTTAATTGATAATCTGCCTCAAGGCGCTTGCGTGGAAGTGCCTGTGCTTGCGTCCCCTCACGGGTTTGAAGCTGTAAAGGTCGGCAAGCTTCCCGATCAATTAGCCGCCCTTATTCATACAAGTTCAATTTGCGAAGAACTTGCAGTAAACGGCGCGCTTTCCTGCGATGCTAAAATGGTTTATCAGGCGGTAGCTTTTGATCCTCTCACTTCCGCTGTACTCGGTATACAGGAAATAAAGGAAATGACAAAAAAGATGTTTAAACAAAACGCAGACTATCTGCCGAAATATTCTCAATTATAAAAAAAGCGCCCGCGAATACAGGCGCATAATTTTAATGTCTTTTATACGGCATCATACGAAGTTTTGATGCCGTATAAAAATTACCTGTATTGACCTTCAAAACCCATTGTTTTTTTAATCGTTTCAACGATTAAATTCGCCGCAGTTTTTGCATCCCGTTCAGGAACCTTACGTTGTTTATTAAGTGAATCTGTAAAGAAAGCCGCGATGGTTTCATACAGATCGGGTAATTCATAAAATACAACAGAGAAATTGAGGCTTGCAGGTTTTAAAATTGTGAATGAACCGTAAACTTCATTTGGTTCTTTAGCGACCATAATCTTGGTTTGATTTTTTGCTATGATTACTTCCAGTTCGTTAAATCGTTTCGGGATACTGTCGCCTTGTTTTCTGCTGACAGGTTCCTGCCCTTTATGATGATAAATAGCAGGTTCGACTAAAATATAAAGTTTTTTACTTCCTGAAACAAAGGTTAAGCCTGTATCTGTCGGGTATATTTCCTTAACGCCTGCATAAGATACAACCTCATAAATTGAATAAGCGTCATTTTCTTTAAAGAATGATGAAATAATATACCCTTGTTCGCGGGGAAGTTTTTCCAGTTTATAAGCGTCAAATAAATTACGGTATTTTGCATTATCACCGGAAGCTTTTTTAGTTGAAGTTTTTTTTGCAGCCGGTTTAGCGGCAGATTTTTTCGCGTCTGAAGCAGCCGCTGGTTTTTTCGCAGCTGTTTTTTTCGCGCCTGTAGCAGCCGCTGGTTTTTTTGCTGCCGGTTTAGCGGCAGGTTTTTTTGCGGCGGCTGCCGGTTTAGCGGCAGGCTTTTTCGCAGCCGGTTTTGCTTCAGATGCGCCCGCAGTAGTTTTTTTAGTTGTTCCCATAGTTCCCCCCTATTAGGTAATTTTTAAAGTTTATTAATGTTAATTATAAACCTGTATTTCTTCATAATGCAACAAATTTTTATGCGCGTGATAATGTAACAGCGCAGGTTGTAACTATATCGTCTACAGAAGCGCCTCTGGAAAGATCGCTGATCGGTTTTGCAAAACCTTGCAGGAAGGGGCCGAAAGCTTGCGCTTTTGCCAGCCTTTGAACCAATTTATAACCGATATTTCCCGCATTTAAATCGGGGAATATAAGGACGTTTACCTTTCCGCGTACGGGGCTGCCCGGCGCTTTTTTATCTAAAACCGAGGGGATAAGCGCCGCGTCAGCTTGCAATTCACCGTCAAAAATAAAATTAACACCTCTTTTAGCTAATATTTCCGTTGTTGATTGCACTTTTGCTACATCGTCATGCTTTGCAGAGCCTTTTGTAGAGAATGATAAAAGAGCGACTACAGGTTCTATATTTAAAAATTCCTTGCATGAAAGAGCCGCGCTTGCGGTAATATCTGCAAGTTGTTCTGCTGTAGGGTTAGGGACAACAGCGCAGTCAGAAAAGATCATTGCGCCTTCTTTTCCGTATTGCTTGTCCATATCCGTCATTACAAAACAGGAAGAAGCTGTTTTAAGACCTTCAATAGTGCCGATGATGGCAAGCCCTGCCCTCAATACATCGCTTGTTGGCGATTCAGCTCCCGCGACCATTGCATCAGCGTCTCCTTGATGCACCATCATTGCGCCCCAGCGCAAGGTATCGGTTATTTCGATTCTTGCCTGTTCAGGCGACATACCTTTGTTTTTCCGTAATTCATAATAAGTTTCCGCATACTTGCCTAAATTTGTTTCAGCTTCAGGAGAAACGACATTGATATCTTTTAAATCAATCCCTTCCGCCCTTGCAGCATCTTGAATATCCGCTAATTTTCCCAACAGGGTTACGTTTGCGGCAATCTTTTCATCCATCAGTATTCTTGCCGCTCTGATGATCCGTTTGTCCGTACCTTCAGGCAAAACAAGCCTTTTTGATACAGATACCGCTTTGGCTTTCATCTCAGATACAAAATCCATGTTTCCTCCATCCATATTGTTCTATTTATTTAGAATACCCTTTTTTTTGATTTTCTACAATGAAATTTTGATTGCATTTTCAGGTTTTCTTTTACATACTTCCCAAGCTTTTATAAATAATGATATAATTATTACAAATGACAGAAATATACAATGATTTCATGGAAGACAGCGATTTTGACACCATCTTATCCCCCGACATTGATTTTACAGGGACTCTTCATTTTGAAAAACCTTTCCTTATAAGAGGCAAAGTATCCGGGGAAATCAATGCAACAGGTTTATTAGTGATTGATGAAAACGCGGTAGTGAATGCAAATATTAACGCTTTAAGAGTGCTTATCCGCGGGCAGGTAAAAGGCGATGTTACCGCTATTGAAAAAGTTGAAGTAACAGTTACCGGAAAACTGGCAGGCAATGTAACAGCGCCGGAAATTCTCATGGAAACAGGCTGTGTATTTAACGGCAGATGCACTATGGTTGGGAAAAATATAATATGATAAAAAAAATATTTTTTACTTTTTGTTTAATTTTTATTTCATTAAACGTATCCGCTCAAATCCGTCCGCCTGATGCTTTAGTTGAATTTAATTTAAGTAATTTTGAAAACGCGGTCAATATTTGCCGTGAAGAAATCGCTGAAAACCCAAACAATATGGAATCTCATGTTGTAATTTGCTGGGCGCTAATCCGTCTTAACCGTTTCGATGAAGCAATGCGTTATGCAAGAGAGGGCAGGGTGTTAAACCGTTTTGATGTTCGCATAACGCAAATCTTAGGGGAAATAAATTTTCACCAAGGCAGAAACGATGAAGCTTTGCGTTTTCTTCAGGAATATGCCGCTAACGCTCCCGAAGGGCAAAGAATTTCTACTGTATATTATCATATGGGTGAAATTTATATACGTCAGGGAAAATTCCGCCATGCTGATATCGCGCTTTCTACCGCAGTTCATTGGGTTCCTGGAAACGCTTCATGGTGGTTCCGCCTCGGCTTTACACGCGAATACGCAGGGGATCCAAACAGCGCTATAGAAGCATACGAAAGAGCGTTATCATTAAATTCACAATTAGAAGATGCAAGACGCGGTATAGATCGAATCAGACGTACCATGAACAATTAATTTTTTAATCAGTTTTTCCGATTGAATATTTAATTGAATTTAAAAGAACAATTAACGATGAATAAAGATCAGCACAATGTAAAGATTCCTTCATTTTTAATTTTAACATTGGGTTGTAAATTAAACCAGCTTGAAAGCGAAGCTGTTATTGACGCTTTTTTAAAAGCCGGTTTTATTTACCTGCCGGAGAATTCTGACCCAAGCTTAAGAGAACAGGGAATACCGCCTGTTGTAATAGTAAATACCTGTACTGTTACATCAAAAGCCGATCAAAAAGCGCGCTGTGTTATAAGAAAGGCTTTGCGTGAATACCCTGATTCTAGGGTTATAGTTACAGGGTGTTATGCGCAACTAAACAAAGATGATATTTTAAAATTGGAAACAGGAAATAAAAAACGTCTTTTTGTTGTAAATAAAAAAAATATTTTAGAATTACCTGAATATTTGGATCAATTAACAAACAACAGCTTGCCTCTATCAAATTTAAATTCTCAATTTTCAACTTTTTCTTTTAATCCGCAGCGATTTTCAAACCATACCAGAAGTTTTTTAAAAATACAGGACGGCTGCGACAAGCATTGCACATATTGCAAAATCTGCCTTGTTAGAGGAAAAAGCGTCAGTCTTGATGCCGATGAAGTTTTATCCCGCTTGAGAATTTTAGAGCAAACACACGCAGAGGCAGTGCTTACAGGGGTAAATATTTCTCAGTACCAGTTTTCAAAGGAAAAAGAACAGGGAGAAGAGAACAAAGGAAGTTCGCAGCTTGCAGAGCTTTTAGACTTCTTATTAAGAGGCACTGAGAAAATCGCTGTCAGGCTTTCTTCTCTTGCGCCTGAAAGCGTGGATGAAAAACTTGCAAAAGTTTTATCACATCCGCGCATCCGTCCTCATTTTCATTTATCGATTCAATCATGCAGTGAAAAAATTCTTGCAAGAATGGGGCGGGATTATACAGCAGAGACTTTACAAAGAGCTGTTAGTCTTTTACACAGCGCAAAAGACGATCCTTTTTTGGCTTGCGATATTATCACAGGTTTTCCGGGAGAAACCGATATTGAATTTGAAGAAACATATTCTTTTTGTAAAAAGAATGACTTTGCCTGGATTCATGTTTTTCCCTATTCAAAAAGAAAAGGTACTCCCGCTTTTTCTTTTACAGATACAGTAAAAGAAAGTTTTGTAAAAAAACGTGTGCAGTTATTCAGCGAATTGGCAAAATCGGGCAAAGCATCTTATGTGCGCCGCTGGCTTGGGTGTGAAGTTGAAGTTTTAGTGGAAAACAGAGAACAAAGAAAAGAGAATAAAGAACAAAAAAATGAAAACTTTGTTTTCGGCACTTCGCAAAATTATCTTAAAATACTTGTTAGGTGTCAAGAAAGTCGGATGCAAACCCAGTTTGCACCTTCCCCTGGAGAAACGCTTCGCTGTACCTTACTTGAAGAAGGGGATTATGATAATTATGATGCTTTAGCGCATTAATCTTAATCCCAATTTACCGGTAAAACTGTTTCAATATGAGATTTTCCTGTCAGAGCCATGATCAGCCTGTCAACACCCATTGCAACACCGCTGCACTTTGGAAACTTGCCGTTTTCAAATAACTTCCAGTAATTATGATCTGTTTTATGTTTTACTATAGCGTTTTTTTCTTTTGCATTTTCTTCGCTGATAAAAAATTCTTTAACTCTTTGAGGATCGGTTTCTTCAGAATAACAATTTGCAAGTTCTATCCCGTTATAATAAAGTTCCCAGCGTTCTACGGTTTTCCCGTTAGGTGACAATTTTGCAAGGCAAGGTACAAAGGCAGGATAGTCAAGAAGAAAAACAATGTTTTCGTTTTTTAAATGCGGTTCAATAGTATGAATAAAAATTAAATCATATAATTCTTGAATTGCAGAACCGGGTATAGGATCAAGACCTAAGTTTCTCGCTTCTTTTTCAATTTCGCCTTCTTTGCTTGCCGCTTCAAATAAATCAAAACCCGCCCATTGTAAAAAAGCCTGCGAAATTGTAATTTTTGCAAAACGCTCTTTGTTAATAGTTTTTTGCTCAAACTCTGTTTGCTTAAACTTTTTATTCATAAAAACAAGAAGTTCTTCTGTTAATACAAGTGAATCAAGGTAATCGGCATTCATAGTGTAATATTCAAGCATAGTAAATTCACTGTTATGAAGATGCCCCTCCGATTCGCCGTTTCTAAAACATTTGCAAATTTGAAAGTTATTTACCTTATGCAAAGCGATGATTTTTTTCATCCAAATCTCCGGGGACGGGATAAGCCAAAGAGGGCGTT
>Ga0209755_10004337_pt1 | contig 16857 bp, 13 predicted proteins | sample TergutCo191P1_FD_187301 | JGI IMG/M metagenome (GOLD analysis project Ga0209755, IMG submission 187301) | Cornitermes sp. P1 segment gut microbial communities from Petit-Saut dam, French Guiana - Co191P1 (SPAdes) (version 2) | ecosystem: Host-associated > Arthropoda: Insects > Digestive system... | reverse complement strand
ATTAATTTCGCTGTTCCGAGTATTAGACAAAATTATTCTTTTATTCCAAAGTATAATAATTGTATGTTAATTAAATATTTTGATTTTGAAAATTGTAATATATTAAAAGTACCTGATAATGATTTTTTAATGAATAAATATCCTCTAATAAATTTTGAATATAATAATGTAAATAGAGTAATGGAAAGAGTAATTGACGGTCAATCAATTATGAAACGAGGATATTTTATATTAGAAGGAAAAAATAAAACAGAGCTTGAATATTTTAGCAAAAATATTTTAAATGAATTTGTTATTGAAAATGTTTCATGATTAAAATAAAAAAATTAAAAGAATTTATACCTCTATCAATTAAAAATGTTATTAAATATTTATATAATTTTTTATTAAATATATTTTTATTTTTGCATCAAATAATTTCTAAATACACTAATGAAAATAAAATAAAATTTTTAACATTTAATATACCAAAAGTATTAACAAATGAAATAAACGGTCGAAATGATTGTTATGGTCATGCTTCAATATTAAAGAAATATTGCGCTCTTAAAAATAATTATAAATTAAAATGCATTATTGAACATGGGGTATATTTCAGTGATTTTATTATAGAAAAGGATTTTAAATTTGAGCTTCCTGGTATTATTTTTATGGGTAAAAACAGAGAACAAGCCTTAAAAGAAAAAAATATTAAATGTTTTCCGATTGGTCCCTATATTGCATATTCTAATAATTTTTTATCAAAAAATCAAATAAAAAAAGAAAAAAAACGCTTAGGTGAAAATTTATTATTTATTCCAACACATTCAACCCGTAATGTTAAATGCGATTATGATATTTTAAAAACATGCAATATTTTAAAAAATTATAAAAAAGATTTTGACACAATTCGCATATGTTTATATTGGAAAGATATTCTTAATAATCATCATTTAAAATATCAGGATATGGGGTTTGAATGTGTTTGCGCGGGTCATATGTTTGATAAATTTTTTCTACCGCGTCTAAAAAGCATATTATCAGTTTCAAGTATGATTTTAACAAATAAATTAGGAACTCATATCGGTTATAGTGTGCATTTAGAAAAACCGGTAGTTATGTATAGAGAAAAAGAATTTCAGTATGCTTACTCAAATTCTGAAGTTATGAAAGATAGTTTATTACGAATAGAAAAAAATAATGATATTAACGAATTATTTATTAATGCTTTTTCATCATATAACGATAAGATTACTGAAGAACAGTATTCATTAGTAAATCAGTATTGGGGACTTACGGAAATTAAAAATCCTAATGAGTTAAAAGAGATATTCTATGAATGTGAATTATTATATAATAATATTAATAAAACATAGGAAAATATATGAAAAGAGTAATAACATACGGCACATATGATCTTTTACATTACGGTCATATTAATCTTTTACGAAGAGCCCGGGAATTAGGCGATTATTTAATAGTCGCTCTTTCTACAGATGAATTTAACAGTATTGAAAAATTAAAAAAAACCTACTTTGGCTATGAAGTACGCAAACAAATGCTTGAATCAATCAGATATGTTGATCTTGTTATTCCAGAAAAATCATGGAAACAAAAAGAAGATGATATTAAAAAATATGATATTGATACATTTGTTATTGGTAATGACTGGGAAGGGAAATTTGACTTTCTAAAAGATATTTGTAATGTTGTTTATCTTTCAAGAACGGAAGAAATATCAACGACAAAAATTAAGAATGATCTTCAATTGATATTAGGATGAAATTAAAATGAATATTGAGCAAAACCAATTAAATCATTTAAGAATAGTACAATTAGAATTACTTGATGAATTTGTACGTATTTGCAATGAAAATAATCTGTCTTATTTTTTAACAGCGGGAACATTACTTGGCGCTGTAAGACATAAAGGTTTTATTCCCTGGGATGATGACATTGATGTAGCGATGCCAAGAAGTGATTACGAAATCTTCTTGACTATTTTTAAAAACAGCAATTTATCCAATTACTATATTGCCGCTATGCAGGATCCAATTAACACATTCTATCATTATTTAGGCTATACTAAATTTTGTAAAAAAGGCACTGTATTTGCGAAAGAATACCTTTTGCCTGAACAATATATAGGTATTTATATTGATATTTGGCCTTTTGATAATTGTATAAAATTTCTCGCTCCGTTACAAAAAAAAATTACTACATTTTCATGGATATTATATCGTTTTAAAACAAATTGTATTAAATTTAATATAGAAAAAAAACATATAATAGCAAAATTTTTTATATTTCTTCCGCTTAATTTTATTAAAAAATTAACCAAAATTTCGTATACAATATTTAATACAATTAAAACAAAATATGTTATTAATTTTCCCAGCAAATATAAACCCAAAAAAGAAATACAAAAATACAGTGATATTTTTCCATTTTCTAAAATAATTTTTGAAAATAAAGAATATAATTCACCTGGTAATATTGACTCATTTCTTAAAAATATTTACGGTAATTATATGCAATTGCCGCCTGTTGAGCAGCAAGTATTATATAAATTTTTATATTTATCTTTTGAAGAAAATAAAAATAATGAGCATTGAGCAAAATACACTAACTAAACTTCGGTCTGTTCAGCTTGAATTACTTGATGAATTTTCATCATTTTGTGATAAAAACAATATCTCTTATTTTTTAACAGCCGGAACATTACTTGGCGCTGTAAGACATAAAGGTTTTATTCCATGGGATGATGACATTGATGTAGCGATGCCAAGAAAAGATTATGAATTATTTCTGGATATTTATTATAATGAAAATAATTATTATGTAGTTTCATATAAATCACAAACTATATCAGGCAATCATTATTTAAATTTTTCCAGACTTTGTAAATCAAATACTTTTTATGAAGAAAATAATAAAAATCCCGAATGTTATACCGGTATTTTCATTGATATATGGCCTTTTGATACAAGTATTCCTTTTTGGGGTTCATTTCAATATAAAACAATAAAGTTTTTTTTACAATTATGCCGCATTAAAACAGGAATAAATCCAAATATAAAAGAATTGAAATATTTAGTCGGAAAAATGATATGTTTTTTCTTTTCCAAAAAAAATCTATTTAATATTCATAAAATATTATATTTGTTATTTAATAATAATAAAAGTGATTATGTTACTTTTTTTTCTGCATTATATGGTTTTAAAAGAGAAACTCATTTATATAAAAATATTTTCCCGCTAACTAAATTATTATTTGAAAATAATTATTATAATGTTCCGAATAATTATGACGCTTTCCTAAAAGATTTATACGGTGACTATATGACATTACCTCCTGCTGAAAAACAACGCGTACATTCAAAAGGGAATATAATATTTAATACAAAAGAGAGTGAAAATTGAACACAACAATAGGCGTATGCGGAAATTACTCAACAGGAAGCAGTGCATTTACCGATCTTTTACTGGAATTTGAAGACGCTCAGGTTCTGGATTGTATTGAATTTGTTTTTCCATATTATCCTGACGGACTTGAAACTCTTGATTTCCACCTTAATAATTACCGAAAATATATGTCTTCTACTGTTGCTATCAGCAGATTCAAAAAACTTATTTACTGGCAAAGCAGAAAATTTACTTCAAAAAAGAATATTTCTACTATTATTAATAATTATTTAAATAAAATAATTCAAATTTCATGGAAAGGCCATGGCTATGTTGACGTATTAACCCGATCATCTTTTGAGATTTTTATTAAAAGAGTTCTTTTTGCTCTTGCTAAAGCATTACGATTTAATAAATTAAGTTTGTTATACCCTACTCTATTTCCGCATTACTTAGATTTTTCAGTAATGCCTGAAGGTTTTGAAAAAGCATCAGAAGAATTTGTGTCAGAAATTCTTGATGTAATGGGAAGAAAACAGGATTTAGTTACTATCCTTGATCAGCCGTTTGAGGGCTGTAATCCTGTAAAAAGTTTCAAATATTTTGAAAATCCAAAAGCAATTATTGTTGATCGTGACCCGCGTGATATTTATTTATATATAAAGAAATTTTTACGCCCTCGAGGCCGTGAGGGATTTCAAGTTCCATGCGGCAATGTTGATGAATTTATTAAGTACATACGTCTTGTGCATAAAACTCCTTCGGATTTTAAAAACAGAAACGATATTATGTATATTAATTTTGAACATCTGATTTATGATTATGAAAACACTATAGAAAAAGTAAGCGATTTTACCGGTGTAACAAAACATGTAAATAAAGGTAAATATTTTATTCCTTCCCGTTCAAGGACAAATACTCAATTATTTAAAATATATTCAGGCATTAACGATGATATTAAAAAAATAGAAATTGAATTGTCAGATTATATATTCCCTTTTGAAAATTATTCTGATATAAAACCCGAAGGCAAAATGTTTTGGGGAACTCAAAAACAAAATCAAAAATAATTTATGAAATTAACAAATTTATTAAAAAAAATAATACCTTATAGGATTTTAACTTTAATTAAAGCATTATTCTCAAAAAATATTCTAAATATATTTAAAAGAAATATCAATTATCCTGATATAAGAGAAAATTCAGTATTACTGATTGAATTTTACAATGTACACGGAGAAACATTGCCTGGTTTTATAAAGTATTTACTGGACTTAAATTATAATGTTGATGTTATTTTAAAAGAAAGAGAAAATAATAAAGGGCGCAATGATTTCGGATTATTCTCTGATTTTTTATCAAATGAAAAAGTAAGAATCATCACTTTAACAGATTATAATATAAATTATTTATTAAGAACAAAAATAATAAAGAATTATAAACATATAATAATTAATACATATACCAATTCTTGCGAATCAGAGCATCTTGCGTTTGTAAATATGAAGAAACTACAGCCAATTTGCGTTGTTCATAACTCTGATTTAAAAAGTAAATATTTTAAAACTAACAAAATTATTTCTCTTGTTAAAATAGAATCAAAAAGTAAAAAACCAACTACTATAGTTAATTCACATTTTTTTTGTAATCATCAAAAAAGAAACAATAAAGGCGGAGAATCAAATATAACAACTTTTTCGGCACTTAATAAAAAGTCTTTATTCAGACGTAATTTAAATTTACTCTTTTCTGCTTGTGATACGCTATATGAAAAAGGCATAACAAATTTTATAATAAAAGTAATTGGAAAAGGGATTCCTATTCCCGAATGTTATAAGAATAATATTATTGATTACGGATTTCTTGATTTTCAGTCAATGTATAAAGAGATAATAGATTCCGACTTCTTCCTTGCGCTTATTGATCAGGACAGTGTTCAATATAAAAATAAGGCAAGCGGCTCTTATCAGATTAGTTACGGTTTTCTTAAACCGATAATACTTCATTCTCAATTTGCCGAAATTTCATATTTAGATAACAAAAATAGTATTTTATATTATGATAATAATGATTTAGTGAATGCAATGGAAAAATGTATTAATATGTCAAATAACGATTATTTATATATTGTTACTAATTTAGAAGAAACTGAGAAAAAACTATATGAAATTTCATTAAATAACTTAAAAGAAACGCTGGAATTGCCCTTAATATATGAAAAATAACAAGATTAATATATTTTTTTAAATAATATAAATTTAATTATAAAATATTTATGAAATATCTTTATACACTTACAAGTACCCCTGAAGATAATTATTATGAGCAATTTCTGCTTTCCGCGGCATCTCTTAAATTAATTACACCACATGCCGAAATTATTCTTCTTTGTGACACAAAAACAAAAGATAATCTATCCGATAAACGCTGCGAATATGAAAAGTTCATCAGTAATACAGTGGTAGTTGACGTTCCTGAAAATTTTACACAAACTGAAGTATCCCGATGGGTAAAAACTTCAATGCGGCGCTTTGTGCAAGGAGATTTTCTTTTTATTGATTGTGATACAATTATAACAGATGATCTGTCGTCTGTTACTGGTTTTAATATGAATGTCGGAGCCTGTCTTGACTGCCACTCATTGCTTGACAAACATTTCAATCGGGATACATTTTTATCAAACGATAAATTATTAGGTTTTAACTCTCATTTATCCAATAAACATTTTAACAGCGGAGTTATTTTTTGTAAGGATACTCCTTTTGCGCATAAACTTTTTGAAAGATGGCATGAATTATGGCTTTTCAGCAGAAGCAAAAATATATTACGTGATCAGCCATCTTTTAACATGGCTATTTATGAAAACACAGATTATTTTACCGAATTAGACGGAATATGGAATTGTCAAATTCCTTTTAACAGTATTCCTTATTTGTCAAATTCAAAAATAATTCATTATTTTGCTTCTAATAAATCGTATACTTCTCCGTATATTCCGGCATCCTCAGATATTTTAAATAAAATAAAACAAACAGGTGTTGTTTGCGAAGAAATATATGATTTATTAAAATATCCAAGAGCGGCATTTATTTCTGAAACACGTATAGTCGCAGGAAGCGATATAAATACAATTAACAGCGATCTTTTTAAGTTTATTAATTATCTCTCGGTAAAAAAACCATCTCTATTTAATTTTTTTAATAAAATCTGCTCCCATTTAAAAAAATCAGTAAAGAAAAAAATTATAAAATCGGGTATTATACAATGAAAACAGCAATTGTGCATTTTTGGCTTGTCAATATGCGGGGCGGAGAAAAAGTAATAGAAGCGTTACTCGAAATGTTTCCGCAGGCGGATATCTTCACTCATGTTTACAATCCGAAAGCAATGTCTTCTTTAATAAAAGAAAAACGTGTTTTTACTTCAAGAATTAATCGCCTGCCTTTCGCGAAAAAACTTTACCAGCTTTATATGCCTCTGATGCCTAACGCTCTCATGGAGTTTAACTTGCAGGATTACGATCTGGTTATCTCAAGCGAATCAGGACCGGCGAAGGGCGTTGTGCCAAATCCAAACGCTTTTCATGTATGTTATTGCCACAGCCCGATGCGCTATTTATGGGATATGTACCATGATTATTTTAAAAAAACCAATTTCTTTGTCAGGCTTTTTATGAAGCGCTTAATTCCGGGTTTGCGTCAATGGGATGTAATTTCCTCTAATCTGGTTGATTGTTTTGTCGCGAATTCAAATTATATCGCAAAACGTATAAAACGTTATTACAACAGAGAAGCCGCTATAGTTTATCCGCCTGTTGATATCGAAAGATTTCTTAAAGTTGAAAGAAGACAATCGGATTACTACCTATTCTTTGGGCAGTTAACAGGTTACAAGAGAGCAGATTTGGCAATTGAAGCCTGTCTAAAATCAGGAAGAAAATTGATTGTTGCGGGAGCCGGAGCTTCTAAAAAAGATAAAAGGAAATATACTAAGTCATCTCTTATAACATTTAAAGGCAGAGTTTCAGACGATGAAATTTTAAGTCTTTATTCAGAAGCCAAAGCACTGCTCTTCCCCGGTATTGAGGACTTCGGTATTATTCCCGTTGAGGCAAACGCCGCCGGATGCCCTGTAATTGCTTACCGTGACGGCGGCGCTTTAGATTCAATTAAAGACGGAATTACCGGTGTTTTTTTTGAAGAACAAACTTCTGATTCATTAATTCGTGCAATGGATTATTTTGAAAAAAAAGTTTCTGAAGGTCAGTTTTCGGATCGTTCTTTTTTTAATGAACATGTTTTAAAATTTTCTAAAGATACTTTTAAAAACGGTATGTATCAAATTATTAACTTGAAAAAAAGAGGTTAAAATAAATATTTATGAATATAAAAAAAACAATTATTTTTTTTTGTTTCTTCATGGCAGCTTTATGTCTTCATAGTCAGGCTGAAAAAAAGAGCTTTTATAATGTAATTTTAGCTGACGATCCTGTCTTTGATGATATTCGTTTCCTGTCGCTTGAAGCAGGCATTCCTTTTCTTTCCTTTTCTCCTCCTTTATCCGCGCATGAATTAAAAAACTTCCTTAATTTTATTGATGATAACAATTTGTCACAGGCAGGCAGAAACGCGTATAACCGTATATTAAACAGAATAACACCTGTTATGCCGTCAATATCGTGGTCGGACGAATTATTTGCGTTTTCATTTAACATTACTTCAACTCTCGAAGGAGAAATCAGATTTAATCAAAATATTTCATGGGAAGATGAGCTTAACAAAGTTTCTCCTTTAGTATCATTTCCTCTCCAATTTTTCTTTTCCGAATATATTCAGATGTATATCGAACCTGTTATCTCCGTAAAATCAAGAAGCCGCGGCTCAGATAATTTTTATTTAAATTTACCTGAAGATTTTAATCAGGAGTATTGGGCTTTACGATCATTTGGTACCGCCGGAGGTTCATGGTGGAATTTATTCGTTGGAAGAGATCATCTTTACTGGGGATCAGCTCATTCAGGAAGTCTTTCTTTTTCAAATGACACGCCGTATTATGACATCGCGAAAGTATCATTTTTTTCCAGGTATTTTAAATATTCATTTATCGTAAATCATATGCCTCTTAAACTAAATTCTTTTAAAAATCCGAGCTTAGTCAGCGAAACAACTAATTGGATTCCTGACGGTAATAAATCAATGAATCGATATTTATATCTCCACAGAATAGATATAAATGTTTTAAATAAAATTACCATAAGCGCGATGGAAGGTATAATTGCCGGAAACGCGCCTCTTGAATTAAGATATCTTAATCCTTTGAATATTTATCACTCCTTATCTCCGTGGGCTGATTATGAACGAGTACACGGAAGTAATGTCAGTTCATTTTTTTCCGCTGAAATTAACTGGAATATAATTAAGCCTCTTGCTGTTTACGCGCAATTTGCGATGAATGAAGTTTCAATTCAAACTGAAATAGACAGGGGTGATGACCTTCCTCCGAATGGACTTGGCTATCTTGCCGGTATCCATTTTTCTCTTCCGATTAATTCATGGGGTTCTCTTTATTATCTTGAATTTATTTATACCGATCCTTACCTGTATATATTATCAAATCCTTTCAGCAGTTTTATCCAACATGATTATCATTACTATTTAATGGGACATTCAAGAGATACAATTTCTTTAACAGCGGGAGCGTCATTTTTTAATTATGATACACTGCGCTTCTTATCAAAATTTTCATGGATTACCAGCGGAGAGCACAATAAAAACAAATTGATATGGGATTGGAATAACAGTAATAATGAATATTTTGAAAAAACACCTACGGGAATTGCTGAAAGTAAATTTTTGCTTACGTTTGAAACAGAATGGAAACCTTTATCATGGCTTGTTTTAAAAGCGGGCATTACAGGAATAGTTTCGAATAACAACAACCATAAAAAAGGAAGCAGAGAATCGGGCGGTCAGGCATGGTTTTCCGCCGGTATAGCATATTAAAATTTCGGGAAGATTTGGATTCCGATCATTCCTATAAAACTTAAAGAATGAGGATACTGCGGCGTGTTAATGTTTTTGTATTCTCCTTCTTCTCCCAATTTTTTATTAGTATCCGTAAAAAATGAATAGACTCCGCCAATCTCCATAAAAGCCTGCACTGGAATTTTTGCGGCAGCCAGAGAATACTCCCCTCTTAATTTAATAATATGCATCCATTGATACGCGCCGTCCCTTAAAAAATACTTTCTTAACGTGTCTCTGTTTCCGTAAGTCGGCAGTTCCGACCAGAGAGAACTTCCGTCTACCGCCCTATCTCCGTAATCCGCGCCGTGCCGTATTAATTGATATTGAAGGCTGAACATACTTTGTGGAAATGGAATTGTTTCAAATCGTATCAGCGCTTCATCGGAATTAGGCGGTAAATAATGCCCAAGAGATTTTCCGAAATTAACATAATTCTGTTCCATTAAAGAACTTGTATGCCAGGGCGTACTTATTCGGTTATGCGTGTAATTATAAGGTTCATTCTTCGTATAACTGAATGTAACGGATGTAAAAGGCATCCATGGAAAATTAAAAGAGCCGCCAATTTGATAAGCGAACATACTTCTGTCAAAAGTGAAAAAGCTTTTTTCAATATCCAATTCATCAAAATAAAAAGAAAACCACAGATTACCAATCCCAGGGTACTTTGCCTGCATATTTAAAAACAGCGCCATATTATCAAAATCACCTATGTTATTCTGATAAAGAAAATTCTCTGTAAACGGAAAAGCGTATCCCAGCTCAAACCGTTTCGGCCATACAACACTGCTTCCGATATCAACAGAAAAATATTTAAAAGGATTTATTTCAAGTAAAACTATCGAAAAAGCGTTCTGAAAAACTTTTGAAGAATCTTTTACGCTGGCGTTATTCCCCGATCCGACTGCGTTATGAAATTCAAGCACGCCTGTCAGTGAAGAAAACGAAATCCACGAGAACGGCGAAATGACGGTTTCAAAAGCCAAAAACGGCTGGGCGCTTTGATTTAAAACAAGGCTTCCGTTAGTTGTCATTCCCGCCCATTCACGGTCAAGCCTGGCAAAACGGTATTCAAAATGCCCGCTGAAAAATTCACCCGATAACTCAGGCATCATTGAATAACCAATCGATAAAGCATCCGGCCAAATTGAAAGCCCGCTGTGATTTACGCCGTCCGCCGGAAACACAAAGCCGTCCCATCGTTTTTTATAAGTGAACGGAAAATACGCGAAAGGGTCTCTTCTTACAGTGTTTACATTAATTTGTTCTTTATTCCTGTCGGTATTTATATTCTCTAAATCCATATTATTATATTCACCGAGAATTGTCCTCGGCGACTTTCCGATAAAGCCGTTGATAGTAAGCCCGTATGATAATGATTTTCCAAGATCGCCTATAAATGATAATTCGGGCGCGATAATTGATATGTCGCCGAAGAAATCCCCGGATGACGGATGATCCGCTCCCTTAAAAAGTTCATTATCACCTTCTTTATATTTGTATCCTCCGGCAATCGGGTAATATCCTCCGGCTAGAATTAACTTCATCCCTATTCCAAATTCTGTAGAAAAATAAACGTCGTTCACTGTCGTTTCTTCGGAAAAAGTTCCTCTGGTAAAATTTGCCTTTTCCCTAGGAGGGTTTAATGTTTGCTTAAAACTTTCAAGTATCGTCCTTTCCGCTTCCGCCAGCTTTCCGAAGCGGCGATTATCATCATTATTTAGAATAATATCAATTAGTAACAGCACTTTTGCCATGGAATACGGCTTTACCGCGGGAAGAGGCTCACAAAGACCGCGCATTTGAGCCTGTTCAAGCGCCAGGTAAACCGGATGGCCGAGGGGAACGGAAATATGCGTTTGCGGGTAAATGGATATATTATAAACTGTCAGCAGGACTAATAAAATTATGCCTTTTTTTAATAATCGATACTTCATATCAAAACTATATAAATATACAACTTGAATGTCAATGAATGTGAAAAAATAAATCATTATCGGGAAAACCTTGAAAAAATCAAAAAATTGAGATATTTTGTTATATAATGACCCTCTCTGATTTTGATATATGGTACAGGACTAAATACCGGCGGACGAGTTCCGCGCTTACAACGACTGCTTTTATTGTCTCTGATCTGCTGGCGTTAATGCTCACATTCGGCTGGGGATTCTTTTGGGTGAGAATTTACGGGTTTATTCATGATTACGGCAGTATCAACTTTAAATCGTTTGTTACTTATTGGCCTTACCTCCCTGTTTTCATCCTGATTTTCCAACTGCACAAGCTATATCCCGGGGTCTCGCTCGCTCCTTCCGAGGAAATGCGGCGTTTTTTTATCGGCTCTCTTTTGGCTTACGGCGGTATTGTGATGTCACGCTTTATAGAAAACGACAGATGGGATTCTGTTAATACCGCTTTTCTGATTAGCGGTTTTTTTTCCACTCTTATCCTTCTGACAGCCAGAAGCGTCACTCACTGGTTCCTGCACAAAACGAAACTAGGAGGTATCCCCACCGTAATTTACGGTTCAGGCAGTACGGGGAAGCTGGTTGCCGAATGTCTTCTAGGAAGCATCCGGTCAGGTTATGTGCCGGTTCTTTTTCTTGATGACAACCCGCTCGGTGATGATGAATATATGGGAATCCCGATAATTCATGATTTATCGGCAGGGCCGGAAATTGTAAAACGTTACAATATAAAGATGGCAATTGTTGCCATGCCGAAACTTGACGCTCAAAAATTGAAGCATCTTCAAAATACATCCGTCTCCGCTTTCCGCTATACGGTTATTATTCCAAACTTTTTTAATATCTCAAGTATCTGGATGTCTGTCCGTGATTTCAGCGGGGTTTTAGGAATTGATACGAGCAATAAGCTCAAATTTTCTTTTAATCTGATGGTGAAACGTATGATTGATTTGTTTGTTGTAATAATAGGAGGATTAATTATTTTGCCGTTCCTGTTATTGATTGCGCTCTTAATTAAAATTGACTCTCCCGGTCCTGTTCTTTATAAACAGAAAAGGCTTGGAAAAAACGGGAAGCATTTTTATACATATAAATTCCGCTCTATGGCTGTTGACGCCGATGAAAAACTAAAAAAAATTCTGGAAAGCAATTCGGAGTTAAGAAAAGAATGGGAGGAAACGCATAAACTTCATAATGACCCAAGAATTACAAGGATTGGAAAATTTATAAGGCGTACCAGCATCGACGAGTTTCCTCAGCTCATCAATATTTTAAAAGGCGAGATGTCGCTCGTCGGACCGCGCCCCATAGTTGACGCGGAAGTTGAAAAGTACGGCGATGATTACAACAGGGTTTTTTCGGTAACACCAGGATTAACGGGAATGTGGCAGGTATCCGGAAGATCGGACGCGAATTATACAGAGAGGGTCGCGTATGATATTTATTATCTTCAAAGCTGGTCGGTCTGGCTTGATTTGTGGATAATATTTAAAACATTCGGCGCCGTAATAAACGGCAAAGGCGCTTATTAATGTTAAAAAGAATACTTTTAATTATGTTTGCCTTTTGCGCGGTAAACTTATTTTCTCAATTACGTTCGTTTAATGATATTTTCCCTTCAATCAGTGAAGATGTCCGCTTAAAAGCTTTATCTGATTCAGGTTATGTTAAATCAAGCCGTAAAACATCCGGGTTTAATATTCAAGGTCAGAGCGGATCAAGGATTGATCCTTCGATAATCAACATTGTTTTAAGAACAAATCCCGGCTACATCGTTGAATCCATCATGGTTATTCCCGGCAGCGGGACAGTCTCCCTTCTTGACATTTACAATGCCCTCGGAAACGTCCGTGACCTGAAAGGAAGACTCTACAACTCCGCGACAAAGAACAAGGAAGTTCCCCTGTTTGAAGACGCGACACGTATTGTAAGCGACAGACAGACAAACGCAGTTCCAGATCCGCCCCCTTCAAGAAATCTCCCTCAAACAGAGACAGTTTATATAAGACTGCGGGACGTAAATTTCGGCAACACCTTCTACCGCGGAGAAATGGCTCTTGTTCAAAGCGGTCTGCGCTATACCCTTTCCAATTTCCGAAGCATGAACTATATGCTTGTTCCGGTTATCAAAGAAGGCAAGTTCACCGCCCAGCTTTATTTTGAGCCCATCCGCGAAGGCGTCCTGATTTACAGCCTTGCAGGCACAGACATAACCGATTTTGTCGCATCCCAAATCCATATTGATTCCGCCATCTCCAAACGCCTTGCCGTAATCACATCATGGGCCTCAGACGGCATCAGACGAAAATAAGGCGCACGCCGACAAAAATCCGCACACCAAAAACGCATGAATTTGAATTTTATCTCACAAAGGCGCATCGAACCTTCGGTTCGCAGGAACGCAAAGATCACAAAGTATTTGTTTGACATCTTCTTTTTACCTAAAAATCTGAGATTTTTCCGAGATTTTTGTAGGTTAAAGAAAAGAAATCGAATGAAAGCTTTGCGTCCTTTGCGATCTTTGTGCCTTTGCGAGAAAATTTTTATTTCATGCGCACGCCGGCAAAAATTCCGCTTCTCCCCTCTTGCAAATTATTTTATAATTTAGTAGCATAAAGTCACGGGCAGTTTCCAGAGTGGTCAAATGGGGCAGACTGTAAATCTGTTGGCTCAGCCTTCGAAGGTTCAAATCCTCCACTGCCCAAATTAAAACGATACGATTTAAACGTATCGTTTTTTTATTTACCGGTCTTTAAATCTTCAATTGATTTTTCAATATTAGTTATCCAGTTGTCAAATTCAGGTCCTAAATCACCTGATAAAATTTTAAATTCCGCATAGGCTTTTGCAATTTCCAGCTCTTTTATCATTTCTAACGCCTTAGTTGACATATTATTCCTCTGGATTAATTTTCGGCAAAAAAAAAGCAAACATTAGCGGTAAAAGAGCATTTTTTTTCGGGCTGATGTCCAAAAATGCTTTTTCCTGCCGGAACAGTTATCTGCTCCGGCAAGATTGCCGACATTGGTACATAAAAACGCCGGTTAAAACGATTTAAATCAATTTTACTCTACATAAACAAATCTGACAGTAAACGCGGCAAAATTACAGTTTGCGTTTGCTGAGCCTCCGATAGTCTGCCTTAACCGGAAAGTTCTTACTCCGGCTGCCATTTCTGCAAGCATGGTCGGATTGGTTGTACCTCTGAAAACTTCAATTTTATCTATGAAGGATGAAAACTCAGGAAGCAGACTCAGGGTAATATCAACATCGACATTAGAATTAGCGCTAAAGACATAAGCGCTGCCGCTTGCCTGGGTTGCTGCGTCAAACAGGACAATATTTGCTGTTCCAACTACCTCGCCTGTAGTAAGCGTAATAACCTGAGACGTTCTGCTCTCGTTATTAATTGCGTTGGCAGGGTTATTAGCTTCCTGAGGACTAGTATAATTGGGAAGAACATTGCTGACATGAGGTCCGTTTGATTCAACAAGCCATGTGCCCGCAGCTATTGCGGCAGTATTAGAAATACCCCATTGAGGATCATTCGATGTTGCAGCTACAAATATTTGCTGTGACAATAAATAACCGGCAGCTTCAACCTCAGCTCTTGTCGGGACATTGAAATGGCGTGTGCAAGAAACATTTCCGTCTGTGCCGTTTGAATAGCATCTGTTACTGCCTGCCGAGCACTGTGTACCGGTATAAAAATCTACAGGACCGTAAGTGGCTTGCCCCTTACCGGTTGCAGGATTTACGCCATCCTCGCGGAAATAGTAAACATATTCATCAGAACCTGTGGCTATTCTGGATCTAAAAATAATAAACGGCTCCGGTGTTTCTTCAGGCGGTATATATATCCAGTTACCTAGTGTTTCAATACTCAATTCGATGGCTGCATTAATACCGCCAGTCGGGAAGTCTGTACCGGCTACATGACGGAATGATATCACATTTCCGACAGGTTTATATTCATAGGAGCGAACCGGATTAGAGCTATAACTTATTTTGAATGTAGCGTCTTTTATCGGCATAGAAAAGACAAAGAGCCAGTTAAATATTTTGCCATTGCCGTTGCCTGATGTGGTCAAAGAAAGCGTACCTATGTTACCTATCTGTGTCGGCGCTATTGCGCTTATATTATGAGCATTTTGAAGATTTACCGCTGCATTTATTGCGCCCGGCAATTCCACTACTCCGCTCTCCGCGCCTTCTATCATTCCGCCCAATAGCCATTCGCCGCTAATAGGTCTTAAGAACCATCCTCTGTCTCCGCCCTGCGGATTAAATTTTATAAAATCAGCGATATTAAAAGCAGAGATTTGCGCATTGTCGGCCCCATCCCTTAATCTTGGCTGAGGCAAAGTCGGAGCGGGATTTTGAGAGGTAAATGCAGCACTTTGGGTAAGCCGCGGCAATTGCTGTCCTATAGCTAAATTACTACCGGGGATAGTCCATCCGCTCCAGCCCGCGAATACGCTTGATAGAGCCGTGTTTAGATTAACTGTAATATCGCCATTATCTCCATCTCCTGTTAATTCTAAGCCCTGATCATCCTGATTTCTGATTTTGGGCAGAAGATCGGAGCGCGCTTTATTGCCTGAAGACGTACCGCTTCCCGCGACTCGTCCGATTTGGCTGCCAACGCGTGATGTTACATTTGGATTCAACGCGATAGAATTCGTTATTGAAGCATCATTTTTTCCTGCTATACCGCCCGCATAGTTATTGCCGGTAACGGTAATTGTTGAATAACAGAAATCTATAGCTCCGTTATTTAATCCTGCTATGCCGCCTGCGTTTTCCCCGCTGCTTAAAACATTTCCTGTTGAATAACTATTTCTAATAGTGCCGAAATTCTGACCGGCTATACCGCCTGAATTATCAGCGCCCTGTACAGTAGTGTTGTTCACGACAACATTTTGTATAGTACCGTAGTTTATAGCCGCAATCGCGCCTGTATTGTCTCTGCCTGTAACACTGGAATTTGTCAGGATAACATTTTCCACTCTGCCTGACGCGCCACCGTATGTGCCGATAGAAGCAAACAAAGCGCGGTTATCGGCAGCGGAACTGTTAATGCTCAGATTCCTGATTTCAAACCCGCCGCCGTTATAACTTCCCGTAAAATTAGCAATGGGTGTCCATGCAGGAGCCGTAATATGTTCTGTTTGCACATAATTTGCGCTGCTTGACCATATAGCGAGAGTATTAATCGGATCCGGTGTATTCGAACCTACCCTGCCAAGCATTCCCGCTGTAGAAACTCTGAACGGGTTAGTCACAGAGCCCAGAGCATCGTTAATTTTAATCCCACCTGCCGGTAAAGCGCTGTCTACTTCTCCATAAAAAAATTCATGGCTTATAGTTAAGAAAATATATCCATCTTTTGCGCTAAAAGCAACAAGCTCCATAGTAACAAGCAAGTCATGATCTTCTCCGCCAAGATTTGCTGGAATAAAATAAACTTTTTCCTCACC
>Ga0209755_10004336_pt1 | contig 16858 bp, 19 predicted proteins | sample TergutCo191P1_FD_187301 | JGI IMG/M metagenome (GOLD analysis project Ga0209755, IMG submission 187301) | Cornitermes sp. P1 segment gut microbial communities from Petit-Saut dam, French Guiana - Co191P1 (SPAdes) (version 2) | ecosystem: Host-associated > Arthropoda: Insects > Digestive system... | reverse complement strand
ACTCCTATGAACTGCAAAGATAAAATGAAACTCAAATGGCTAAACAAAGACGCTGCCTTTGACCAGCTTGTTTTAGCCGGTGATATAGGCGGAACCAACACTAACTTGGCTCTGGTTGGCGTAAAAAACGGAAAATTCACCATTGTGGTGGAAGCGGTCTTTCCTTCGCAGGAAATTACCGGGCTAACCGAACCCATAAAAGAACTCCTGAACGCCGCAAAAAGCGAACGGGCAGACCTGGTCACCAACCGTGGATGTATATGCGCTGCGGGGCCGGTTGCGCAGAATTGCTGCACACTCACAAACCTCAGTTGGAATATCGACGGCAATGCGCTCTCAAAAGATGTTGGCGTTGAAATGCACATAATAAACGACTTCCTCGGCATAAGCTATGGAATTCCTACTCTGGATGTGAATAACCCTGAGCAGATTTTTGCATTCAAGCATACGGATGGCTCAACGCCTGCTCCACGCCCGGCTACCAAAGCGGTGATTGGACCCGGAACCGGCATGGGCGCAGGATTTTTAACATGGAACGGAACGGACTATATTCCTAACTCTTCAGAAGGCGGACATTTGACTTTTGCCCCGTTTGACGAAGATAGCCAAGCGGCCAGAGACTATATGAAAACCAAACTGGGAGAAGTTCCCGATGTTGAAGTTCTGGTTTCCGGCACCGGGATTCAACACCTTTATGAGTACAAGCGAGACACAAAAGGATTGCCGAAAAATGATGCCTGGGCGGAAATTGAAAACGCAAAAGCAACCGATAGGCCACGCCTCATATCCAAGCTCGCAGACTCCGATGCGGATGCTGCCGCAATAGTTCGCCTGTTCGTTAAAATGCTGGCTCGCTATGCAAGCGATATTTCCACATTGCTTTTGCCGTTTGGCGGCTTGTATTTAGCTGGCGGCGTTGCGCAAAAAGAACTTAAATGGCTTGTTGGCGATGACCTGTTTATGAAATATTATGAGATGGCTTATAACAAAAACATAAAACCGCTCTTGAAACAAGTGCCTGTTTATTTGATAAAGGATTATTCTATCAGCCTGTATGGCGCAGCAAACGCTTGCCTAAAGCTCACATCCTCATCTTAGTGCCGCCGGTTTTCTTTTGCGGCATAAACGGATTGGTTGTTTGATTGTTTTTTCCGGTGGTTGCGGATTGCACTCCAACAGCAACAGGCGTAGTCGTTTCCAAACCGTCTAGCACTTGGATTTTAGTTCCGTCTGAAAGCCCAAAATTAACTCGCTGATTTTGCAGATACCCATTGTTTCCCAATACCCAAACCCGGTTCCTGTTCTGGCCGCCGCGCTTGCCTCCACCGCCACGTTTTTTTTCGATGAGCGGCGATTCCGATGATTCTGCTGATTGCGGAACATAGCCCGGGGTATTTTCGTCTGGCTTGAATTGCAGGGCTCGCATTGGAATGGCTAAAACCTGCAATGCCTCTTCTGCTATTATATTGCAATTCGCAGTCATGCCGGGTAAAAGTTTTTGATTAGGGTTGCCGGCTCTTATTATAACTGTGTAGGTCACAACATTTGAAGATATATTCGGCGAGAGCCTTACCTCCTGAACCGTGCCCGTAAATTTATCATTCGGAAAAGCATCAACGGAAAATTCAACTCTCTGCCCGGTTTGCACATTCCCTATGTCTGCTTCGTCAACATCGGCTTTCACTTCCATTTGAGTTAAGTCGCGCGCAAGCGTGAACAATGTTGGCGCAGAGAGAGAAGCCGCTACTGTTTGCCCGGCTTCAACAGCGCGATTCAGGACAATGCCGTCTATGGGGCTCCTTATTGCGCAGTTTGCCAAGTCTAACTCTGCTTGATCCAAATTGCTTTTTGCGCTTATCAAACTGCTCTGCGCATTTTTATATCTGTATTCCGCAGTTTCCAAATCTGTCGCCGCCACAGAGCTTTTTTGATATAGCTCGTAAATCCTGTTGTAATTCCGTTTTTGATATTGCGCCTCATTTTCTGCGGATTTATAAGCGGCTTTTGTCTGCTCAACTCTAGCTTTTGCCTTTAATGGGTCTATTTCCAAAAGCACTTGCCCTTTTTTAACGTGTTTGTTGAAATCGGTATAAATTTTGCTAACCGTGCCGGACACTTCAGTGCCAATGTCCACCTGATCTATAGGCTGAAGGCGGCCTGTTGCCGTTATTGTCTGCACAATGTCGTCAATGCTTGGGTAAATGGTTTCCAAGCTGGCATTTTTTGCCGGATCTTTCTGCTTATAAATATAAAACCCACCTCCGGCAATACCGAGAATAAGCAGGATAATGAGTATTTTTGCAGAAAGTCTCATAATAAGAGAAAGTAGTAAAAAAAATTTCTATATTGCATTCTATACTTCGGAGGTTCTTGTGAAAAAGATATTACCCTTATTCTTGTGCGCGATGTTGTTTATATCGTGCGCATCTAAGAGAGCTGCTATGGTGGAGCCTATCTTGACAGAAGCTAAAGTTCTGCAAGCACTGGCTAAAGCTAATAGCGTTGAGGCACCTGCCCTGGCAGGCGAGCTCATAACGGCAGCGGAGAAGCAAAAAACAGACGGTCAAACCGAGGCCGCATTTATTTTTGCGGATGAAGCTGTTTTGCAGTTTCAGCTGGCTTTGCAAAAGCAGGAGAATAAAAAAATGACCGATAGCTTGCGAACAGCAACGGAATATTTAAATGTTTACCGTGCCACACTTGAAGAGCGTAAAAACGCTAATCGCCAATAAAAGGAGGTTTTATGAAAAAAACGATAATCGTTCTAGCTTGTGCCTCTAGCTTATTTGCGCAAGCAGGGTTGTCTTGCCGCGCTGCTTTTGACGGCATTAAAAATTCTTCGCCGCGCGATGCCGCAGTTGATCGTTCTCACGCCCTTGTGGAGTCGAGAATTCGTGCGCTGGAAATTTTGCCGGAAAACAAACGCAATGGCACGCAATATGAGAATGAGCTGAAATCCTGCGATTTGGCTGTTGAGCTTTTTGAAGCGCAGCTTGAGAGGGTTGAGTTAAGCCAAAAAATAATAACTACCCAGAATGAAATTTCTCAAGTAAAAGATTCGCTTATAATGTTGTGGTCCGGCGATGCAAAGGCGCTTGGCTCAAGCCTGGACCGCTTGAGCGCGGAAAGCAAAAAGGCCCTTGCGGAAAAGGATCAGTTGATAGCCAAGCAAAAAGCAGAAGCCGATAAAAAGCTTGAAGCGTTGCAAAGCAAAACGATCAGCTATTACAAGGATGCCAGAGGCACAATTCTCTCTATGAGCGATATTCTGTTTGAAACTGCTAAAGCAGACTTGAAGCCGGAGCTAAAGGAGAATCTTGCGGAAGTCGCTGGAATTTTGAAAACTCTGCTGATGGAATCCTCCGTTGTAGTAGAAGGCCATACCGACAACGTAGGCGGAGCCACATCCAACAAAAGGCTTAGCGAGCAGAGGGCCAGCGCAGTTCTGAAATATCTGATAGAAAGAGGCGTTGACAAAAAACGCTTGAAGTCTGTTGGCTATGGTTTAACGAAGCCGGTGGCAGATAACAAAACAGATGAAGGCAGGGCAAAAAATCGCCGTGTAGAATTAGTGATTAAGGACAAGTAATAGTCAGTTTGCATAAATTTGCGTCAAGCTGTTCAACGGAAAGCACATTGTATCCGCTTTCCTGAACAGCGCGAGGAACATTCTCCAGCGGTTCGCCTGCGCATAGCAGCACTTCCAAAACATCGCCTTGAGAGAGCTCGTGCAGAGCCACCTTTGTTTTCACAAAAGTCATGGGGCATTGCTCGCCTGTTATGTCTAGGGTTTTAATTGCCAATTGAATTTTCTCCAGGAGAAGTGCCCTACGAGCGTTTCAAAATATCCTTGATTTGCTCGTGATTGTAGCCTTGCGCCATGAGATCAAGAACTTTGCTCTCGCCCCGAGCCTCGCCAATAGCAATTCCTTTGGCTTCTGCTTCCTCTGCCCTGACCTCAAGAGCCTCTTCCATATCCCAGTCGCCATAAAGCATATTGTAAACCTCCTGCGAGTGCTGCTCCAAAAAATCCTTCAGTATGTCCTGGCGTATGCAGTCTTCCATGGCTCGTTGAATAGCTTTGCTCAAACCCATAGACTTAACATACTCCTTCGCCAAATATACAAAAGTCGAATACTCTTTCAAAACAGCACAGCGATTGACAAGCTCCTCATTATGGCCCTTGTTGATGTTATATACCTTCACAGTGAGCTCAAGATTGGGTACCTCGCCTTCTCCCAAATCTTTGAACATATCAGACAATCTAAGCTCCTGCTGCTCGGGCATATCCTCATTGCCATTGTACAGAACTATGAACTCAGGCTTGGGAATGGAAACCATTTCCTTACGGTAGCGTTCCTTACGATCAACTATCATCTCATAGACATCCGATATGTACATCAGAAACCTCAGCGCCATGTTGTTGTTGATCGTAGACTGGTGCTCCACCAAGACCACAATCTTGCCGTCCAGAACGAACGAGATGTCGTTTTGCTGCCCTTTCACCAGCACATTGCTCAGCGTGGTTATTTTAATGTCCGTTTCCGGTCCGTAGTTTGTGTTTTCCACGGCGTTGAACAGAGACAGCGAGTTCTCCTTTATGCTGAACAGCATCGTGAAAACGCTGTTCTTGTACTCTCGGCTTGTTTCATCTTTAGCAACCATAGAATGGTCCTCCTTTTTTGTTTATCTATTAGACGCATTTTGTGGAAGTTTTTTTGAAAAAAATGCATTTTTATAGTGAAATGCAAACAAATGTTTACATTTTTGCATTTTTTTCATTTTTTTTCCGCTGAACTCCGTCTAAGTAAAAGGGATTGTAATTGCTTTACCAATTTCTACATTCCTGATATGTATTTTTTGAGAATAAAAACAACCCTTCTCGCCACTATCCTCACCGTTGCGGCACACGCCAAGCTGTGCATGTTTGGTTTTGACGGGCAAACTGAGGACAGCCTATGAACTTCTCAAAATATTTCTATATTCTTCAAATCATTACTTAAGGGGAACTGATATGGCGAAAAAATTTGACTGGAATAAGTTCGAGAAGGACGAAACGGCAAGGATCTTATCCGAAATGAAAGTTAAAAGCACTGCAGAGTGCTCTAACGATGCTGATGAATCCACATTCAAAGCCTTCAGTAAAGCTTCCAACTCAATAATAGACCTTTTTGCCGAGAAAACGAAAACTCTAAGGTAATACACCATGGAAAACTTAAAAGTAAAAAGAGCGAAGTCGCTTGTGAACGCAGTTGTTTTGCTTATGAACAGAGGAGTTATAGACAAATCAAAGTACATTTTGAATGCAACAATTGTGAACAAGGTGATAAAGCGCTATGTGCTAGACTTGGAATTTTTGAAAAAGAGATATGGGATTCCTAAGAGGGCAGCTATGCCAAAGATCGCAGGACTTATGGCTTATGCTATAATCAAATACAAACCTTTAGTCCTTGCAAATGCCAGGGAGCAGAACTCTAGAAAGCTTGATGCCAACGAATGGCTTGCCGTATTTTACGGACTTTGCGTTTGTGCGGATTTAGGCAAGGGCGGAGTTAACGAAGATGGGTTGAACTTCATAGTTTCGCATCCTTATTTTAATGAATGGTTCAAGAATATCAAGTATCTTTTGGAAGAGCGGAGTTACTCGGCGGAATCGCTTGTTATCGTTTTCGCCACGCTCGGGTTTGTTCTGCAGAATAATCATGCCGAGGAAGTTTAATCCTGCAAATCCTTAAATCCCGAAAATCGGGGTTCAGACGTTTCCCAGCAAAAAGCCATAATGCGATAGCTTCAAGACAGCCTATGAACCTCTCAAAATATCCTTGATTTGTTCGTAATCATAACCCTGCGCCATGAGGTCAAGTACTTCCAGGCGTTTACTATATTCCCAATATGATTAAACGTCAACGCTCAACGCTTTCTGTGCCCGGGCATTTGGAAAAAATGCACAAAAAGGCTTTTGAATCCGATGTGGATGTGATTATGCTTGATATGGAAGATTCCGTTCCGCTGGAATCAAAGCAGGCAGCCAGAGAACAGATAATTTCCACTTTGAAAAACGAGGCTAAATGGAGCAAGGGAATATCCGTGCGCGTGAACAGCGTGGATACGCGCTATTGCTTTCGCGACGTGATAGATGTTGTACGGGAGGTTCATGAAAAAATAGATTCCATTGTGCTGCCGAAAGTGGATTGCGCAGGAGATATATATTTTCTCTCGCACTTGCTGGAAGGCGTAGAAGCCGAGATAAATGCGAATTACTTCATAGCCATAGATGCAAGCATTGAGTCTGCGCTTGGAGTTGAAAACATTGTGGAAATAGCCTCCGCTCCAAGAGTCCGCTCTCTTATCTTCGGAATAGCGGATTACAGCGCATCCATAGGGGCAAGGCTTAGCAGCATCAGTGGGCACGGCGAAAACGAATCAAGCATATATCCGGGGCATAGATGGCATTTTGTTATGTCTAAAATAGCGCAAACAGCAAAAGCTCACAACTTGCTCGCAATAGATTCTCCTTACGGGAATTTTAAAGATTTGCAAGAGCTTGAAAAAAGCGCAAAAACATCTTGCGCTCTCGGGTTCGATGGCAAATGGGCAATCCACCCAAGCCAAATAGGAACAATAAACGAAGTATTTTCTCCCACCAGCGAAGAAATAGACAGAGCAAACCGAATTCTGGATGCGGCAAAGGCTTGCCCGGGACGTGGCGCCGTTGCCGTTGACGGCAGAATGATAGACAAAGCTACGGTCAGGCTGGCTAGAACTTTAATAGATTCTGTTAAACAGGATAAATGATGCCTATTATATTGCTGCTGTTTTTTGCCGCTATAAGCGGCAGCGCTCAGGTTTCTTCCATTTCTCTGAACAGCATGGATCCGCCGGAGACAAAACTGTTTTATTCGCAGCCATCCCCAAAAGCAGGAGATACGCTTTATTTAAATATAACAATACCGCAAGGCTGGCACATAAATTCAAACGTGGTTTTAGATGATTTTTTGATTCCAAGCAGCATAGAAACGCTTGCAGAAGGCATAGAATTTGATTCCACAATATGGCCAACGCCTTTTGAGTTGTATAACGAAGTTCTGAATATAAATTTGCATCTGCTTCAGGATTCCTTCACGGTTAGCCTTCCTATAAAATCCGTATCAAAAAATATTGACCCTTACGATGTAAAGCTCAAATTCACTTATCAAGCCTGCGCCAATATATGCTTGGCTCCGAAAACGATAGAAGTGTCTTTTTACCAGGAAAAAAAAAAATCCGACTTAGGCAGCAGTAAAAAGAATTCAATTTTTCTGTATTTGCTTCTCGCTTTTTTGGGCGGATTGCTTTTGAACTTTATGCCGTGCGTGCTGCCGGTTTTGTTTCTTAAAATTTTTGATTTAATTCGAAAGTCCAAAGAATCGGCAAGAGATACATTAAAGTGGGGAATTGCCACGACATGCGGAGTGAGCTGCACATTCTTTGCGATTGCTGCGGCAATTCTAATCATTCGCTTAACGGGGCATGCGGTGGGTTGGGGTTTTCAATTTCAATATCCTGTGTACACGGCTACAATGGCTTTGAGCCTTGCCGTTTTTGCTTTAAGCCTTTGGGGAGTTTTTGATATTTGGATGCCCGGCAATGTGCTCAGCGTTTGGGAAAAACGGGCAAAAGCGAGCGGCTCCAGAGGGGCTTTTGCCTATGGAATTCTGCTGGTGCTTTTGTCAACTCCCTGTTCTGCGCCGTTTTTAGGCACTGCCGTGGGCTTTGCTTTTGCAGCTTCTACCATTGACCTGTTTTTGATTTTTGCCGCCGTTGCGATTGGCATGTCTTCTCCGTATCTTATTTTGAGCATTTTTCCGCAGTGGACAAGAATACTTCCCAAACCGGGGCTCTGGATGCTTATATTAAAGCGGCTTTTAGGCTTTCCGCTTTTGCTGACGGTTATTTGGCTGGTTTGGATTTTCAGCAAGCAAGCCGGCTCGGAAGCTACTTTTGGGCTGGGGTTGCTTTTGAGCTCCGCCACTTTTTTCGCATGGCTTTCCGGCTTGCTTGCAAAACCGGGAAAGCCGTGGTGGCGTTTTGTTGTTCTGTGGTTTGTCTTTATTGCGATGTATGCGGTTTTATGGAATCAGTGGCTTGGCCCTAAAGTTCGTGAGGCGAGCTTAACTCCGGCTGTTGAGGAAGACAATGGGGAGTGGCTGCCATTTTCAAATGCAAGGCTGGATAGCTTGCAAAACTACGGGTATGCTGTTTGGGTTAACGGCACCGCAGACTGGTGCATAACTTGCAAGGTGAACGATAAAAACGCTTTTGAAAGCGAAAAGGTTAAAAAAGCCTTTGAAGAAATTCCGGTGATTAAAATGCGAGCGGATTATACCAAGCCTAACTATGAAATATTAAGATTTATAGAATCTTACGGACGCAGCGGGGTTCCGTTTGATTTGCTGCTAACTTCGCATAAAGAAGCAATTTTGCTGCCGGAGCTTTTAACTGCGGATGCCGTGATTGAAGTTTTAGAGAGGGCGTATTAAATGCCGAAAATACGTGAGATGTTTGATAAAATTCACAAACGCTATGACTTGCTCAACCATCTGATGTCTGCAAGCCGAGACATTTCATGGCGCAAAACCTGCTGCAAAAGATTGCCGCAAAAAGAAAATGCTGTGGTGCTGGATTTGTGCGGCGGAACCGGAGATTTTTCCATAGCGTATAAGAAAAAGCAGGGCGAGCCGAGATTATCCATAGTGGGAGACTTTGCCGGAAAAATGCTGGACGTAGCCGCAGAAAAAGATTTGGGCTTGAAACCGATTCAAATGGACGCAACGCAAATACCTATCGCAGATGGATCGGTTGATATTATTTTAAATGGCTTTGGAATGCGCAATATTCAGGCTTTGGATACGGCTTTCAGCGAGGCGTTCAGGGTTTTAAAGCTTGGCGGCTATTTTGCCACCCTTGAATTTTTCAAACCGGACAGAACCATTTCAAAATTATTTTACCAAAGAATCGCGCCGCTTGCAATCCCGTTTGCCGGCATGGTTTTCAGCAAGCGCAATGCATATCGCTATCTGGTGCTTTCCATTTTGAATTTCATAACTCCAAAAGAATACATTGCCAAAGCCAGAAATGCGGGCTTTGCCCTGCGCTACGCAAAAGCTCTGGATGGCGGCTTGGCCCACATTGTAATCTGCGAGAAAAAATGAAAACTATACTACTGGGAATTACCGGAGCTTCTGGGGCTATATATGCAAAGCGCTTTTTGCGCAAGGCAGGGGAGCTTGGCCTTTCCGTTGAGCTTATTGTCACTAAGAATGGCGAAGCGGTTTTGAAACATGAAAATTGCTTTGATATTTTGCAGAATTGCAAGATTCACAAAATAGACGATTTTTTTGCTCCCCCTGCAACGGGAAGCTCGGATTATCTGGGGCTTGCAATCTTGCCCTGCTCAATGGGAACCTTGGGGCGTATAGCCGCTGGCACAAGCGACAACCTTTTGATACGCGCCGCAGACGTATGCCTAAAGGAAAGCCGCCCGCTGGTGCTTGTTCCCAGGGAAATGCCTCTTAGCGAAATCCATCTGGAAAACATGCTCAGGCTAAAGCGAGCCGGCGCAACCATAATCCCAGCCTGTCCGCATTTTTACAAGCACCCAAAAAATATGGACGAACTCGCAGATACCGTTGCGGAGCGAGCGCTTATTTTTCTAAATTCCCCCTAACCACGATAAGAGGATATTATGGCTTATTTAAACAAAATAATGCTTATGGGCAATCTCGGCAAAGATGCTGAGGTTCGCATGACACAGAATAACAAAAAAAGGGTTTCCTTTTCCCTTGCCACCACGCGCAGGTTTCGCAACCCGAATACAGGTGAAATGCAAGATGACACCGCCTGGCATAGCATTGTGGCTTGGGACAAGCTTGCGGAGCGCATAGAGAAACTGGGAATAAAAAAAGGAACTCCGCTTTTTGTTGAAGGCAGAGTCTCTTACCGCCAGTGGAATGACCCCCAAACAGGGCAAAAACACAATGTGACTGAGATTTTAATGGATAATTTTGAGTTCTTGGCTCCAAGGCATAGCAGCAACTATGCAGGTGAAAACAGCGATTCGCTTGGAGAGTACGGAGCCAGCACTCCACCACCACCTTCGTCCGGCGATCCGGATGAGCAATTGCCGTTTTAAACTATGATTGGAGTAGAATTAGTACAAGTCGCGATTATATGGTGCATAGCGGGCCTCAGCATTATATGCGCCATAAACGCCAGAGGGCTTTTGAGGCAGTTGGTTTCGTGGACAATAGTCGTTGCGATAATCGGCACTGCCTTGTTTTTTTCTTACCTGAAAGTGGAAAATGTTAAGCAGGAAATCGGCTTAAACGAATATTCAAGCTCTGCGGCCGCAGTTACAGCTGCTACAGCAGTTACAGTGACTGTGAGCGATACCATTGCTACAGGCTATATAGCTGCGGAAAAACAGATGCTGGAAAACATTATCGCAATCTCTGATTCCATTCTCGCTTTTCCGGAATGGAATGTTATATGCGACTATGGCGCTGAAAGGCGTGAGATTTTTGAGAGCAAAGCACGTTTTTTGAGAAACAGGAGCATGGATTTTTACAGGCAAATCAGGAATTTAACACCGCCTGCCGAGAAAAAGCAGTCTTATGACACTTTGCTTGCCGCAGCGGATAATTTGCGTCTTGCCGGTTACGAGGTTCACAATCAATTCGGATTGGAAACCGATGCTTTAGGAGAGAGCATTGCTAAAGCGCGTGAGCGGGCAAACCAGATTAAGTCAACAATTACAACCATAACAAGCAAGGAGTAGAAAGTGAAGAATGTAGCAATAGTAGGCGCAACAGGCGCAGTAGGGCAAGAGTTGCTGGCTCTTTTGGCGGAAAGAAATTTCCCGATAAAGTCATTGAAGTTATTGGCATCGTCCAGAAGCGCAGGCAAAAAAATAAAATTCAAAGGTGAAGAGATTGTTGTGCAAGAGCTTCGCCATGATTCTTTTGAAGGCGTGGATCTTGTTTTGTCTTCCGCAGGCGGCTCTATTTCAAAAGAATACATGCCATCAGCCGTTAAATCGGGCGCGGTAGTTGTGGACAACACATCATATTTCAGAATGAATCCCGACATTCCGCTCGTGGTGCCGGAAATAAATCCCCAGGATATTAAAAAGCATAAGGGCATTATAGCCAACCCCAATTGCAGCACAATAATAATGCTTTTGCCGCTATACCCTTTATACAAGGCTTTTGGCGTTGAAAGAGTCCATGCGTGCACATATCAGGCTGCAAGCGGCGCAGGAGCGGTGGCAATGGAAGAACTGCGCTTGGAGAGTGTTGCTCTTGCAGAGGGAAAAACTTTTAATCGCACTGTTATTCCACATCAATACGCATTCAATTTGTTTCCGCACAATTCCTCTTACAACGATGGCAGCCCGGAAAAATCTGGTTCTAATGCGCCAAACGGATATTGCGAAGAGGAATGGAAAATGATAGCCGAAACCCATAAGATTTTCGGCGATGATAATTTGCGTGTAAATGCCAATTGCGTAAGGGTTCCTGTTTTAAGAGCTCATTCCGAGGCATTGAACATAAGGCTTTCAAAAAAGGCAAGCGTTGCGGAAATATATGATGTTTTGCGCAATGCGCCCGGTGTTGAAATTTTGGAAGAGCCATCAAAAAACCGTTGGCCCATGCCCATAGATGCCAGCGGCAAAGACCCTGTGCTTGTGGGTAGAGTTCGTGTTGACCAATCGCAGGAGAACGCTTTTGATATGTGGGTTGTGGGCGACCAGATTCGCAAAGGCGCAGCACTCAATGCGATACAGATAGCGGAGCTTCTTTAATGCTGTTTTCAATCTTATTGGGGCTTGCGCTTTTTGCGGTGAGCTGCTATCTTGTGCTCCTGTTTTTTCAGGTGCACAGGGTAGAGAAAAAGATTTCCGATTTGATTCAGATGGTTGAAATCCATTTGCTGAACAGATATGGGCATAATCCGAACAGAAATGTTCGTCTTGTTGATGTGAAAAAGGTGATGTCGGAGGAAGAATGAAATGTTACCGTTTGGCGGGGTTCCCAGGCCTAACTGGATTGAAATAAATTTAGACAACTTACAGAGCAATATTAGTTATGTGAGGGGTTTGCTGCCGCATGGCGTAAAAATTCTTTTGCCCGTGAAAGCCGATGCTTACGGGCACGGGTCTTTGGCCATATCTTTTGCGGCCATAGAGGCCGGCGTTGATTTTCTGGGCGTAGCGCATTTGTTTGAAGGCATTGCCCTGCGCGAAAATGGAGTCAAGGCAAGAATATTGATTCTTGGCCCATGCCAGGAAAGCGATTTTCCGTTTTTGGAAAAATATAATTTAACGCCTTCCTTTTCGGATTTTGAAACTGCGAAAAAATGCCCGTCCGGCATGAAAATCCACATTCAAATAGACACGGGAATGCATCGCTTTGGCATAAAATATGACAATATTGAAGATGTAAAAAAGATATGCAAGCTTCCCGGCATAGAGGTTGAGGGCTTGTATTCCCATCTTGCTACAGCAGATATGCCGGAACACAGCGCTATGGATATACAGCTCGTTCGGTTTGATCGCGTGGTCAAAGAACTGGAAAGAGAAGGCTTGCGGCCGCCGATTTGCCACATAGCTAACTCTGCGGCAACGCTTTCTTTTGCGGAGAAAACGCATTACGATATGGTCAGGCCAGGCATTGCCCTTTACGGCTATGATTTTTCCGTAAAGCCTATACTCAGGCTCCGCTCTACGGTGCGGACTTTGCGAGAGGTTGAGGCCGGAGAAGGGATTTCTTACGGGCATTTTTTTATTGCGAAAAAGAATATGCTGGTTGCGACCATTGCCATTGGGTATGGGGATGGCTATTTGCGGGGAGAGCCGAGCAAGGGCGTGATTTTTATCCGGGGCAAGGCTTGCCCGATTTTAGGACGTGTGTGCATGGATGCTTGCATGGTGGATGCCAGCAAGGTGCCGGAGGCGCAAGTGGGCGATATTGCGGAGTGCATAGACGGAGAATTTTCAAGTAAAATTTCTGTGGAAACCTTTGCTGCTGAGCACAAAACCATATCTTACGAGATAACTACCCGCATGGCGCGCCGTTTATACCGGATTTACCGGTATAAAGGGGAAATCATGGACTGGAGAGAGTTGTCAAAAAAATTACTATATTAGTTAGTATGCTAAAGAAGAGTGGGAAAGTCGGCGCATATTTACGCTTATGTTCGTTATTATTGGCGTTTTTTTTCGGTTATTCCATGGGGCAGGAGAATATTCCTGCGCCGGAGCCGGTAGCCATTCCTGAAGTATCTTCGCCTCAGCCTGCGTTAATTGATCCCGGTTCGCTGGATGCAATTCCAAAAGGTTTTGGAGCTCAGTTGCAAAAAGCTCAGCCCCCACCGCCTCCCCCTCCGCCAACTCCTGAGCCTGTTCCCGTAGCTATAGTTTCGTCTTCTTCGGTTGTTGTTTCTTCGTCTTCTTCAGTTCCTGCTTACAAGTTCTATGAAGATTATTTGGATAGCATAGTGGTTTTTGCGAAAAATATTTTGCCGGGCAAGCATGAGCTTGAGACTCAGAAAGCGTTGGTAAGGGAAAAAGTATCGGCTCCAAAGGGCGAGTATGAGAAACAGGCCGATTATGATGCCAGAATAGCTAATTTTGAAAAGGATAAGCAGAAAGAAATCAGTGTTTTGGAGAAAAAATACGAAGCGGATTCAAAGAGCCGCATGGAGAAGCTCAGGGATGCGGTTCATTACAAGCCGGATCTTCAGCCGGAATGGGGCGGCATGTTAAAGCCGGATACTAATGTTGACGGTTACAATGCGCGAATTGCCAGATTTAATGATAAAATTTCCTTTATGGGCACAAAGATTGCAAGTGTGGTGGGAACTTTGACTAATCTTGAATTGCTGAACGCTCGCGATATGGAGGCTCTTGATAAGAAGAACCGCATTTACATGGCCCGTTTGGAAAGAGCCATTGAACTTATGCAGGATTATATTCTTCAGGATAATGCGAAGGTTTTGTCCACGGGAAGGAAGAAGTTTGATATGCTTTTTGGAGCTTATGATCCTGAGAAGGAGCACTTCATTGTGAATATGAGTGACATTCATTCTAAGACGGTGCCTTTTAGCTATGTCGGTTATATTAAAGTTTCTCCGCCTGTTGCTCAGGAAATAGATCGTAAGACTGATAATTTTTTGGCGAATGTTGACTATATAAATTTCCCTTTCCTTGCCAATGGAGAAATGGTGTTTCCGGGAACAAAGAAGGCTGATATTTATTATAAGGATAAGGAAGTTTTCGGCACCGGAATTTTCCAGAATGTTCCGGGTTTTGAGGCTTTGGATGGTTATATTGAGTGGGCGGTGCGCGCGGATTCTTTGATTAGCGGGAAGCTTGTGCCGAGGAAGCTTGATTCTTTGTATGCGATGAAGAAGATTCTTCCGAAGTCGCCATTGGAGGGAACTTGGTGGTCTAGGAATAAGAATATTGTTAGGACTATATTTTTTGTTGCCGCTGCCGGGAGCGCAGGCGTAGCTATTTGGCAGAATAGCGAGGTGAGCAGCAATAAGGACAAGGCGAGTGATTTCCATAGAGAAGCTGCTGACGCAAATAATCCGGCTGATTACGATAGAGCTTTGGCTGATTATGATAAAGCTATAAAGGATGTTCGTTCTAGTGAGAATATGAGGAATGGTTTTTATATAGGCGCAGGGGTGTTCGGTTTTGCCGGCATTTTGAGTTTATGTTTTTAGGAGGTTAGCATGAAAAACTTTCTTGTTTTAGGTTTGTTAGCATCATTGCTGGCATTATTTTTTGCCTGTTCCAACGATGGCTTGGATGTCAGGGATCCTTCGCTCAAGAGCTCTTGCGTTGTAGTGGAGGAAGAGCAGGAAAAGTGTTATGATGTTAGCGCAGAGATTTGCGCTATCATAGGGGGCGACACAGAAAAGGCATGCCCAGCAAGTTCAAGCTCTTCACCTTTGAGCAGCAGTTCAAGTTCGCTTCCTGAGGAATTTTGCGAGATAGATGGATACTGCTTACCTTGGACTTTTGGGGAAGAAGCTTGCCTTGAAGCGGATGGACTTTTTGGATATACTTGCGAAGAAGGTTCCAGTTCTTCGGTTTCTGATGGTGGTTCAAGTTCGTCAAATGGAGCGACCTTTGGTTGCAAGGATGGGGATTCTTGTGTAACTTGGCCTATGGCTTTTATTGGTACTTGTACTGCGGAAGGCGGTGAAGTTCTATTAGAAGGTTGTCCCGTTGTTTCAAGTTCATCTGCGGGAGGCAGTTCAAGTTCGCACTCAAGCAGCTCAAGCGGCCCGCATATACCGGAACCGATTGTAACAGGTGAGTTTGTGTTCAGAAATTTTAGTTATAGTAGTGGCAGTAGTGGTGTTTATTATTTAAATACTTCTATGCATACGTCTGCTAATGATGTTGGCACAAGTAATCTTCATAATTCGCTTGTAATAAGTAACAAGAATGACGCCATTTGTGGTGATATTACAATTGAAATAAGTGGAGGAGGTTTAACTTCCATACCGGGTGTTCCAAATCAGATATATACTTCTGCTGAAGGACAAATTACCGCAATAGCGGTTGCGACATGCAACGAAACAAGGAAGGAACTAAAAACAGCAACTGCAACGGTAGTTCCAGACCCAGTTTGGACATGTTCTTTGCCTTCTTCTTATATACATAAAGATGAATCCATAACGAATGCTGTTTCAATAGAGCATAATTATGATCGGTGCAATAATGGAACTGCGGCTTATTCATTAGATGGTACAACTTTTGCCGCTTCATTGAATTTGGCTTCTCGTGCTGGCCAAACTTTAAATATAACTTCAAGACTTCAATGTAGCGGAGTTCAGCAACAAAAAGCTTGTTCGCCAACACCAATATATGTAGCAGAGAATATTCAAAGCATTGGGCATACTAACAATTTTTCTGTAAGCAGCAATGGCGGCACAATTATTGTAATATCCTTTAGTGGGGTCTTGCCTCACAAGGTTGGATGCAATGGAGGAGCTTGGGCAAATGGGTGCGTTGATACTCAAGATATGCCTATATTAAATACGCATTGCGGGTATTTCTCTTTTAACATTAATAAAACTCAAGTATTAGGTCGTTATTGGGGAGACACGTCCCTTGATATAGAGAATTATTCAAATAATGGAAATCGTATTTTGTTTGAAACTAACCAGGGAGCAGTAACCTCATGTCAATTGATACGACCTTAAAATTCGGCGTTATTGCCTCAGCGTTTTTATTGGGGTCCTGCACTAGCGATTTGCCGGATGCTCCTGAGTTTAAGTTTGCTAAGTCTTGCAAACTTCCAGGTTCGGAATTCTGCTTTAGCTATCAAGAAATAAACGCAGAAGATTGCAAAACCCTTGGCGGAACTGTCATAGAAAAAGAAGACTTCGCAAAACAATGCCCAACTCCGGGAAGCAGCTCCAGCAGCTCCTCATCATCGCAACCATCATCATCTTCTAGCGACTCAAGCAGTTCCTCTTCCGATGATTCCTCGTCTTCATCATCAGATTCCTCGTCCTCATCCTCATCCGACGACTCAAGCAGCAGCTCAAGTTCAAGCGTGGTAAATGGCTTTTGCTTGGCTCCTCCAAACCAATGTTATAGCGTTAGTTATGATGATTGTCTCGGAGACAGTTATAGAGGAGAATTTTTCCTTACTATGGAAGAATGCCAAAGCGCACGTAATTAGAGGGGTAAAATCTTAACCGAATTGTAACAATAACGCAGGCGTTCTTTAATAGTTGATTTTTAAATTTACTATTAGTTCAACTAAGGAGAACACCATGAAAAAAGTTCTGTTCG
>Ga0209755_10004335_pt1 | contig 16859 bp, 17 predicted proteins | sample TergutCo191P1_FD_187301 | JGI IMG/M metagenome (GOLD analysis project Ga0209755, IMG submission 187301) | Cornitermes sp. P1 segment gut microbial communities from Petit-Saut dam, French Guiana - Co191P1 (SPAdes) (version 2) | ecosystem: Host-associated > Arthropoda: Insects > Digestive system... | reverse complement strand
GGCGACAGGTCAGAGCAGCTTCTTTTTCGCCTTAATCTGATGGTTGACATTAAAAATAACCCAATTGACGCTGCCTATGATAAATATCTTTCAGGCGACAGAGACGCTTTTGAAAATATTGATTTTTCCGCCGCTATACAACCGGAAGGCGAGCGGGAAGAAATTCGATTTATTAGAAGGGCTTTAAAAATGAGCGAAAAAGCCCGCAGAGAAGGATTTCTTGCTCTTGAAAGTGAAATAGATTTAGATGCTGCCGCAGACGGGGATGTGTTTGAGTACGGGCTTTCTTTAATTCTTGAAAGCTGCGATGTTTATGTATGGATGGGCCTGGGTATTAAATACATTGACGCGGTTCTTGGCAAACTGGTTGAGCGCGAAAACGACCCCGTGCGAAAAAACATTGCCGCCGCGAAAAAAGATGCTATTCTGTCAATATATGCCGATGATAATCCGAGGATATTACTCATTAAAATAATTGCCTATTTTAACAAAAGCTTTACCAGTGCGGTATATAAAGAACTTGTAGAGGATTAAAACGGCATAGACAGCGGGAAGCGATAAAGAATTTTACCCTTCATAAGAAAGTCGCCTTTTAAGCGACCATTTCTCAATAAACGAAAGATATATTTATAGTATCTTGATATCCGGAAAAAGGAGTTTAATATGATTAAAATAAATGGAATGGAAGTGCCGGAAATTATTTGCAGCGACGGTGAGGATAGCAGTATAGAATATGATACCGACCTTGACATCCTGGGTGAAAAAGCCGCTTGCATCGCTATTGCAGCCGTCACTGCAGCCGCAACTGCCTGTGTCGGTATGTGGATAAAAAACGCTTTAAAAAAGTAAAGGGGAGTTTATGAATGCCTGCTATGTTGGCACGAAAGAAAAAACGGGAATGGTTTCCACGGAATTGCAGCCAGGCGATGTCATAGTTACCAGCCGGTTTCTCTACCGGCACTACGGCATCTATGCCGGGAATGGCAAGGTGATCCACTATGCGGCAGCGGACGGCGATTTCGGTTCGGATGTCAAAGTCAGGGAATCCGGCCTGGAACATTTTGCCTTCGATGAAGAATACGGGATCTTGCAATTTAGGGAAAAAAACGGAAGGAAAAAATTGTTTTCACCTGAAGAAACACTCTGCCGCGCCCGTTCCCGGCTTGGAGAAGAAAGCTATAACCTTATTTTTAATAACTGCGAACATTTCGTGCTGTGGTGCAAATGCGGAATAAATAAATCAACCCAGGTTGAGAAAGCGGCATGCGCGATAGCTTTGCTGGGAGCCGCCTTTATAGCGGGGCATTTCGTAAAAAAGTCAATTGAAGAAGGTTAATGAGTTTTTGATGAACGGTGTTTGCTGGCTTTCGGCTTGTTTTCTTCTGTGTATTGCTTTCGGGCATATTCAACAGACTCAGTGATCACAACTGTTAAGTCCTGAGCCAGCTTGTTAACCACATCCTTAAATTCGTCCGAAATCGTGTTTTCTGGTTTGAAAAGTTCATATACTTCAATATCAAGAGCGGAGGCGAGTTTCACCAAAGTGAGGGGCGATACCCACCCTTTCTGAGTTTCAATATCAGATAGAAAGTTATTTGAAATATTCAGCTTTTCTGCAAGCTTTGCCTGAGACCAGCCCCGACGGTTGCGGAACAGTTTAATGTTGACGCTTAAAAGTTTGCGTAACTCTTGTTCATTCACGCTATTATTCCGAATAGATAATGGCTATTGGCAACTATGGATATGATTGTGCGTGATTATTGATAAAGCAACAAACAATCAATAGTATTATTGAATAGTCGTTGATGCTTTGATAAAATTATCCTGCGAAAAGATGGTCGCAATTGGGGAGACCTTTGATTTATCATAATATAGTATAAGAGATGATATGATTGACGATAACCTGATAGAACAGTTAAAGGCATTTATCCGGCAGCGCTATGAGCTGGTTGAAGAGCCAGTTCAAAAAAAACGCCCCGGTCTTGCATCTAGAAAAAACACTGGAAGAATGATCCCCGGCGCCAAAACCTATATGCGCGGGAATTCCTTTGAAAACCTTGCAGACACATTATCAGGGTTTATCAGGAAGAAGCGAAATAGCGAAACCTTCTCGACCTTGCTGGAACAGCTGCGGATAGTAAAGGGGATGACCCCGGCGCAATTGTACAACGGTGCATGGGTAAAAAAGCAGCTTTATTCCAAAATAATGGGGGAGCGGAATTACCACCCCTCAAAGAATACCGTTATTGCCTTTGGCTTGTCCCTCAGGCTTGAAAAGGAAGATATGGACGGACTGCTGGAAAGCTCTGGATACACGTTTAGCAACAGTTCAATTACCGATTTAGTCATTCTTTTTTGCCTGGAACAGGGCTTATACAATCTCCATGATGTAAACGCCCTGTTGATTTCAGCCGACCAGAAAGTCCTTTGCCGTGAATAGGCGGCATTGCCGCCTTCGCCTTTTCTATAGTACAGTAAACCCAATAATACGGATTTTTAATTACCCTGTTTGACAGATATAATCGGCAATGGTATAATTCAATAGTCGTCATTATCGGTTAAAAGTCGCCTAAGAGGAGACCATCTGTTCATTAAAACGTGATAAAAAAGACCTATCTTAATTTGACGGAGGATATATGGGACTTTTACAAGCATTTGAAGAACTGTGCGCGGCCGATGAATCGATTGGCGAAATCGTAACCGAGATTACCGATGGTATTGTTGAATGCGGAGAGATCATTGTCGATGCCATTGATGATTTTGTGGTGAAGCTTAGCGATATTCAAGCCAAACTTGACGAGGAATCGTGCCAGTCAACAGACCGGCTGGATCCCGAGTCTGAAACAACACCGGAGATGACGGCTTTAAACAATGCCGTCGATTCCATTGAAACCCTTTTCGATACCGTATCCGGCAAAATCGATGAGGTGGTATTTGGACGCGAAGAAGGTGTGGAACAGGTTAATTAAAACAGAGCCAGAAACAGGCGGCAGGCTGAACGTCTTTCTGCCGCCTCGCCGCCCTGCGGGGGGCTATGTCTGCGGGAGTACAAAGGGATATGAGGATTGTGAGTTGAGGGTAAAATTTACTTATGGATGAATCTATACTTTGTATAGAATGTGGTGAAATTCTCAGTGGAGACGCTAAGTTTTGTTCAAGATGCGGCGGCAAACAGCCTGAAAAGGAAATACCGGCAGCAGAAGAAAAAACTAAACTAAAATGCGCGTCCTGTGATGCTGATTTAGAAAATAGTTGGTTTTTGTGTCCTTATTGCGGGGAAAAGGTAGAAAAAGACGCGGTATCTAAATTTGTTATTCCTGATTCTCTTGAGCACTCAATAAAATCAGCTTCAGCAGCTATAAGTCAAGACGGGAAATATCTTGCGATAAAATCTGAAAAAATTAATATTGTTGATGTCAATACGGAAGAATTAATAAAAACTATTGATATACCGTATTTTGTAAATAGAGGTATTATTAATTGCGCTAATATAAATAACCTGTTTATTTCTGCAATAAGTGCAAGTAACTATTATTTAAAAATAGAACTATCTTATTACACTGCTTATTCCACTGGACCAGGAAGCTATTATTATATTATGTTAGGAAAAAAGGCCCCAATTAGCTTTAAGACTAATTTACATTCAATAATCTATGTTAATTTGCAAAAAAAAGAAATGCCTGAAACTGATAGATCGTTTTCATGGAAAGGAAGAACTTACGATGTTCTGGTATCTAATCCTGACGGGCATTGTCTTGCCGGACTTTATGATGAAGAAGTAGTACTTTTTGACACCAGTAGTGAAGGTAAATATCCTGTTTTCTGTGAAGATAAATCAAAAGCCGTTATATCCGGCGTACGCCGAGGTTTTGTTATTAAAGACCAAAATAATATCAATAATGACGATTTACTGAAATTTGGCAAAAACTATGAAATATCTAAAAACGATGATTTATATGCCTGTTTTTCTGTTTATCCTGAATTGATTGCAGCTGGATATAAAAACGGAAATATACATATAATAAACTCCGAGACTGGAGAATTACTAAGCAAACTAAAGGAAGGAAATGAAGGCATCAAATGGGTATCGTACAGCTCAGATGGGAAAAGACTTATTTCATTTAACGGAGAAAAAGTAAATTTTTGGGTTAAAAAATAAATTATTTTTCGAAAAAGAGGAGGTATTAATATGATTGAAGCGAGAGGAAAAGTTGTTAATTGCTGCGAGACGCTGGCGGAAAAAGCAAAAGAGGCGGGTATTACAGGTAATATTGCTGCAAATATTACCGCCATTGCGGAAAACGCTAAAAAACAGCAGCTTGTTGTTCCGGTTGTAGGTGCATTCAGCGCAGGCAAATCTACATTAATAAATAATCTGTTGGGAGAGAAAAAATTACCGACTGATGTAACACCGGAGACATCTCTTGCCACAGAACTTCGTTTTTCACCGGAAAATACTCTTGTTGCAGTAAAAGATAATGGAGCTACTGAACGCTATAATGTTGATGAAATAAAAGCATTGTCAGCAAAAGCCAAAGATTACTGTTATGCACAGCTTTTCCTGAATAATAAAAAGTTACAGGAGATAGAGCCGCTTGTACTGGTTGATATGCCGGGTTTTGACTCTCCTCTTGATCTGCACAATAAGGCAATAATGGCATATCTTGATCGCGGCTGCTACTATGTAGTGCTATCAAGTGTTGAGGAAGGCAATATAACTAAATCACTTGAACGAAGGCTTGATGAAATTAGCGGTTTCAATCGGGATTTTTCTTTCTTTTTGAGCAAGGCGAATCTGCGTCCGGAAGATTCTGTAAACAGTCTTGTTACCTATTATCAAAACCAGCTTATGGATAAATACGGAAACGGAAAAAAAGTCGTGCCTTTTGGGGAGACTACAGATGAGGTAATGAAATGCCTTAAAACTATAGATGTAAACGCTGTTTTTCTGAAACTGTATCGCGATATACTTTTGACTGTTGGTAACGATATTATCAGCAATATTAATTATCAAGTAAGCTCTTCCAAAAAAGATGCTAAAAAGCTTCGTGCCGCAATAAATGAAATGGCAAATAGCAAAGAGAAACTCAGAAAAAAAATGGATTCCGATCTTGATGATATGAGACGACGCTATTCCGGAACCTTTATCAATGAGATTATTGCCGATGTAAGCCATGCTCTTGACGATTCTCTTGATGAGTTGGTAAGTATTGCAATGTCAGGTAATCAGGACAGACTTTCCCGGCATCTGAATGAAATTGCCAGATCCGCATTAACTTCTTCAATCAATCAAAATCTGGATAACATAAACCAACAAATATCAATTGATTTATCCGAATCTCTTAAAGAACTTGATGCTGTTATGAAAGACATTGATCTTGACGGTAATTACATAAAAAACATAACTGACAAAGTAGGGAATGCTTTAAAGGTCGTTGACGATTTGCTGGTTATGGTTGACACACTAGGTAAAACACCGGCAGCCGCAACTATTGCATCTTCAACTACTGTTAAAGTAGGGATAAAAGCAGTTGGCGGAGCGCTTGCTCTCAGTCCGATCCCGATTATCGGTCAGATAATCGGGATAATTTTGATGTTTTTACCGGAAATAATAGGCGGTATTATGAAATCCAGCCAGGAAGCAAAAGCAAAAGAAATGATGCGTTCTAAATTATCAGGAGAAGTATTTCCTGGAATCAAGCGTCAGATTCGTGATAAAATTCCGACAGTTTTGCAGGAGCATATTACCGCTATGATCCAAAATGTAAAAGTACAATTTGAATTGCAGATGAAAAATCAGGAAGAAGCTATTAACACGCAAATAGCGCAGGAAGGTACCAAAGCTTCAGAAAAAGAAGCGATGCAGCAAAAATTGGAATCTATTCTCTCTGATGTACAGAGCCTGACTAATCAAATTATGGGATGGGGGAAATAATGCAGGAAGCACTTGTTGAAAAACTTTCAAAACTGGAAAATGTTATTACTAGGTTTAACGATGTAATTGAACAAGATGCAGATGCCTTCCGTAAAGAATATGGTATTATTTCCGCAGAAGCTATGCAGGAACATCTGGCAAAACTTACTGAAGAAAACCGTCTGCTTAACATTGGAATTATCGGCAGGGTGAAAGCCGGAAAATCTTCCCTGTTGAATTCCATTTTCTTTAACGGCGAGTCTGTACTTCCAAAAGCGGCAACGCCTATGACCGCATCGCTTACTGTAATGACATACGGCGATAATTTTTCAGCTACCGTGGAATATTTTACGCTCCAAGAAATTGAAACCATTAGAAAATGGCATAGTTCTTATAAAGCAGATTGGGATGAAAAGTATGAAGAAAAGAAAAAAGAGGTAAAAGAACGAGCAAAGAAAAGGGGTGAAGATCCGGATATGGAAAAAGTAAGACGCTCAATCGATACGGACATGAAAAATCACCGCAATTTTGCTTCATTCGATCAATATGAACGTATGCAAGAATCAGGCCCAGCTCCTACCGAAACAAGACAATCAATCAATGCAAATTCCCTGCCGGAATTAATAGGAAAATTAGATGAGTATGTCGGCTCAAGCGGAAAGATGATGCCGTATAGTAAAAGCGTGGAAATACAAATACCCACTGACGCTTTGCTTGATATATGTGTTGTTGATACTCCTGGCATTAACGATCCGGTAAAATCCCGTGAGGCGCGTACTGAGGAATATCTAAAAAAGTGCGATGTGGTATTCATAATAAGTCCCGCTGGCCAATTCATTTCCAAAGAAGATACTGACCTTATGGATAGGCTTACATCTAAAGAAGGTGTGCGTGAAATGTATCTTGTCGCTTCGCAGGCTGACGGACAGTTTTACGGCAGCATAGGGGAGCAAACAAATTTCAACCTTAACAAAGCGGTGGAAAAACTTTGTGTGAATCTCTCATCACATGCAAAATCAACATTATCAAACCTTAAATATAATCACCCTGAAGTTGCCGGGCAGTTTGACCAGCTTATAAACGGCGGTAAAGACAGGGTAATAATAACATCGGCAATTTGCCATGCTATGCAGCTTAATTACGATAAGCAGAATACATGGGATAAAGACATGAACCATGTATGGGGATTACTTAATCAATATTACCGTGATTATTTTGACAGCGATAAAAGCGCCGAAACAAATTTAGCATTGTTAAGTGGTGTTGAAAAAGTAAGCAGCAAAATAGAGCTTGCACGGAAAGAGAAAGACAAAATAATCTCCCAAAAACAGGCTGATTATATTAACAGACAGGCAAAAAATATTGACGTTTTTTTAAAGGAACTTGTCAAGGCAGCAAAAGCCAGGTCAGACATGGTAAAAAACACTGATATGGTAAGTATTGCAGCCCAAAAGAAAAACATTGAAATCTTTATTTCCAAAGGAACCGAGGCCATTGACGGTACTTTTGATGACTGCGTTGATGATTTTAAATTAAACGTCCGCAAAGAAGTTACCGTTAAAAGCACAGATCTTTTTAATGCGGTAAAAGGCCAATTTGGAGCTGCTGAAGGATCAAGAATCGCAACATGGACCACCAGAGGCGGGTTTTTTTGGTTGTTTAAAACCCACCATTCAAGGGAAGTCCGCACCTTCCGTACGGGAAAAGTAAAATCGGATTTGAATGACCTTGTCCATGATTTAAAAAACTCTCTTATCATTTCTGCCGAAGCGGCAAAAATTGAATGGAAGAAAACTGTCCAAAGCAAGGTTACACATGCCTTAAAAGATGCCGTTGAAGATGTCGAACTTATCAACATCCCCTTACTAAAAACAGTATTAAGGCAGCTTGTCAATAATCTTGAGCTTCCGAATTTGGATTTAGGCTCAAACACATTCACCAGTTCGTACAGCGGAACCATTGAAGAGGATTACAATATTGACCGTTTTATGGATGAAGTGGAACGTTTTATGTTAGATCTCAGGAATGTCTTTAACACTGCCATGGATGAGTTTTTGTCAACTATGGATAATTTGGCAAAACGAGAAAAAGTGTCAGCAATGCTTTTTTCCAATTTCAATAAAAACCTTGACAGCCTTGAAAAGGATATACAAAACAAGAAACTTACCCTTGACAGGTTAAAAGAATGTACAACAGCGCTGGAGAAAATTTCATAATATGAAGCGACTTTTGTGCTGGTTGTCTAATAATCTTTTTTTCAAAGGTGATATAGAAAGACTAAATATAAGAATAAACGAACTTGAAAAGGAGCTGGTTGTTATGCGGGAAAAAAACAAAAAACTTATTGATGAAAGTGATATCATAAATCAAAAGGTACAAAATTTTGATTTTGTGAGTTCCGCGCTTAGTGCAAAAAACGAGGAAAGTAAATATAATTATATTAGAGAATTCAAATCACTTATTGACAATGATTTTGAAAAGGATCTTTGTAATGCAATACATGGTGTCAATCATGCAGAAACATTAAAAAAAGTAAACAATGTATATCGTGAAATGCAGCTTATTGCTCAATGCCCTGTATTGCATAGTCGAAATATTGGCGCAGTAGGAGGAGGTTTTTCCAGCGGAAAATCTTCATTTATTAATAGTTTCATAGATAATAACAACATGAAACTTTCTGAAGGCATAAACCCTGTTACGGTTATTCCAAGTTACGTTTTATGTGATCAATCGTCTCATATTAATGGAATTTCTGATAAAGGCGGATTATTTGACATATCTTTGGATATGTATAGCAATCTTTCACATGAGTATGTAAAGAAATCTTTTTCATTTGATTTAAATCAAATAATATCTTATACAATTGTACGAACTTCAATGAAGGATGAATATTTCAGAAATTTGTGTCTCATTGATACGCCTGGATATAATCCACCAACAGTACGCAGCGCAAAGCATGATTTTGAAAATGCACAACGTTATATAAAGTATGCCAAATTTTTAATTTGGATAGTTGGTCTTGATGCAAATGGTACTTTTCCTAAATCTGATATTGATTTTATACGAAACCTGGATTCATTTGGTATTAAGCCTGAATATCCTCTATATGTTGTAGCGAATAAACCTCAATTAAAGAAAGCTGAGGATATTGAAGATATTTTAGATAGTTTTGCTGAAACTCTTGATGATAACGACATCCTTTATGAAGGAATATCTGCTTATGACACTAAAACGAAAAAACAATATTCTTCAAGAAAAAAGGATATCTACTCTTTTTTGTTGGAAAACAATAAACCAGGTACTAGATCCCCGGAATTGAAAGGATATTTATATGAAGTATATATGCAATATTTAATTCCAATTCGTAATAAACATGAAAATGATTTAATAAACATCAGAAAAGTAAAGGGTATTATGCTTGACGCCTTAGAAAGCGGAAATATTAGCATTGATAATGATGCGTCCAGTAAAATGGAAGATAAGTTAAATAGTTTATTGGATTATTTCAAACTCGAGGAAAATTATGAAAATAATTACAAAAAGGTAACAACCATAAGAGATAATTTTCTATCTTGTTTTGGTAAATTTTGCAATGAAGTGGGAATAGATTTTGTTAAATCTTATTTCTGCGAAAAATGCGGAGAAGTATTGGCTGGTTATTCAGCAACTTGCAATAACTGCTTTGGAGAATCATATAAAACATGCAAAAAGTGTAAAAAGGAATTTCCCAAAAAAGCATTATTTTGTACTGAATGCGGGTCACCATTAAAATGAATGCATGTAAAGAATGTGGAACAAGATTTCTTCATGAAACTGATAAGTTTTGCCATCATTGTGGAGCATCTGTGAAAAATGTTATTAAAGAAAAGAAGACTGAAATTGAATGTTTAGCAAAAACTATAATAGAAATTAAAAAAAAGAAGGAGGCGTTAACATATCAGGAAAGAAAATAATTAATTTATGAAATGACTCCACAGGACAATTGCGGAGAATGTTGTTGTGTCTATTGTTCATGGTTTGCAAGGAAAGTAGCAAATCTAAATAATCAAGATAAAAAATTGACTGATTGCCCTTATATTGATTATTCCAAAGTAAAAATTTAAAGTCGCCCAAAAAGAGTTCATCTATAATAAAAGCTTCATTTTTCTTTTTCATCGGGAGCTTCGTTGAGAGCTTTCTTGCCGTGATTCCAGCCACAGTCGGGAGCATAAAGAGGAAGCTCTTTTGGCCGGCCAAAGTTTTGAAGTGCGCGAGGTAATTTCGTTAATTTTTTAAGGATTACTGAGAGAGGTTTACGGTTATTTGTTTCCTTGCTTTGCATACTGAAATCCCCTAATTGTTATAATATATATTTGTAATCAAGCGGTATCCCTTGTAAGCGGCTCAGTCCCGATGGCAAAAAGCAGCGCGTTAACTTCGTTTATGTCATAGATGCCTTTCTCAAGGCAGTACATAACGCACACATCTCGGCTTGATGAATTGCTGAGCGCGTAGCCTGCTGTTTGCATAAACTCGTCAAAGTCTTTGCGATCAAGCTTCAAGGCAAGGGCAAAACTGATAACAGTATTCTTGGAAGGATGTCTTCCTTCAGGCCCCATATACCTTGAATATTGCCTGCGATCAACATTGGCTTTCTTGTATAATTCGGCTGGTTCAAGCCCTTTTTCCTTCCGCTTTCGGTCAAGCACATGAGAAAAACCTTCCGGTTTCCGATGCTCCTTGATATAGTCGGAAGCGTCTTCAGAAATATAACGTAACGTCCTAACCTTGGAAAAGGATTGAGAAACAGCACCTCCGGTGATACCGATACCAATGAGGCTTGACACTGAATTAATTGCGTTAACCAATGAATCATTTGAAGGAATGTAATTATCTTTGAGATACTCCCGAAGTTCGTCAATGATTTTATCATCTATCATTTTAGCCCTCATCATAAATTTAGCATAAAAAGAACCAGGTGAAAAGATTCACATGGCTTTTGTAATATGCTTTAATCCTTTAACAATGTTTCCGCATCTTTTTCGTTTATTATCAAAAGATACTTGTTATCCTCGTTTAATTCAATGATATCAAGTGAAGTTAAAGCTTCAATGGCTTCAGAAACTTTGGCTGTATCTGTTTTCAATTTGCCGGCAAGCTCGTCCAGCGAAAGCGCGTCTATGCTTAACAGTTTAATAACTTCCAGAGCGAGATTGACTACATCATCGTGAAAACGCTGGAAACTTTGTTGCGAGGGTACTGATTTTTTTGCTTTAAACATCTCAGCGAAAGAAGTTGAGAAACTCTCAGATACAGAGTGGACACTGGTTACATAACCTCCAGGATGCCCCATAAACATTCCCATGATTCCCTTGGATGCTATGCCGTGAATTACCGGCGACATTCTGGCTGTCTGCCATCTGGACGGAAGTTCAAGCGCTATTTGCTCCTGTTCCGGAACCGCGAAATCCTTTTCGTCCCGTTCGTTTACAGCCAAAAAAGAAGTGTACTGCGAGTTAATGCCATACTTGACCGCGATTTCGACTATCTGCTTTTTATAACTCTCAGAAGTGGAGTATCGGTTTCTGTTGATATATTTTTCAAGTTGTTTGATTTTTGAGGCGGCATATATTTTTTCAAGCGGCAAATCAATTTCTTCAAGGTTGCTTTTTTTTACGGTGAAATTATATTCTTTGCCGTCAAAATCCGCTCGCAAGGTAAAATCATCTTGCGCCTCGCCGTCCAATTTCAATACGGTACAAAAGTATTCGTTGTTAAACTGAACCTTGCTAACGTCAAGGCTGTCGACAATCTTATTTTTTCCGGTTTGAAGTTTTATTTCGCCGCAGCATACCCCGTTAATGCGGGTGAACTGGCAGATAATTTTCTCATCAAGGTTTTCGTCTACAGTTAAAAACTCAGCCTTCCCATTCCCCGCTTCCGCCATTTTTTTGAGGCCGCTTGAGTTTACGGCATCGTCAATGCCGAAAATGAACAAACGGTTTTTCCCTATAACCCTGCCTATATTAACCGCAATGTTATCTTCATCGTCTACCTCCCCGTCGGTTAACAAAACAATGTTTTTCTTTTCGCCAAAATTCTTTATGGCATACATAAGAGGAGCCTCAATTTCCGTGCCGCCGTAACTGGCTTCGGTTTTGCTGACATAATCAATACCGTGCTTTAAATTTTCGCCGGTCGCGGCGATGAGTCCTGTTTCATTGCCTGAAACGGAAAAACTGTCAAAATCCGAACCAAAACGAATTATTTGAAATTTGTCACCTTCACCAAGGCACGTTAGGCATTTTTTCAGCGCTGCTTTTGTTTTTTCGATTTTTTCACCGTCCATAGATCCCGAGCAGTCCACTATGAAAATATAATTCTGAGGCTTTACTTCTTTTTCTTCGGGAACACCAGGCAAAAACTGCAAAAAGGCATAAGTGTTCTCTTCAACTTTGACTGTATAACCGCCAGACAGCATATTGTTAATTGTAACTTGTAAAACAAAGTCTTTATTTAATTTAACATTTTTGCTTGTTACGTTGTTATTTTCAACTTTAATCGAATGGCTCGGAGAAGTAATATCCTCAAGCATGAGGGCCTTATCAAAATTAATGGAAATATCCGCCCTGTATTCCGTTTCTTTTTCATAGGTCTGAGCCTCGCTCAACGCATGATTGTAACGCGGCGCCATGACCGTCGGAATTCTTAAACTTATCCTGTTGTTTAAAATTTCAAACGTATCAACGTATTGGATTTCAATTTCGACTTTCTCTTTAGGCAGAATTCTCCCAATCGATATCCTAAAGATGCTGCCGCTTTCTTCTTCCATCAGATATGCCGAATCGCCGTTTGTAAGAGAGCGCTGATATTCCTCTTTGGCTTCATTTTTTTCTTTAACAACACCCTTGATGATCTTATCGCCGATTTTCGCCATAAACCCGCAGACCGCTGCTGTGGCAGAAACAGGGAAAGTATAAAAAACTTCAAGTGTTTCGTCTTTCAAATTTTCATAGATTTGGGTTACTGTAAACAGGCCAAATCTGCCAAGCACCTGCCCATTGATATCGACATTTTTAAGAGTCATGGTCTCATTGAGAGAAACCGGCTCTTTTATTTTCACGGCTATGTTTTCATGGTTTTTCATATTGAACCTCCTGTCTGTTCTTTTAATTAAGATACGGTTATTTCACGCGAAAAAGGTCGCCGAAAAGGCGACAAAATGGAGAAAATAAGATATAAGATATATAAGATAAATAAAGAGTGTCGCCTAAAAGGCGACCTGTTATCTTAGATATTAAGTAACATAAAGATATATTTTAAGAGGAGGTTATTATGGATTTATGTACAAAGTCGGTTAAAGGAGGAATGTTATGACAGACGATGTTTATAAAAGATATAAACAAATACGCGACAGAGCCTTTGGAATTTTAAAATTTGCTAAACGTCAAAGTTTTTCTGATATAGAATTTTTAGTGGATGAAGAAAAACGACTTGCAGGAGATATTTTTGAACGTGGTATTGCACATATTCCAAATGGCGTCGATCGTAATGATATCGATAAGATTCTTTTGAATTTAGTTAATCGTGAGAAAGATCCAACTGAAAAGCTATTAAAACAAATTCAAAGAGAAGCTGTAATAGGTATAGATTACGAGTTAGACCTAAATACATTTCGTATACTTTTGAATTCATGTACAGATTTGTCTTTAGAAGAAGACCCGTACGATTTGGACGATGAAACTTTTTTTAAAAAGTATGATCAAGAAGCCGCTGATAGAAAAAGGAAGTTTTTCAATGAATGACGTATTTTATGAAAGATATAAACAGATACGCGACAGAGCTTTTGAATTTTCTAATATAGAAAGACTTTGTAGTTTCTTACCACTTAAAGAGTTTATTGATCAAGAAAAACTGAAAGCTGGCGATATTTTTGAGTTTGGATTTCAATTAGGAATTGATATGTTTCTTGCTTCTGATGCTGAGTATATTAATTTAAGTACAGAAGATACTGAAATTATTGGCAGGATTCTTTTTAATCTAATTGAAAGAGAAAAAGACCCTGCTGAAAAACTATTAAAACAGATTCAAAGAGAAGCTGTAATAGGAATATTTGGTCATACCAGTACTGAAGTTTTATGTGAAATATTGAATTCATTAACTGACCGTACTTTAAAAGAAGAAAAGTGCAATCCTTATAGTAAAGAATACTATAGAAAATATATAAAAGTAAAAAGCATTTTAGAACGTATGGGCAAAGAAGAAAGAGAACACATTCAAAGAGAACTTGCTTCAGGAGATATTGATGAAGGTGCCAATTATTATTACTATTAAAGAAGAGTTATTATGATTCGTCGCATATATCCTGACTCAGACATACCCTTCGGATTAGTTGAGGATATATATGGGATAGAGGGTAAAATATTTAAGTTCTTCGGAGAACCAGGAAATATATGAATAATATGAAGAACCGGCTAAAAAATGAAACAAAATGGGGGCGTTTGGCTGGTTCAGACTACGAAAATACCATTAAATATATAAAAGAAATGTACGGAGAAGAAATCGACTATACTTTGGGTTACTGTAAAAAACTTACTGGCTGCAATGATGACATAATAAGCAAAGCGCGATTTACCATTTTGGCAATCAAACTGTATCCGGTAATATTGGATAATTATTACCGAAACGGTTCAAACGCATTAATTCGTGAACTTACAGAATTATGCGAAACCACCAATGATTCACATATTTTATCGTGTTTAAAAGTATTGGAGGAATACTGTTCCCTTACAAATTGTGTTAGTATAAATAGCGGTAAAAAAATAATGCATGCGGAGTACACAGACCCAAAAGATATTCTGTTTGAAGGTAATTATGTCGCAAAAAAAATCAATGGAAAGGCATGTATTATTGACTGTCTTGGAAATGACAAGGAACTGCAAATTCCTGATACAATTCAAAATTTACCCGTAGATTCAATTAATCATTACGCATTTTGCGGAAAAAAAATAAATAATGTAATTTTTCATTCAGGCATAGAAACAATAGGGAATGATGCTTTTACTGATAACAAACTTTCCAGTATCATTATACCATCTTCTGTAAGACAAATCGGTGAAAATGCGTTCCAATTTAATAATCTAACCAGTGTGAGTATACCTGGAAATGTTATATGTATATCACCATATGCATTTCAAAATAACAGGCTTAAATCTGTAGAACTGGGAGAAGGTATTACACATCTGGATATTGGGGCATTTGATGACAATTGTTTAGAAGATATTACAATTCCAAACAGCGTTAAATCCATTGCCGCAGATGTTTTTACTTTAAACCCGCTGAAAAAAATTACTTTACCTTCGGATGTAGAACTTGACGAATACGGATGTACCGAAGGAGATTTAGTTTCAGCTTATAATCGAAATAATAAAAGTGCCGGTACTTATATTGGTGATATTAAAAACTATGAAGCAGGGTTATTCAGTGAGGGTGATTGGAGATTTTCATTGGATACAGAGATATTTACAGGCTGGGAAATTAATGTTCATAAAGAAATGGAAAATTTATCTATTGCGCAGGAAAAAGCTATTGAAAAAATTAAAATGTCAAAAGAAGGAAGAAAATTAATAGCATTACAGTGTTATTTTCGCAATCCAATTCCAAAAGAAGTTTGGGAAGTAATGCCGAATGATTTTAGAGATTATATTAAGGAAAAAATTTATTCCGAAAAAACATGTGTAGTTTTCAGTCCAAAACCTACAGGAAAACAGCCTGAAAAAACAGATGAGTTAGAACATATTATTTTGGATTTTGATCAAATAATAGTTTTTTACGATTCTTTCTGTCAACAGATTTATAATGCAAGGACTGGTGAATGTATCAGTTAAGGTTTATTGTAAACCATGTATATCTCATCTTTAATGTCTTCAAAAGCAGGCAAGCCTTCTTTATGCAGGGCAGCCTCAACAGCAATCCCTCTCTCGCTGTTCATGGCATTTTTAAAAAAACCAACAATTTCTTCAATGGTGCGCATACTCTGAAAACGCAGAGTAGTCCGGTCAACACTTAATTTTATGTCGTGCGGCAAAACTTCGCAGTTTACAGCTTTTAGAAGAACCTTGTTTTCGATTATTGAAAGAATTTCCGCTTTAAGTTTATCATTGTTTTGTGCCTCAATTTTTCTTTCAGGCAGTACCTTTTGATGTTTAAGCCAATCTTGTTCAAGTTTCAGAATAATCGCTTCTTTGGAATGTATCAATTTAGAATACTCTAATAAACTGCCCAGGCTGTCTACAAGAATAAAAGGAGACATATCAATATCGTTTGCATGTGCAATTATTGTACGTATTCGATGAACCTTATTAACAAGTTTGTATTCATTATCGTATTTATATTTGAAATACTTTTTATCAAGATACTTGAAAATACATTCCCAATTCATTTTGAATACATTCAATAGGTCTGACATATCAAGGTATTTGAAATTCTCCTTGCTTTCATACTGCAAAACTGGCTTTATATAGTGCTCCCACCAATGTGTCGGTGAAAGATGCTGAAATACCTGTATAAGGAAGATATAGGTTGGCTCTTTAAGTAGAAGAAGGTATTGATAGAGGATGGTATATTCCTTGATGGTTTCTTTCTTCATAGTAATAGTCTGCCTTATTATTTTAAAAATGCCTACTTCTTTAAACGTGATTTCACAAACAAGAGGACAGTTAACCTGCCCCCTTGCTTTTAATCCGCATACCCAATGAACTTCGGCCTTCTGTCAAATAGCAGCGTTTGACATATAACCGGCAGAAGCTCCACTATGGCTCGGTAAAGGCTGCGGAAGAAACCTCCAACGCTTTCCCAGAGGGAAACATCGTCCTTTATTTTTCCGGCAAGAGATTTTATCCTGTTCATCTGAGACGAATCAAGCAAATCTTCCGCTGAGTATTTATGCCTTTTGAATAAAGAGCCG
>Ga0209755_10004334_pt1 | contig 16863 bp, 7 predicted proteins | sample TergutCo191P1_FD_187301 | JGI IMG/M metagenome (GOLD analysis project Ga0209755, IMG submission 187301) | Cornitermes sp. P1 segment gut microbial communities from Petit-Saut dam, French Guiana - Co191P1 (SPAdes) (version 2) | ecosystem: Host-associated > Arthropoda: Insects > Digestive system >... | reverse complement strand
TACATTTTTACTCATGCCCCAAACATGGATATAAGAAATAATGCCGATGCTTTGCAATTACTACTTCCTGATTCCGTTCCAGGTTCAATCAAATCTCGAAAATGGTGATGGCGGGTTTTACGCTTACTAATATCTTATTGTCGCTAGGTTTTACAGCAGACCCTAAGTATCGGAAGTCTTAATTGAGGCTTCCGGTTTATTTTATGATAGTAAAAAAATCAGAAAAATGCGTAAAAAATTGCACAAAAGTTGCGAAAATTTTGCTTGCAAAGCATGCGTTTTAGGAATATAATTGAGCTGTACATAATTTGTTCATTTTTTTGAAGGGTGAAAAGTGAACACAAACATCACAAAACATTAACGTTTTGAAGATCGTTGAAAAAGAAAGTGCCGTGAGGCACAGTGAGTATAGAGGAGATAGGAGGGGACGGTTATGAAGCGGATTATAAAACGCATGACAGTCATAGTACTGGCGCTACTTATGATACAAGGTTCGGTTCCACTTTCTACTTTTGCGGCGGACGGGGATCCTGTGCTCAGCATGTCAGTAGCCAACAAGATTGATGTTGCCTTGGCTGTTGGACCAACGACTGTTAACTATGCAACATTTGAAGCGGATTTGCGTCGTGCCCTCAAATACGAATCTGATGGTATAACTCTCCGTGAGCACCCTGTGCCGGACGAGGATGTCTATATTATGGCTACAAAAGCCGTCAACGCCAGCACCCAAGCGGAATTTACTTGGTGGACTTATGATCACACATTTTATGATCAGACGCTTAGGCCTGTACGCACGGATAGAGACGGTGCAGGGCTGTCATCTAATAAGCAGTTTAGTACCGACACCGGCTACAATTCTTACGAAAAATACTATCAATATTTGAAGGCGCAAGCACTGTTAGGTGCAAGCAAAACATGGACTTCTGCGACTGCGCCGGCCGTGGCAGAGTTGGCTGAGTATATAGACTATGCCTACCCATACCAGATAAGTGACACAAGTCGGATCTACATTGAAAAAGACAGATCTACGGCGGCTCAGACAAGTTCGGGTGCTGCTGCAAACAATCAAGACAAAACCAGCCCGGACTACAACACCACGCGGCATCCGTATCAAGGGAATGTATATCACATGAAGGAGTCTAACAACGGTGCCACTATGGACTTTTACGGGTACGGTCAGTATTCCTTCAAAGATTTCCGATATCTGCCCAATGACCAAAAAACAGTAAAGACATTTGAATTTGCCATTGCAGAAGATATTGCCTATGATGCGCTGGACGGCGTGGGATTCTTCTTCAACATGAACATCACCGAAAGCCCTACGGCATATACAGGTACCGGTACAAACCAACAGCTCATGAGTGGGTACTTGCTGTTTCTCGCCTACAACAATGCAACAAACACAACTATCCAAGGCAAAGGCCGAAAAATGTCCTTGTATAAATTTGAAAACATCAATGTGCAGGACTTCCACAACCAACTTGCAACTACCACGACTAATGGAGGCACAATTGATACCGCATATTTTGCAACCAACTTCAAAGACCGTAACGGCAGAGCCTTTGTCGAAATTGCGTCCGCAGCCTATTCACAGACAGACATGTCACGCCGCATCAAGATTGAGGCAGGGCCTGACAAGGTGCAGGTGTGGTATGTGGGCACAGCAACAAAAAACCACGCACCTACCCTTACAACACCTATATCCGAGTCTGTATTACCGGTAAACTGGACTGTACAGGCCGGTGGTGCGCTTCCGGCACAGGGACAGACAAGCGGTAGCGTGCGGACAAATATTTTGCTCGACTCTAATGTGGTGAAAAGTTATGGATTTGGGCCAATGGCGTCGTATATCGGCCACGGCTGTGCCCGTCCGACCCATATTGCCTTGCAAAATCTCTCAATGACTGTTGAGGTAGTCAAGACACTTACTGAGGTTGTGCGAGAGCCTGAGTGGCATGAGAATACGCTCAAGTACTTGGTTAACTTAAACGAAAACACAATTGAAGATTTCAATCCGGAGAACAATGTGGTAATCGCTGACTTGCTCACACGGATGGGAAATGATGACATCTATTACATCGGATGGGGCTCAACAAAAAACGCTGTAGCATCAGCGGAGTTTCTGCGCAAAAACAACCTCAAAGGTATCATTGTAGACATCAACAAACAAACGGATTTACATTCCTCAGAGGAGTGGAACTCATTGCCCCAAGCAGAGAAGGCATTCTATGAGGATTGCATTACACACGCCACCGCGTATAATGAGCAAATTTGTGCCATTGCTGATGAAATATACAAACGCTACTGGAATCAAGCAGATGAAGATCGGGCGCTTACAACCGATACAGTAAAAATGCAGGTCACAGGTGCAGATATGCAAAATACAGAAGATGCACTTTGGCCCGGCGGAAAATGGATGATTAAGCACATTGTTGATGCCGGATCTATTGCCGTTGACTCAGATAATTCCATATATATGACAAACTTTGAAGGGCAGTACCAAAACAGCGGCATTTACATGCCGGACTTAGATTTGGAGTATAGTTTCACACTGCCGGGTTTGTATCAAATCTACTACCGGAACACGGTGATTGGGGAACTGATTGTACACCGCGCTCCCGAAGCGGATTTTACAGTAACATATGATATTGACGGCTTCATAACAAGCTACGAAAGTCTTGCCTATGACCCGGATGTATTTGATCCGGGTGGAATAAATGGCGTAAAGCGCGGTATTCGAGACGAAAACTGGTCTTGGATGAATGTAACTGCCGGAATGTCTGAATTTGAAGGCGGAATGCCAACAAAGCTGGTAGACGGGGATCTTTATAATATCATGTTGACTGTCACAGATGACTGGGGTGCAGAGCGCTCAGTGATGAAGCAGTTTGTGTACAGTGCTCAAAGCACCGTGAAGGTTCCGCCATTTGCAAACTTCACACTGTCCCCAATCACATTTATGAAAACGACTGACTTAGAAGCACAGCAGGCTCAACAGGTCACCCTCACAAACAAGAGCTATGATCCGGCCGGATTGCCGATTGTTTCAACTTGGGAAGTCAAGAAAGACGGTGTGTCATATCCGGGTCTCACAATTACTGATGCTGATTTTACAGGAAGCGTGGCGAAAATTTCTGTGGGACAACTGCCTGAAGGGCATTACACCATAACGCTAACGGTCAGCAATGGCGTGCTGAATACTGCAGATGGGCCTGTCACATTGTACTTTGACATCGTGGTTGACAATATAAACCCATCGGCCAAAATTGCACTTAATTCTGCCCCTGCACCAGGACCGGAAGTGTTTAGCGGCAACCAAAGTTTGACGCTGACATTTTCCGATGATGGAGGAAGCGGGTTTAAAGAGGGGCGCTTTGCGGTCACAGACAATGCTGCACTGCCACAAGGTGGTGACACAGCTTGGAAAACAACTGCGGTTTCAATCTCCCGTGGTGTATTGATTAATGCCGTGGGTGTGAATTACGTCCACTGGGAGGCATGGGATAATGCAGGCAATTATGCATCCGGCACCTTCGGACCTTATACCCTCAACAAGAAAGACCTAACCATGAGCTTATCCACAGAGCCACAAGCGGGAACGACTGTTTTGTACGGTGTTTCAGGAAAAGGCATCACACTGACAGCGATACTCACAGTGGAGGAAGAAGATGCGTTGCCGACAGGTACTGTAATATTCTACCAAGGGGTGACACCAATAGGTTCCGCCGCGGTGGACAGGGATGGTATCGCCACATGGACAGGTGCAACAATTGCAGCAGAGGTTCCTGCAAGTTTTGCGGCCAATTACACCGGAGACAGCAACTACAAGACACATCAGGCAACAGCTATCCGCAATGTGCTTGGTGCTTCAGCTTTGACACAATACTCTGTGAGCTATGACTTAAAAGCGCCATTAGGCGAAGTCACAGGCATTATACCTACAGACACAAACCATTATCTTGACAAAGATGAGGCTTATGAGCAATTGGAAATTGGCACCATTGAGGGGATTACCGCAATGCGTGTAAAAAGCGGCAGCGGCATGTTAAGAAATGGCTATACATTTGTCGGTTGGGCAGAGGAACCGAATGCAGAAGATCCAATATATGTCGGAGGCGAGCTAATTTTCTACACATTTAAAACCGACATCACACTATACGCAATCTGGAAGCACAACACATATACTATAACCTATACAGATGGTGGGGCAGACCCTGAAACCGGTGAAGTGCCCCAAGGGGAGAACGTTTTGTTCGGCGCACCGGTTACAGTACAGGAGGCACCGGTAGGACTCAAAAAAGTTGGCTATCGCTTCATGGGCTGGCTTGATGAAATAAGCGGCCGGACATATCTAATCGGTGAAACCTTCGACATGCCGGATGCGGATATGACATTAAAGGCAATCTGGATTGAGACCGGGGATTTTGAACTCCATAAGTTACTCAAAGGTGAGTTTGCAGACTGGGGCATTACTTCCGGCAGCGAGTTTCGTGTACGCGTTTATGATGAAGCAGGCGAGTTAGGCCACCGCAACTTGATGCTCTTCCTTGAACAAAAAAACGGCTCCCCCGGAAGTGGCGGTTATACCTCAACCTACACAGCCATTGGATACAACGATGGTGACAAAGATGTATTCTTTGGGTATGAGCAAGGCACACGCCCGACCGTTAGCGGCAGCGATGCAATTGTAAATGAGCTGAAAATTTCAAAAAATGCACCGGCCGTGGTGCTGGGCTTGCCGACAGAAACAACAGCTTCCTACATCGTTGAAGAGCTGGATGCTTCAGCAAACTTCATCGAGGTATCCTGGACCTACTTACAAGGAGCGAGTTACCATACAGAAAACGGTAATACAGAGTTTGCCATCGTCGTTGTTCACGATGGGCCGGCAACTGTGACTACTATAAATGACTACTTGTGGGGTCACAGTTTAGTCAAAATCCAAAAATATTTTCCGGGAAATGCAGATGTGGATGAAGCTGCAGGCGACGAGTGGTATGATATCTTCTCTTTCTATGAAACATGGGGCATAACCTTTGACACACCTTTCTACGCAAAGATCCAGCGTTGGGAACCGAGCGATTCTCAGAAATCTGTTAAGGATATTGTGCTTGGAGAAAACGGTTTGCCTGATGAAGAAATTGAAGACGGCGCATGGAAAACACTAAAATTCATAGAAAGTTTTGTCCCGGGTCAATATGGAGATGCAACAGGCATTCCATGCTTTGAGTACATAGACAGCGGCAACATCACTTATGTTCCGTTTAGCGTAAATAACCCGGCACTGCTCATAGATATGACAGAGACTGCGTACCACAGAGTTACAGAGTTCTGGGGCGAGGAGCGGGTCAGCGGTGGCGAACATCATAAGTATTGCATTAACAACACCGAAGATCATCTTCTGTGCATTGTACCTATTGGGTTAGTGCGGACAACACCGGCCACTGCGCCCTATATGCCTGTGTCATGGGTGAGTGTAGATGTGGATTATTCTCAGCACAAACCGGACGAAGAGGGCGATTCAGGGCGGGTAGGGAACTTCTCTATCTCTGTGCGCAATACATTTCGTCCCGGCGTAGCAGAGTACCATGTGACAAAAGAACTGGCTGACCCGGTTCCGGACTGGTGGGAGGATGCCTCAGAGTCATTTATAATCCAAGTCTACGATGAGACCGACGGAAACATGTTATTGTGGGATGTGGGTGATGCCACAACAGACGAGAGCGGCAACACAGTTTATCGTTGTGTCGGCAACGCCATAGGCGGACTGAGTGATCCGATGGACGAGCAGGGGAGAAGCGGCGTTGACTTTAGTCTCACAATTGAGCGCGGTGAGACAATCGTACTGAACAACATGTGGACCAATCACATATACCGGGTGATGGAAATACCGGCAAACGATGGGCGTTACAGCACAGCCATCACCATAGATGGCGAGGAGAAAGCATCCATGCTCGTAGAGCCGGGCAGAAGCTATGATGTTTTGGTGAGAAATACTTACGCCCCCTATTATAAGGTGACCTATCAAGACGGAGTATTTGGAGAGCCGACACCCGATGACCTCGCATACTACAAAGCAGAGGACTTGGCATTACTCCAAGAACCAATCGTCAGTGAGCATGCAGGATATGGATTTGACGGCTGGGATACGAGGGCTGACGGCAAAGGCACTCGGTATGAGCCGGGCGATGAAATCACAGTTGCAGATCATCTGACACTTTACGCACAGTGGGTGCCGAACTGGTATCCTGTAAGCTATTTTGCAGGTAACGGTACGGACGAATTCTACTCAAACGGCACATTCACCGTAGAACATAGCGACATTCTGGTTTTGAGCAATGACACAACCGCGTTTGCCAAATATGGCTACCAATTCTTTGGTTGGGGCACAACTGACCTTGCATACCCGAATGATGCGGCTTGCTTTGCGCCAGGCGACGTGTTCGATATGCCGGTTGGAGGTGTGACATTCACAGCACTATGGGAGCGTGACTACTCCGGAAGCCTAACAGTGCACAAAATACTCGACACCTTGGACTTCGAGGATTTTGACTATGACACCGTATTTTACTTCCGAGTACGAGATATAACAAGCGTCTATAGCATGTTTGATCCAATCTACTTCATACAAACAGATGCTGAGGAAAACACCTGGCACTACGCCGGATATGACGAAGTGGAAGGCGCAACAGCTAATATTCCGTTTACACACAACCAGCCGGCCAAACTAATAAACCTGCCGGTGGGCAATCTGTTTGAAGTAGAAGAAGTGTGGAGCAGCGGCACCTTTAACTGTTTCCCAGAATATGGGTACAGCCCATTTAATCGCTTTGAAGAGTTCGGATATCTATTCGGCGCTGAAACTCCGCCGGTAATGCCGGCAGGCGGAAACTTAGAAGTTGCAGTAACAAACTACTTGGAAGAAGCCCTTACGCAAGGTTTTGGTTTCCGCGTTTACTACGACCCGGGCGGCGCAATCGGTCAAGCACCGGAAGACGAAGGTCTCTATGACGGCGATCCGGAAAGTATAATGCCACCTGAATTAAAATCCCCAAGCGAGTTCCCGGCCGATTTGGCCAAAGAGGGATATACTTTCATCGGTTGGAAGAGCGATTACGAGGGTGAAGAGGACCTGTATCAACCGGGCGCCTTATACGCAATGCACGGGTGTGACGTTACCTTCACCGCCCTGTGGAAACTCAGTGATGATGGCGGAAGTCTGCCGAAGCAACCACCAGAGGGGCCGGCGGAAAATTATCCCCCTGCAACACAAAATGGATTGCCGGGACCTGCAACACCAAACGGAATTCCTGAGGAAACACCTAGTGGACTGCCGGATGGCCCGTCACAGCCGCAATCAGAACCATATAATCCGATAGAAGGAAGACCTGCAGTGCCACCGGAACTGGCAAAACCGGTTGAGGCATATGAAAGGCTGTTTAGCAGACGTTTTATTCAAGGTTTTCCTGATGGAACGTTCCAGGCTGAACGCCAGATGACAAGGGCTGAAATGATGCAAGTTTTCTTCAATATAAGTAGTCCAAGTTCTTTAGTCACAGATGCTCTGACTAGTACTTCGTTTTCAGACGTGCAGACAGACGCATGGTATTTTACAGCAGTGGCTTATCTGGAGCAGCGCAACGTGATAACAGGCTATGATGGTATGCTAAACCCTAATGAACCAATAACAAACGCGGAATTTGCGGCAATGGCAGTACGTTACTTTAGACTAGAGGGTATATTAGAGCCGCAAGCTATGCTAAGTGCCGAAGATCACTGGGCTGCAAACTATGTAAACATTGGATTTACAAGTGGCTGGTTTAAGTATTTTGAAATGGAGGAGGGATTTGATCCGGACAGCCCGATTTTACGTGCACAAGCAGTTGCTCTTCTAAACTTCTATCAAGGGCGCACCCCATGTGTTACAGGGATTTCCAGACACCTTGAAAAAACAGATACAAGAGTGTTTTCTGATATGTATCAGGGACATTGGAGTTTTTATGAGGTTATGGAAGCGGCATATTCAAAGCACTTCTACTTTGATTCAGGTGGCACACAAGTGTGGGAAACCGTACTGTGACATAAGATAATGAAAAAATCAAACCCGTAAAGTTGGTTTATGTGAGATAGGGCTTATTTTACAGGAAAAACGGTATAGCTTCATGCTATGCCGTTTTTCCGTGTTAGGCAGGGTTCTTGGACTGTTATGTTGCGGTGGGAGTGTGAAAAGTTGTCTGTAAATTGGCAACCTATGATATTTAAAATGATTAGTGTGCCGGCATCGTACTAGATAGCGATAATCCTGAACCTGCGAGTTGAATGGTGCCGCTTATGCGTGTATACAGCCGCAGATTTTCCAAGGTCACTGCCTCTGAATAGGGGTTTAAGTAGTCATTGATAATCTCCAGCCAGGGGTTAAGCAAGGGCACCAGGTCAGGCCCGAAGGGCTCTGTTGGCATGGAGTGGGTATTTATATTCTCCCCGTCCATACGCATCATGCGCTGGGCAAGGTAGGCCATGGCGGAGATAGGCAGGTTAGTGTCCACATGTTCTTCGAAAATTTCCATAAAAGCCGGCAGCCGCACTACGTTGCGGGCTTGCAGTGATTCAATGGCCAAGGCACGTAGAAAGTATTGCTGACGCTGTATGCGCCCTAGGTCGCCGGTGGCTGCGCGGTAGCGTATAAAGTGCATTGCCTGTTCCCCGCAGAGTGTCTGATAGCCTGATTCTAGGTTTATGTGCAGTGGGGGCCGGGCATGGGTATCGCTGTATTGCATCCGGGCTGGCACGTTTAGGTGTACGCCCCCTACGGCATCTACAAGTTCTATAAATGCTTGCAGATTGAGCACTGCATAAAAGTCCGGCATGAATCCGACCAGCTTTTCTACTTCTTCCATCAGGCGGTAAACAGAGCCGCCTGTCATTGCAAATACGCTATTGATTTTCGGGCCGCGCCAGCTTACATCTGCCCTGGTATCACGGGGGATGCTCACTATATTTACAGTGCCGTTTTCCGAGTTAACGCTGACAAGCATGAGTGTATCGGTGAGTCCGTGAGTGCCCACATTATCTTGCCCGGCGATTAGTATGGTAAATGCTTCCCTGTCAACCGGCGGTTGCAGGAAAAATGTTATGAAAACAAAAAATCCGCCCAGCACCATAAGGAGCATAATTAGAACTGTCACGACTGCACGGCGGAGCCTGTGACGAGGCCGGGTTTCCGGTACATGCGTTACCTCGGGCTCGTAGTCTTCTCCGATTGCCCGCGCCACCGCAGCTTCGTAGTCAACGTCGAAGGCAGATTCTGATTCAATTGCGCGCGCTACCGCAGCGGCATAGTCCACCTCTGATGCGGAATATGCCTCTTGTCTGTGAGTTTGGCGGGGGCTTCTTTCGTGGGATGTATCATGTTCTGTGTCAAAAGGTTTCATATTACAAAAAATTCCTCTTATCTAGGAAAGTCGCTGGGTGCTGTTGTGCCTAATCCTTATTGCAGTGAGCGCAGCATTTCAGCTCTGCCGAAGTACATGCCAACATCTGTGGGCAGTGAGCACTTTATGCCTACGCTACATACTTATTATATACATAATATGAATCCAAGTGGTAAACAAAAGACTCGTCGCGTTTTGTCGTTGCATAAGTTGCATAAGTTAGGGCTTTGTATTATAGTGTATCTGGATTATATGAAGGCAGCTCAGCAGGTGTGAAAACCCGTACGTTAGAACCCACTTGGGAGGCTGGTGATGCTGGAAACCCGGTGTCAATATGGGAGAATTATTTTGTTACCGTTTTGGATTCCAGTGGCGAACCAATGTTGTTTTTCGACATTCCTCAAGGTTCTGTAGTGGAGATAACGAACCGCGGGGGTACTATGGATTCGTTTCCGGTGCAGCTTGGCAGCGTGTTTTTGATTCAAATAGTTAAGTGAGGCAAAACGCAATAAACAATACAAAAACAAGCAATACAAACTTAATCCGAGCCTGCCATTAATTGGTAGCGGGCTCGGATTTTTTTGGTTTAGAGCTAAATTTTATTTATGTACTGTGGCGTGAAGCTCAAGTATTTGCTTATGCCGGTTCGAACTGGCTGTTGTACAGTTCGGCATAGAAACCGTCTTGGCCTATTAGCTCGTCGTGGCTGCCGCTCTCTACGATGTCTCCGTCGCGCATCACTAGAATTAAGTCAGCGTTGCGAATGGTAGATAGGCGGTGTGCAATGACAAATGAAGTTCTGCCTTGGGTCAGTTTCTCCATGGCGCGCTGGACAAGAATTTCGGTGCGGGTATCAACAGAACTGGTGGCCTCGTCAAGTATTAGCAGGGGAGAGTTTTCAATCATCGCCCTAGCGATAGTCAGAAGCTGCTTCTGACCGGCGGAGAGCAGGACGTTTTCGCTGAGCACTGTGTCGTAGCCGTGGGGCAGCGTACGGATAAAGTGGTGAAGCCCAACTGACTTACAGGCATTTTTTACATCCTCGTCAGAGACACCATCCTTGCTGTAGATTACGTTTTCTTTTACAGTGCCTTCAAAGAGCCATGTGTCTTGGAGTACCATGCAGAAAAGCGCGTGAACATTGCTTCGGGTTAGCTGTGAAATCGGGGTGCCGTCAATCTTGATTTCTCCGCTCTGGGCATCATAAAAGCGCATTAGAAGGTTTACTATGGTGGTCTTGCCGGCTCCGGTGGGGCCGACTATGGCTACCTTTTGTCCGGCCTTTATGGTGGCGGAGAAGTCCTTAATAATGAGTTTGTCATCCGAGTAGCCGAAGGCTAAGTTGCAAAATTCTACATCGCCCCGCACATCGGTGAGAGCTTCAGTTATTCCGCTCTCGTCGGCCATATCTTCGGCCTCAACGAATTCAAATACACGCTCTGCGGCAGCGGCAGCGGCTTGAAGGGATGTCATTGACTGGGCGAGCCCGCCTAAAGGCTGTGTGAAGTTGCGGATGTGGAGCATAAATGCCACGATAACGCCGAATGATATATCGCCGTTAAGGGCAAGTACAGCACCAACTATACATACTGCCACATAGCCGAAGTTTCCTATGAAAAACATCATCGGCATCATCAGGCCTGATATAAACTGGGATTTCCAGTTACTTTCGAAGAGTGCATTATTTACCTTGTCGAAAGACTCTATGGCTTCGCGCTCGGCATTATAGGCTCTTACCACATTGTGACCTGTGTAAATCTCTTCGATATGCCCGTTGAGTGAGCCGAGATTTTCCTGGTTTTGGTTAAAGAACTTTTGAGATTTCTTCATAGTTAAGGCCATAGCTGCAAAGCCGATAAGAACAGAAACTACAGCGGTCAGAGCCATTAGGAGGTTCGTTATGAGCATTAAAACGAGAGAACCGACCAGAAGGGTTACGGATGCGGTCAGTGTACCAATGCTCTGTCCCAAGGCGGAGGAGATGGTGTCCACGTCATTTGTGACGCGGCTGAGAATATCGCCGTGAGTGGTTTTGTCGAAATATTTAAGCGGGAGCCTGTTGATTTTCTGGGATACACTGCTTCGAAGCTGTTGGGCGAAGCGCTGAGTGACATTGGTGATTATAAGGCCCTGTATATAATTGAGCAGTGAGCCAACTGCGAAAATTATCAGGAGGATTACACAGAGCCTGACAACACGCTCAATGTCGATGGTGGTCTGTAGCCCTTCTGAGATTGTATCTGTGACAAGGCGCAGCATGTCGGGGCCTGCAAGAGCTGTGACAGTGCCGAAGAAAGCCAAAACAGCCGAGGCGATAATTGCGGGGATGAACTTGCCCACATGCCTGATAATCTTTGCCAGTGCTCCGCCGAAGTTTTTGGGCTTTTCTATAGTGCCGGGAGCGGGGCGGCTGCCTGGGCCGAAGTTTTTTTGTGCAGGCGTATGCTGCTTTGCTTCTTGCTTTTTATTCTTACTCATAATCCCAACTCCTCTACAGACAACTGTGACTGAGCTATCTCACGGTAGACCTCGCAGGACTTCATGAGTATCTCGTGTGTGCCGGTGCCGACGAGCCTGCCCTCATCCAGAACCAAAATCCGGTCGGCTCCGCGGATAGTGCCGATGCGCTGCGCAACAATAAGGCAGGTGGCACCTTGGGTTTCCGCTTGGAGAGCCGCGCGCAAATCCTTGTCGGTCTTGTAGTCAAGTGCGGAAAATGAGTCGTCGAAAATATAAATCTCCGGCCTTCTGCAAATAGCTCTCGCAATTGAGAGTCTTTGCTTCTCGCCGCCTGAAATATTTGTGCCCCCTTGGGCTATGTGGGCTTCGAAGGAGTTCTCCATATCTTCGACAAATGGCAATGCCTGGGCAATGCTCACGGCTGCCCTTACATCATTTTCGCTGGGCTGAGGTTTGCCGCTTGAGCCAAATGCCACATTTGATGAAACGGTGCCTGAAAATATAGCGGCCTTTTGAGGGACATAGCCCAAGGTGTTGCGCAGAGCTTCCTGGGTGTAGTCCTTTACATCTACGCCGTTGACTAAGACTTGGCCCTGCGTTGTATCATAAAAGCGCGGCACCAAGTTGACTATTGTGGATTTGCCGCTGCCTGTGGAGCCTATAAGAGCAACAGTTTCGCCGCGCTCTGCCTTAAATGAGATATCATAGAGAGCGTAGTCTTCGCCGTCGGGATATTTGAAACTTACATTTCTAAATTCCACCTCGCCCACAACCCCTTCGGGAGTTGCGGAGATGTGGCCGTCGAGGATTTTGGGCTCAGTTTCTAAAACCTCATTGACGCGTTTTACAGAAACCATTACCCTAGGGAGTATTATAAGAATCATAGTTAGCATCATGAAGGACATAATAACGTGCATGGCGTATTGGGAGAACACCACCATATTTGCGAATATATCAATGCGTCCCTCAATTGTTGCAGCCTGAATAAGAAATGCGCCAATCCAGAAAATACCTAGGGATAAGCCTGACATTACAAGGCGCATTACAGGATTCATTATTTGCATAGCCCGGACGACGCTTAGGGAAGTTGATGTGAAATCTTCATTGGCCTTGTCAAATTTCTTTTCCTGAAAGCTCTCAGCGTTATAGGCTCTGACAACTCTGATTCCTGTGAGATTTTCCCGCGTGACGAGGTTGAGGTTGTCGGTGAGATCCTGGATTTTGCGAAAGCGCGGCAGGGCATATGCCATGAGTATGGATATCATTATTACAACAACTGCCACGAGCGCGCCGGTAAGGGCTGTCCATTCCCAGTTTCCCCCAGCCATAGCACTTAAAGCCCAGACTGCCATTATCGGAGCTCTTACTATAAGCTGCATACCCATCGCGACAAGCATTTGAATTTGGGTTATGTCGTTTGTGGTGCGGGTTATTAGGCTGGCAGTCGAAAATTTATTGATTTCATCAAGGGAGAAGCTCTCCACCCTCCTGAAAAGATCGCCGCGGAGGCTCTGGGAAAAGCTCGCGCCCACATGGGCGGCGACGAAGCCTATTATTATAGATGCGACTGCGCTGCCCAAAGTTGCCCCGAGCATAAACAGCCCTACAATCAGCACTTCGCTCAGCTGGCCGCCTGTGGTGACAATCCGGGTTATCTCAGCCATGTAGAAGGGGACGCTCAAATCCAGCCAGACCTGGCCGACAATAAATACAAGGCTGATGAAAGTAAGTAGCCACTCTCTTGGTTTAAGCCGCGAGAACATTTTGATCATTTTTTTGATTCCTTTTTTGTGTAGTTTAACAGATAAGTGCGGTGAGGCTTATGCAGGCGGCCTACCGCCTTGCTAAATGACCCCTTTTTTTAGGGAGATGTTAGCATATTTGGCTGTCGTGCCGGTCTGAACTATTGCAAAGGCATTTTTGGCATCTTCGTAAAACTGCATACGCTCAACAAGTTCAAAATCATTGAAGGCCTTGTCGGTGTCATGTTTTTTTATGATTTCACGGTACTGTGCCCAAATCTCGGGCGTGGAGTCGCCCTGCACCGGAGCCATGAGGGCTACAGGTGATGTGACATAGACATCAAGTGGGAAAAAAGGTAGAATCGCGTCTAGCAGCTCTGTCACCTCGGAGCCATCTGTGCGCACAAGGCGCTGGGCCCCTGTTGCGGCGGGGTAGTTTGCATCGGCGAGTATAACCGTGTCGCCGTGACCCATCTCAGAGAGAATTTTAAGAAGCTCTGGAGGGATGATTTTGGGTATATTCCGTAGCATAATATTGCAACTTCCTTTCATGATTACACTGACATTTAAGATAACACACCGGGGGCTAAAAATCAAATTAATTCCATTGACTGTGAAGGGCTGTGTGCTATAATGGTACTGCGTTGCAGTGGCAATGTTGTTTGTACAAACACGGAGTAACTTCGTGTATTTGGAGGTAGCACCCTAAATGGATATGATATTTGTGAAGGAATTTGGCGAAAAAATTATTGACAATTGCTCCAAGGTGATTGTCGGCAAGGAAAATGAGATATTCAACGTGGTGGTGGCGTTTTTGTGTTCAGGGCATGTGCTTTTAGAAGATGTGCCGGGGACGGGCAAAACCATGTTGCTCAGAGCCTTTGCAAAGACGGTAGGCGGGGACTTCAAGAGGGTGCAGTTTACCCCGGATGTGCTGCCGTCGGATCTCACGGGGATTAATTTCTTCAACCCCAAACTCTCTGAATTTGAGTTTAGGCCCGGGCCGTTGTTTGCCAATATGGTGCTGGCTGATGAGATTAACAGGGCGACACCCCGCACTCAGTCGAGCCTGCTTGAGGCGATGGCGGAGCGTCAGGTGACTGTGGATGGCATAACCCACATTATGGACGACCCGTTTATGATAATGGCGACACAGAACCCTTTGGAAACTCATGGGACTTTTCCGCTGCCTGAGGCGCAGACTGACAGGTTCTTTATGAGGATGTCCCTCGGCTACATGACAAGGGATGAGGAACTTGCGGTAATCTCCGGCGAGGATACGCTGGATATTGTTGCAGAGCTTGAGCAGCGGACCGGCTCGAAAGAGATATCAGCGGCAAAAGAAGGCTGTAAGCAAGTGGAGGTGAGCAGTGCCGTTAGAGGGTATATAATGGACATAATTGAGGCGACGCGAGGGCATAACCGCGTGCGGACCGGGGTCTCAACCCGTGGGGCGATAGCTCTTTTTCGGGCTGTGCAAGCGGCGGCGGGCCTACAGGGGCGCAGCTTCGCAGTGCCTGAAGATGTACAGCGGCTCGCCGCATGCGTGCTGTCACATAGGCTCTCACTCTCAGGCCTGTCAGGCTCCGGCGAAGATTCGGCAGTTTTGAAGGAAATTATCGAGTCGGTTCAAGTGCCTTTGGAGACAAGGTAAAATGATTTATTTCTTTATAATGCTCATTGTGGTTGGAACAGTTTTGGAACTTATTTCACTAAGGCGCAGTACAGCCAAAATAAGTGTTGAGTTTGAGGTGTCGGTGTACTCCACGCAGCCCGGTGTCCCTTTTGAGATAAAAACAGTGGTGACAAACCAGAGCCTGATGCCGATTTCATATTTAGCGGTTGCGCAGACATACCCTCTTCACGCAAAGCTGCCTGACAAAATTAAAACTTTGCCGAGAACTCACAGTGTCAGCCTAAAGAAAATATGCAGGGTTGGGGGGCGCAGGAAAAAAAGAATTTCGCTCAGGTCGTCCATTGATAAAAGGGGTGTACACATCTTTTGTGCAGACAGCGTGGAATTTGGAGACTTTCTGGGATTTAAGGAGTTTAGCGAAAGAATTGGTATAGTGCATGAGGTGGTGGTCTACCCCAGCCGCTGTGAGGCGCCTGAGCTTGCACAGGCACTTAACAAGTTCTGCGGAGATATGCAGGCGAGAAGGTTTCTGATCCGGGATCCGATTCTCACAATTGGGACAAGGGAATATACGGGAAGGGAGCCAATGAAAGAGATTCACTGGCTCAAAAGTGCCTGCCGCGGTGAGTTGATGGTCAAAGAATTTGATTTTAACAGGGAATTTTCAGTAAGTGTGCTGATGAGTGTTGAAGGCATTCTAAATCAAGATGATAGTGAACTGGATGGGATTTGTTCAACCGCCCGCACAGTGTGTGAAGCCCTTTGTGAAAAAGGAGCCTCGGTAAAGTTCTTTACAAATGCCCTGCGCAGAAACTCCGGGCGCGGCCACCTCTGGCAATGTGAGGTTACAGGTGCCTACGGCGGTGCTCTTTTAGAAGGGCTTGGAAGGGCGACAAGCCTGGAGTGCGGCAGCCTCGGGGAGCTAGTTGCATTCGGCCTGCGTGAGAGTGACCCTGATTGCGCATTTATACTTATCGTTCCTAGCTGCGAAGAGCGTGCGGGAGGGGTTTTGCAACGGTTAAGTGAGAGCACCAGGCAGGAGGTGCTGGTCTTAAAACCTGAGCCCGCGCCTGAGCCTGTGTTTAAGTTATAGCGGATTAACAATAACTTATTTCGATAGGTTATGATTTGATAACAATTTCTTTACATTTAAATACGTGAAACTCTATTGTGTTTTTGCCAGCATTGTGGTAACTTTACATGTCTATAAATATTTTTTAATGAAGTATAAATATTGCAACAAATTCTGCCGCATAAAGATTTATTTTTTAATGTGCACAATCAGCTAGGCTGCTGCTTTAAGAGCACATGTTCCGATGCTGAAAAATAGAAAGGGGATTCGATTTTGGAAAACGTAAACGAAAAAGCGACTTCGCAGGCAGATTTCACAAATGCAGAAACAGTTCTGGACGTAAAGGATTTAGTGGTCCATTATGTACTGGAGGATGAAACCGTAGAGGCGGTAAACGGCGTGTCGTTCAGCCTTAAAAAAGGGCAGACCTTAGGGCTTGTAGGTGAGACAGGGGCAGGCAAGACATCCACGGCCCTTGCGATATTAAACCTGGTGCAGACCCCGCCCGGTGTAATAAAGAGC
>Ga0209755_10004333_pt1 | contig 16866 bp, 15 predicted proteins | sample TergutCo191P1_FD_187301 | JGI IMG/M metagenome (GOLD analysis project Ga0209755, IMG submission 187301) | Cornitermes sp. P1 segment gut microbial communities from Petit-Saut dam, French Guiana - Co191P1 (SPAdes) (version 2) | ecosystem: Host-associated > Arthropoda: Insects > Digestive system... | reverse complement strand
ATGGAACTTTGATACACCTGTTACAGAGCCTGATAATGTTGCCGGCGAAGATCCTATGTATCTATACGCCAAGTGGACTACTATTAAATACAATGTAACATTCAATGCAAACGGAGGAACGCCTGTTCCTGCGGCGCAAAGCATTGCGCATGGAGAAAGAGCGGAAAGACCAAACGCTCCAACTCTTACAAATAAAGCTTTAGTCGGCTGGTATTCCGACGCCGCTTTGACAGTCCTGTGGAATTTTAACAATGATAAAGTAACATCTGCCATGACGCTGTACGCAAAATGGGAAGATGTTGCTTTTACCGTTACGTTTGATTTAAGAGAAAGCGATGGCAGTCTTTCGGGAAAGATTCCTTCCAATTGCACTGCGCCGCCTGTACAGTATGTGCTTAACGGCGGCAAGGCGGTGGAACCTTTTATGCCGCCAATTGATCCCGCTAATTCAGGCGATGCTGATAAATATTCATTCTATTGCTGGAGCACAAGCACAATCGGAAACAGTCCAAGCACTGTTATACCTTTTAATTTTGATACTCCAATAACCGGCAATATAATTCTTTACGCAAGATGGGTTGAACCTCCGCCTGACATGATTTGGGTGCCAAGAGGCGGTTTTATCATGGGTGATTCAGGCGTCTCCGGCAGTCCTGCCGCTTATCATGCCTATCCAACCCGGCACGTAACAGTAGATGGTTTCTTTATAGGCAGGTATGAGGTTACGCAATTAAGTACGCCGGATACGAATTTATCTTATACGGAAGTAATGGGAATCAACCCAAGCCAGTTTTACAGAAACGATGTCCGCCCTGTTGACAGGGTATCGTGGTACGATGCGGTTATGTATTGTAACGAGCTTACCCTAAGAACATCTGGTATGACTGCCGCTGATCAGGTTTATACGATAACAAGCATTGTAAAAGGTTCCAATTTAGCAGGAACCGGAGGAGTGCGTCCGGCCGCGCAATCGATTATCAGCGCGACAGTTACCGCTAATTTTTCCAAACGCGGTTACCGTCTGCCAACTGAAGCGGAATGGGAATACGCGGCAAGGGGAGGAAATAACTCGCCGGGAAATTACGCTTATTCAGGAAGCAATGACTCTACATTAGTCGCATGGTACAACGAAACAATTAAATCAGGCGCAGACGCAGGTTCCACACAAACTGTCGGAACAAAAACGCCCAATGCTCTTGGTATTTATGACATGAGCGGAAATATAACAGAGTGGGTTTGGGATTGGTTTGCTTCGTACAAGGACAGTTATTATTCAAGCGTTCAAGCAGGAAATAATCCTAGGGGACCGGACAGCGGAACCGAACGTGTCAGGCGCGGCGGCGGCTGGAGCAATGCGGTTGGCAATGTGCGAAATGTTGTACGCAACAGTCAGGCTCCGGGCGATGCGACATGGGTTAACGGTTTTAGGGTCGTGCGCGGTCCTTCGCAGATTTGGTAGGCGAGTTATTTATTCGCCCAACACTCTAACGCAAACTTTCCTTGTGCGCGGTCCGTCGTATTCGTTGAACCAAATGCCCTGCCATGTGCCGAGCAGTAATTTGCCGCCTGTGACAATAACTGTGATCGAAGGTCCCACAAGACTTGTTTTGGTATGCGCGGCGGAGTTGCCCTCGCTGTGATGAAATTCGCGGCGGTCGGGGGAAATGCAGTTTAACGCGAGATTAACATCGCGGGGAACGTCGGGATCCGCGTTCTCGTTGATCGTCACCGACGCTGTTGTGTGCGGAATAAAAACCACGCAGATTCCTTCGCTCACACCGGAAGCGGCAACAATCTTTTGCACTTGGTTTGTAATGTTGATCCAGTCTGTTGTGCCGCCTGTGCGTACGTTGAAATCCGAAAGTGTTGTCATATCGATCAGCTTAGATTGATACATTCATGTTGTCAATTCTAAAGCTTAAGTCTTAATTTAACTGTCTTATTGTTACAACTCCGCCGGTTTTTTGATTCAACTTCGGAGAACCTCTGTATTCCACAGTGCCGGCACCCTCCGCGTTAATTTCAAGATTATCAGAACAGCTTACTCTGATTGTACCTGCGCCTGAAAGATCAATCACAGTATCCGTTGTTTGAAGCGCCAGCGCGTTTAACTCGGCGGCACCTGATACGCGGATATTTGCGTTATTCGCATTGCCGGACAGCTCCAGTTTGCCTGCGCCGAATACGTTGACATAAAGATATTCAACATCCAGTTCGGCTCTGCTTGTAACGGCGCTTCTAATTAGAATCTGAAGCATATCAGAAGTGATTTTATCCACTGCTGTAAAAACGCTGGTGCTTCCAAAACCTCCGGCGCCGCCAAAGCCGTCGATTGTAAGGCTGTTCAATACAGGAACGGAAACTGTTACAAGCGGATTTTGTCCGGAGCCGTAGCTGATCCTTTTTGTTGTGCGGATATAAAGAATATCATCAACAACCTCTATTACAAAATATTCCAGCAAGTTTGGCTGAACCTTCAGCGTAACCGCGTCCGACGGCGCCGAATAATAATTGACATCACAATAACCGTTAATATGGATACCGGAATATTCGCCGACAAGAAATGTAAATACTTCTTGTTTGCCCTGCGGCTTCGGCGTATTTACATCCGCAAGATTAATTACAAAACAGCCGGAGAAACATACAGATACAAAAACAAGGGTGGTAATCAGTATTCTTTTCATATATTTATTTTCCTTTCTATTAATTTAGAGGTGATCAAAAATAATCCGGCGGCTTCCAGAAAAGTAAGGACAATCAATATCGGGTATGCCGCGATGGAATGCGGCGAAAGAATTATCGATAATCCGAAAATTTGTACATTGCTTATGGGCAATAAAACTGCCTGTAAAAGACTGACCGCGTAGAAACATCCGCACGCAAGCAGGAAGGTTAAAATCCCTGACGCGGGAATTTTAAAAAAGACAGATTTTTTCATTGCCGCGCAGAACAGGATGATCATTACAAAAAGGATATATGCCGCTATTAGCATAAAAATACCGCAGACTGTGTAGAACAAATAATTATCCTGAGTACGAGCCATTTCCAGAAAAATTTCCCAAACGTTGTTGCCTATAAAATTAAAAGTTATCCATACTATCGACGCGATTGCAAAACACATTGTAATTATATCAGCCGCAAGCATAATAATTATATTTGCAAGCAGTGTTTTCCAGCGCGGCACAGGAGTGAGCGCCTGCAGATATGCGTCAGATGATGCGAAGATTCTTCGAGCCATGATTACATCGCTTCCAATGTTAGCCGCCAGCATAACCGCTACGGCTATACCGCCGAAGGTAATAAATAAAATGTGAAGCGCAAACGGAACTGTACCGGATCCAAGAATTATAAACACGACATCCATTATTAAAACAACAGCGAATACCGGTCCTCTGACATGTACGCCTGCCAGAAACGCGTATTTAAAAAGAGCCTTCATTTATAAACACCTCCAAATAAGCCTGTTCCACAGTCTGACCGCGTTCTTCGCGTATTGTATCGCAGCCGCCCGAGAACACGATCTTTCCTTTAGATAAAAAATGAACGCTGTCGAATATGCGCTCTATATCTTTAACAAGATGCGTAGAAACTAATGTAGACGCGTCCTGCGGCTGCATCGCGATTATCGCGTCTATTACGCGCATTTTTCCCACAGGATCGATGCCGTCCAGAGGTTCATCCAATAGATACAGTTTTGTTTCGCGCGAAAATGTAAGCCCAAGGACAAGCCGCTCTTTCATTCCTTTAGACAGCTTGTTGATATGTTTTTTTTGAATATTTACAAGTTCCAGTATGCGCATAAGTTCATCCGCGCGTTCCTGTTTATAATCGCTGTACATTTCACTGAAAAAAGTGAATGCGTCACTCACTCTCATCCAATTCGGAAAAGACAGCGCGTCAGGGCAAAAACCTATTGTTTGTCTTGCCTTAGGTCCCGGCGCGGTGTTATTACAATAACGTATTTCACCCTTTGTCGGCGAAAGTAAGCCCGCCATAATTTTCAACAGTGTCGTTTTCCCCGAGGCGTTAGGACCAAGTAATCCAATGATCTGCCCGGAAGGTATCGACATATCGATGCCTTTCAACGCTTCACATCCGCCAAAACTTTTTTCCAGATTATTAATTTCCAGAACTGTTTCCATTTTTTACTCCTTTCTTTATAAAGATTTCAAGGTTTTTAATAATTTCTTTGTCCGAGTCTCCCAAAGCCCGCATTTCTTCCATAAAACGGCGCTGCGAACTCTCCGCTAGATTGCGGCTTACTTTATCGATCATTTTTATATCCTCCGTAAAAAAATATCCCGTGCCCCTCTTGCTGCTGATAAGGTCATCCCTTTCCATCTCCTGATACGCGCGCTGCATTGTATTTGTGTTTACTTTTAAATACGCCGACATCTCGCGGATAGAAGGGATACGCTCGCCGGGTTTTAGATCACCTCGGACAAAAGCCTGGCAGAACATCAAAATTATCTGCCTATAGATCGGCATTCTGTCGTCAAACGCCAGCCTCCATTGTTCCCATAATGGCATATTACCTCCTAGCCTCAGTGTACTATTAGACTAGCACACTATGGTGTAATTGTCAAGCAGATTATTTTAATATTTTCTTGCTTTTTTATGATTTATTTATTAAATTGGTATGGATAATACAGGGAGTTATACATGGGTCAATTTTTTAAATCTCGCAAGGTGAGAGTATTTTATCTGTTTTTGACCTTATATTTATTATTTGTTCCCTGTTCACCTCTTTTTTCACTTGATCTTTCCACTGGCGGAGGATTGCGGATAAGCCCTTATTTTGAAAATCTTAACATTACGGCAACAGGCATCAGTGAGGCAAAAATATCGAATTCTTGGGTGGATTTGGGTATATATGCTTTTATTGACGCGAAGTACGCGGAGTTTAATATCACTTATTACCGCGCTTTATCCGGTTCTTATGAACAGTCAAATTTCGGCGGTCCTTTGGATTTGAAAACAGAATATGCAATTGCCGATATTTCATATCTGGAGCTTTCTCTGCTGGGAAAAATACCCTTAGCTCTCAGTATGAAAAATAAAACAAATCTTTTTGCCGGATTCGCGTATAAAATCTGTTTAACGTCGGATTATGGTTATATAGTAAATAAAGGCGATGTGAAAAAAGAATTCTGGGATCAGATGATTATTAAAATCGGAGCCGGTATAGATTATCCTTTTTTAAACAAAATATCTGTCAGAGCGAATTTTTCTGTGGGAATATCATTGCCGACAAAAGAATGGGATAATAGAAAAAAGGCAGTTGAAGCGTTATTTGCCGATATTCCCGGCATTAATGTTATCTATTCCGGTTTAGGCTGCGAATTTTCCTTAGCTATAGTATATGCAATTAATTGATTTCCGGGAGGCATTTATGAGTAAAATATTTTCATTAATAATAATTATAGGTTTAATGTGTTTTTTAGTTGCTTTATCAGGATGCGGTGAAAGTTATCCGCAAACGCCGGGTAACGTAAAAGCGGTTATGGATTCTTACGCCAGCGTTAAAATTACATGGGATCCTGTTTCAAACGCAAGCGGATATTATGTTCATTTTATTCCCGATCTTGGAGGAATTGCTTTAACCGGAAATAAATCTTCTACTAAATCTACGCTTTTTATACATAATTTTCTGGAATCGGATACTTCATATTCATACAGAGTTTCAGCTTATAACAGCAGCGGTGAAAGCCCATTTTCTAACATAGTATCCGCGAAAACTAACGTAGCAAGACCAAACACCCCGACCGGCTTAACTGCGTCAGCGGCATCAGAAAGCAGCGTTTTAATAAAATGGAATACTGTATCATCCGCCAGTAAATATTTTATATATCGCAGTAACAGCAATGCCGGAGAATATGAAAAAATAGGTGAAACTGAATCCAATTCGTATGAAAACACAGGATTACTTATTAATACTGTTTATTATTATAAAGTTTCCTCTTTTAATGTTTCCGGGGAAAGCATTTTATCCGCTTCTGTAAACGCGAAAGCAATGGCTCTTCCCGGTATACCTTCAGGTATTGCCGCAGAAACACTCTCAACTATTATAATTAGAATAAGCTGGACAGCTGCGTCAGACGCTGAATCATATATTATTTACCGCAGTTTGTCGGAAATCGGAAATTATATTGAAGTGGGAACAACAACAGGCACTGCATTTACAAACAATACCGGTTTGACTTTTGACACACCTTATTATTATAAGATTGCCGGACGCAACAACAGAGGCATAGGCGAACTGTCAGATTCCGTACCAATTGCTACATTACCGGCGATAGAATTGACAGAAGGAGTATGGGCGGAAGGTAATATACCAGTATTCACCAACGGTGAACAATGGTTCAAATTTACGGCAACAGCCACTCTTCAATATATACATATTAATTTCAGCGGCACATTAGATGACCTTTATATACAGTTGTATGATAGTAATATGAATACAGTTGGCGCTAGGACAAATTTATTCAGTTTTAGCAGTGCCATCAAAAATATTTTTCGGACAGTAAGCACAGGGCAAGTATACTATATTAAAATTACTCCTTATGGCTCTAGCGATAAAGGAACCTATAAAATTGCGTTTAACAATTCTATTACAGCGCCTTCGTAATGATTAGGAATCCTAATTTTCTTGACGATTATTCTTAAAATTCTTAAATTAGTATTATCAACAATTTTGGGGACATTGTATGAGTCAGTTTTTTAGGTTTCTCAAAGTGAGAACATTTTTTCTATTCGTGGTTACGTTTTTGTTACTTTTTCCATGTTCACTTATTTTTTCTCTTGATCTTTCCACAGGCGCAGGAATAAGAATAACCTCTTATTTTGAAAGTCTTACCATATCTGTAACAGGTTATATGGTTATATTAATTTTAAAGGCGTCACTTGCCGCCGTATTACCATGTTCAGATGTGTCTTTCCACGGATTTGGCTGCGAAGGCTCATTTACAATTGGATATATTATTAAATGATTTTTTATTATGTATCAATGTTATTGAGTAATACTCTGACATTTCTTAGTTCGCGGAAACTGCTAAACTCATGTAAAGAATTTTGCTCGTGTTCAGGTTCATTATAAGGAGTAATTATTGGAGAAAAAGGAGAGATTATTTTTCCTTCGCCTTCTATCGTAATTTCAATGTTAATAAAATCATGTAGATTATGTTCTGCGGATTCAATAAACCATTGTCCGTTTTTTGTGATAATTGTATATTTTGGATATGTTCTTTTTAAAATACCGGTTAGTTGAACTACGCCAAGCTCAGTGATTATTGGAGATATTATAGGAGATCCTTCGATTATTTCCCAATTAATCGGCGTTACCGCTGTCTTTTTTCTCCCGTTAAAACTAAAGAGAGCAGCCCAACCTTTTGGTTCATCATGTACAAGAACAGTAAATCTAATTAAACATCCTGTATAATTCCTGAGTTCTTCTCCTTTCTCATGAGGATAAATATAATATTCATTTTCGTATTCATCTTTTATTGTTGTGTAATAAGTGTTTGAATGAGTTCCAAAGTTATGTGTATGAATTCTTCCGATGATTATTAAATGTTCTTCTGTTGTTAATTCATGGTTAGTTGTTTTTGGATTTCCCTCTTTATTATCAGAAGACTTACAGGAAATAATATTAAATAATAGTAAAATGCTGATAAAATATATAAATCTCATTCTATCTTCTATTTTACCATAATTATGAATTTAATGTTTGGATCTGCCGGTTTTTCGAGTGTTATTAGAACATTACCTGTTACATTTAACCAGCTTTCATGTGAAAATAGAGCAATTGCATGGCGAGGCATTTTTGACCAGTAATCAAGTGAGATAATAAAAGGACCTTTACTATTGAAATAATAATTTATGTCATATATTGTATCCGAGTTAATATTTTTATAATTCCATATATTAAATCCGTTGATGGTATATGTAATTCCGTTTATTGTATTAGAAACAGTTTTATCAAATGACATTACACCATCTGGAAGCGGTCTTGTATATAATAAAGCTTCTCCAAATCGTTTAAGAGTATATTGAAAATTTATATTATTGTTATAAGCATTACCCAATGCGGCAGTGATTGAAGCTTCATTTACAAAATTATTAGAAATAATTTCTTTCAAAATAGCAGCACCGCCATAATTGCGTAAAAGGTATGCGCCGTAAGCGTATTTGTATGAATAAGATAAATTTAAAGGAACTTGTTCCCATTCTGTTATACCTGTTAAAAAGTAACAAGCAAGAAATAACGGCATTCTTATTTGTTGTACATGTCCGTTGCTTGAAGTAGCAATACCTATTAAAGAGGACATAACATCTTCAGCCATTATGGATAGCATTTCATTATACCATGTATCTGCTTCTAAATCTTTTTTAATTGTTTTCACATTCCAATTAATCATGTGTTGAAATTCATGAATCAATGATGAATAAGTAAAATCCGGGTTTTCATTTGCTTGTTCTGCGCCAATATAGAATATTTCTGCATTATTAGTCATTAAATTATGATTATTAGATATATTAAGTTGTTCCTGTGTATAATAATCTTTTGGATGAAAATACCCTCCATATTCTTTACCAATATCATAAACAAGAATATGTATTTTTGGGTCTCCATCTCTGCCTCCGATTCCATCAGGTCCGCCGCCGAATTCGTATCCTAAAAGATTTGTTGCGGCAGGATATATAATATCGAACTTTTGAGCAAGTGTTTGTGCCTGAGTCCTGGTTATAGTTTTAGTGTAATCTGTATTTGGCATTACCCAAACCTTACAATGTTCTCCAATTGCCTGTAATATCGCTTCTCTTTGAATAAAATTATTAGAATTTAAAACAGTTTCTACCCAAAAACTATATTTATCACCGACTGTATTGGAAGATGCTAGATATGTTGGACTACGTGATAAAATAGTATTATTTGGGATAAACTGAGGATTAGCTTGAAATAAAGTTGCGCCAGGATGACCTGTAATAAGTGATATTGTATTTATTTTTAATTCCGGTAGTTTATTTGCAAAAGGTATTGGAGAAACTGCTCCACCAGTTAATGTCATATCTACATTTTCTGCTGACGTATTAATTTTTACTAAAAAAATATTGTTATTATATAAATCCATTAAAGTTACATTTTGCGTTGAACCTGTAAAGTTCACCTCTGTAACCATGGTGCTGTTTGTTAATATTGGATAACTGGGATTTTCGTCTATATCACAAGCAGACAATAATATACAAATTAAAATAGAGAAAGAGAATATTCTCATATTACTTTTCCTTTTCATAAATTATAAAAGCTGTATTTATTTTTGTCAACAGTAATAATACATCTATAATATGAATACTATTATAATTTTTAACAAATATAAACGTTATAGAGCTAAATATTTGTTATATTTTACAGCTCTGTAATTGTGTTATCATAACAGCAAAAGATTTTATTTCGCCAGCAAACGATTTAACCTTTTATCAAAGTATACAGACTTCGTTCGCTTATTTAGATAGCAAACGATTTAATCTCTTAACGAAGTCTGACGGGTCTTTCAATTTTATGCCTTCCACTAAAAGCGCCTGATCAAGAAGAACGCCTGAAACATCCGCTATGCGATTTTCATCGTCAATGTCTTTTAGACCAAGAATGATTGGATGATCGCCGTTTACTTCAAGAATGGGTTTGGCTTCCTGCATCGAAGTTTGCCCCATGGCTTTGAGCATTTGCGCCATTTGTATTGACGGATCGTTTTCATCAGCTACGATACAGGACGGCGAATCATGCAAGCGGCGGGAAAGTTTAACGTCTTTTACGCGGTCGCCAAGAGCTTTCTTAATTTTTTCGATAACAGGTTTCGCTTCTGTTTCTGCGGCTTTATCTTCCGCTTTGCCAAGTTCTTCATCCGCGCCTGAGCGGTTAACCGCTTTAAGTTCCCATGTTTGAGCTTCTGCCTTACCGTCTGTGCCCGGAGTTTCTTTGCGGTAACTGTGCAATGTCGGAATTATAAGGTCGTCGATATCATCATCCATGATAAGAACTTCAATTTCCTTTGCGCGGTAGGCTTCCAATAAAGGAGAAGAGCGCAGAGTATTTTCATCGCCGCCTGTAATGTAATAAATGTGTTTTTGATCGCTTTTCATTCTGCCGACATATTCCGCAAAACTGGTCCAGACGGATTTTCCGTCTGAGCCTTCTATTGTTGTGCTTTTAAAACGCACAAGTTCCTGAATCGCTTCACGGTTGGCAAAATCCTGATAAAGCCCTTCTTTCAGCGGACGGTTAAATTGTCCTATAAATGTTTCCCATTTTTCTTTGTTGTTATCTGCAATTTGTTTAAATTCGGAAAGCAGTTTTTTAACTGACGCGTTTTTAATGTTTAAAAGTATTTTATTCTGCTGAAGTATTTCACGGCTTACATTAAGAGGCAGATCTTCGGAGTCGATAACGCCGCGTATGAAACGCAGATATGTCGGCATCAGTTCTTTATCATCATCTGTTATAAAAACGCGTTTTACATAAAGTTTAACGCCGGGTTTGTAATCCACGTTGTACAAATCGAAGGGCGCTTTTTTGGGAATGTAGAATAGGGTAGAGTATTCAAGCGTTCCTTCCGCTTTTGTGTGAATGTGGTGTAACGGTTCATCTGTATCATGACCTAACTGTTTATAAAACTCAATGTAATCTTCGTCTTTAAGCTCATTTTTAGATCTTCGCCAAAGAGCGGTGCCTGAGTTTATTCTGTCGGTTTTGGTTACGCTTCCTTTTTCATTGCCCTTATCATCCCATTCTTTTTCATCATAGGTAAGATAAATGGGAAAAGCGACATGATTTGAATAGCGTTTGATTATATCTTCGATTGACCAGCGATTTGCGTACTCGGTTCCCTCTTCGGTTAAATTTAAAATAACTGTTGTGCCCTGATTATCTCTCGCCGCGTTTTCAATTTCGAATCCTTCCTTGCCGTCGCTTGACCATTTCCATGCGGTGTCCTCGGCGGCTTTACGTGAGATCACTTCGATTTTATCCGCGACCATGAAAGCGGAATAAAACCCAACGCCGAACTGACCGATCAAGTTTGAATCTTTTTTTGCGTCTTCGGCTAGTTTTTCCAAAAACGCCTTTGTGCCGGATCGCGCGATGGTTCCGAGCGAATCAATTAAATCCGCCTCGTTCATGCCGATTCCGTTGTCGGATATGGTTAATGTTTTTCCTTCTTTATTAAAGGAAATGTCGATACGCGGATCGAAGTTGAGCGATTTATATTTCTCATCCGCGACTGTAAGGTACTTTAACTTGTCTAAAGCGTCAGAGGCATTGGAGACAAGCTCCCGGAGGAAAATTTCCCTGTTTGAATACAGGGAGTGAATGATAAGGTGCAGTAAACGGCTTACTTCGGTTTGAAATTGGTGTTGTGCCATACAATTGGCTCCTTAAAAAATAGTATTTATTCTGAGATAACATTTTTATTTGAAAATTTCAAGACGGGTAATATGTAAATTATCCTGCAGCGGGTCTTTTGCGCTGAAGCCTTCGCGCTGGCTTCATCTTATTGATTTTATCTAGCGCCGCGGATTCTATCGGGATTAAAACCTCTGTCTGTTTCGGTTTCAATGCGTATTATTTCAAAATAGCAAAGCGCGTTTGCCTGCAAAGGTATTTTCAATTCATAAGAACCGCTCGATATTTTAAATCTTTCTGTAGAAGTCTGAGGCTGAGCGCACTCGCGGAGCAGCGCAAGCTGATCCTCTGTTGGATAAGCAGGTGAGCCCATATCGATCCATGATTTTAACGGGTTGCATACAGATTCATCAACCAATTTTTTTACCAGCAGATAATCGCCGTTTTGCTGTTCGATTAAAAAATTTATTTGAATCTCTGATTCGCCTGCATCCTCAGCAGGATTCCACGCAATACCTTTTAAATTGCCATCTTCATCTTTGGTGATTACAAAAGATTCGCCTCGCGCGACCGCGTTTGTTCCGATTTTTCCGAAAAACCGGAACGCCCAATATGTCGGCTTTGGTATCATTCCGTTTGCCAAAAGCCCGAAACACCCCGAAAAAGGAGTAAACGCAACGCCTGATTCTTCAAAAACATCGCCGAATGTCCAGTATGAATAAGAAGCGCAAACATCTCCCATTTCGCATAACAAACGCGCTGTGTAGGCGGCGTTAAGGTTTGTGTCATGAATCGGATTGATTGGAGAATAAGATGTATTGAATTCTGTTATGTGCATTTCAATGCCTTTGTATTGCGGGAAACTTTCGATTATCTGTCTGCTTATTTTTAATTCTGAAATAACGTCTTGCGGCGGTCTTAATTTTTGATAAACATAATGACCATCCGCTTCGGGCATTTCTGTTGCGTATGCATGACGCGTAACAAAATCAAGAGGCGCGCCGCTTTTTGAGCAGAATTCCAGAAAACATTTAAGCCATCGTTCATCGTCTACGCCGCAAATCGCAGGTCCTCCCGCGCGAAGGCGTGAATCACAGTTTTTTACGGCTTTGGCTGTTACTTCATAAAGTTTAAAATATTCCTGCATATCAGCGTCTTTCCAAAAACCGCGAAGGTTAGGCTCATTCCAAACTTCAAAAAACCATGTAGAGACTTCGTCAATGCCGTATCGTTTAATCCAATGGTTGATTGTCGCTTCGACTAACGCAGCCCATTTATTATAATCGGAAGGAGGAGTAACATTTCCTTTCCAGTAAAAAATTGTTTGATCGCCTGACGCAAGTTTATAGGGCATAAAACCAAGTTCAACAAACGGTTTCAAACCCAAAGAAAGGTAATCGTCAAAAACCATGTCAACATATCTGAAGTTATATTCGACTTTTTCTTCATCGCCTTGCTTGTACGCCTGATAAATACCCATGTCGTCACAAAAAAGCCCGTGCCCGCGGATGTATGAAAAACCTATGTCATTCTGCGTTTTTTTTAATTGTTCATGGTATTCATGACGAAGCGCGAGATTCATGCGCCCTGTTCCGACGCAAACCAATGCGTTATTATTGAATGAAACTGTCTGAGAGCTTGTTATTTTATGGTTTTCCGTTTTCATATATTTTTCTCCTAATATTTATTTGGGATTCTCTACCTCAACCTTATCGCCGTCCTTGAACGGCGCTAAAGCGGCGGTCATGCGAACAACAGAAGAAGATTTGTTCGCGACATAATGAACCTCTCCTGGTTCAATGTGAATGAACTGTCCTGCATGAAGTTCATGCGGCAATCCGTCAACATAAATAGTTACTGTTCCTTCAAGCACAAAAAAGTTTTCTTCCATCACTTCATGATAATGCGCCTGAAAATCCTGCCCCGGCATAAATTGCACAAGCGCAAAATTCATGCGAGGACCCTGCATTAAATATTTTGGTCCTGAATCGCCGAAACGGAATTCTTTGTCTTTCTCATCGATAATAAACATTTTTCCTCCTAAAATTATAAGCCGGGCGCGCGCCACATGTGCTTAGTAACTTCGTCATCACTTAACTTTAATAGCGGCTGATATGCCGCTTGCCAATTTTGATACGCTTTGTCATAGACATCGCGGTTTTCTTTGTTGGGTGAAAATATTTTTTCAATCTTCACTAAAGAGCGGGCTGCGTCTTTTATGCTTGGATATAAACCCATGGCTTTACCTGCCATTATTGCCGCTCCAAGAGCGGTTGCTTCTTTTACAACCGGAACGTGTACCGGAATATCGAGGACATCGGCAAGTATCTGCTGCCATAATAAACTTTTTGCGGCTCCTCCGGCGAATACAATTTTATCAGGTTTTTTTCCTGTCGCCGCGTGTACCAAGTGAAGATGTCCCAACGTAACAAGACACGCATTTTCCATAATAGCGCGGTAAAAACTGGCTTTGTTGAATTTTTGCGGATCAAGTTCAAAATTTAAAAACGCCGGAGACGCGTGTTTCCAATTTATATAATTCATCACATCGGAAAAAGCGCAGATCATCCCGTAGCTTCCTGCCGGAACTGAAAGAGCCGCTTTGTCTAAAATGGCGTACGCATCTGTATTTTGTTCTGCGGCAAGGCGTTTTTCTTCGGCGCAAAACGCGTCTCTGAACCATCGCATAACAAGCCCGGGATTAAAGGCGAGCGCTTCATATTGCCACATTTTTTCTATTGCATGACAGTTAACGCGTACATCGCATTTTGGAGAACAATCCGCCGAAGCTGTGTTAAACTCGTACTGCCAAAAACTGCCTCCGAAAACAACTGCCTCGCCTTCTTCAACAACTCCAACACCGATTGTACCGAGCTGGCAATCGCCGCCGCCTGTGACAAGAGGCGTGCCTTCAGCCAAGCCGCTTTGCCGCGCTCCTTCTTTGGAAACTTTAGCTGCGACAGTTCCGCATTCTTTTACATCTGGAAAAATATCGTCTCTGATACCGCAGCGGCGAGCTATCTCAATATCCCAATTTCGTGTTTTTAAATTAAAAAGCCCTGTTGTTGAACCGTTGCTTGGTTCTACAGCGAGCGCACCTGAAAGCTTGAAAATGATCCAGTCGTTTATCATGCCGATACGGGCGGTTTTTTTATATACATCTGGGAGTTTGTTTTTTACCCACAGCAGCCTCGGCAGAGCGCCAAGGGCGAATGTCTGCCCTGATTTAAAATACAGTTCTTTTTCAAGATTCGGGTCTATTTGTTTGAGCTGCGTAACTTCATCTTTGGCTCTCGCGTCAACATTTGCGCACGCCCAGAGTTCTTCACCGTTGGCATCGTATAAAACAATACCTTCCCTCATGCAGGTTGTAGAAACGGCGGTAATATTTTTTGCGTCGATTCCGGTTTGTGAAAGAACCTCGCTTATGCATGAACATGTAAGTTTCCAGTTTACAGCCCAGTCAAAATTCATGCTGCCGGGATAAGCCGGGTCTTCCAAATGCCGCCATTCTTTCTGGACGCATCCTTTTTGATTACCTTCAATATCAAAAATTACAGCCCTGATACTGCCAGTCCCCGCGTCTACCGCCATTAAATAATTCATATTGTTTATTATATAATTCCAATATAAAATATGTAAAGGAGATTATTTATGGCAGACAAAGAAGGAATCAAAGTCGAAAAAAATTATTATACCGATATTCCGTTTAAAACAAATGGAAATTTTCACGTAAAGGGAGCTGCAAACCTTGACTGGGGAATGAAAAAACACCTTACAAACATTTTCAATCCCAAAAGCGGCAACACAGTGATGTTCGCTTTTGATCACGGTTATTTTATGGGTTCAGTATCAGGACTTGAACGGCTTGATATTCTCATTCCTCAATTAATCGATCATATTGATGTATTGATGGCGACACGCGGCGCGCTGCGCACTTGCGTTAAACCCAATTTCAGAAAGGGTATCGCTCTGCGCGTTTCCGCAGGTTCGTCAATGATAGACGAAGACCTCAGCCACGAACTTGTTTCAGTAGACGTAGAAGAAGCAATCCGTATGAACGCCGACTGTATGGCAGTGCAAACATTCATCGGAGCGGACGGTCAGCTTTCCAGCATCGACAATCTTTCCAAAGTGATAAACGCCGGAGCCCGTTACAGCATACCAACACTCGGCGTAATCGCCGTCGGTAAAAACATGGAAAGAACAAGCCAGTATTTTAAACTTGCGACACGCATTGTTGCCGAGCTTGGAGCGAACATTGTAAAAACTTATTATTGTGATGATTTTGAAGAGATCGCCGCCGCCTGTCCTGTTCCGATTGTTGTAGCAGGCGGAAAAAAACTCGCCGAGAAAGAAGCGCTTACAATGGCGTACAAATCAATGCAAGGCGGCGCGCGCGGTCTTGACATGGGAAGAAATATTTTCCAAAGCCGTCACCCCGCAGCAATGGCAGACGCCATCGGAAAAATTGTGCATAACAAATACACCGATAAAGAGGCGTGGGAATTTTTTGAAGAGAGGACGAAGGGAAAATAAATGCGGCAATTCAAATAAGGCTTGCAATAGCCGACCACCAAACGTTTTCGCTCGATTTAATAGTCTCAAATAAGCAAATATCTTGAAAGGCAAACCGCTCCGACATTAGAGCGAAAAATTGCCAGAGAAGGGGTATTGCTGTATGCAGCATAAGGAAATTGTCAAACAGTGGATTGATTTAGCGGATATATATATATGACATTGTCGCAACATTCCGCTTTTTAATCTGGGTTTTGTTTAAATTTAATGATAATCTTAAAATCGTGGTAAAATCAAAGGATACGGCTAAGAAGGTAGTAAAACCCTCAAAAACACCAAAGGCGAAACCCAAAAAAGCCGCCGTTTCCAAACCCAAAACAACCGCAAAAAAGAAAGCGGTTACAACCACAAAGAAAAAAGTTAGTAAACCAGATATAAAACCTTCTGAAATGTATTGTGCTTATTGCGGAAACACACCCGAAAATGTTAGAAGTCTTTTAGGCACATCAAAAAAAATATTTATTTGCGATGAATGTATCGAAGAATTTAACAAGGTTCTTTTTGAACAAGACAAAGAATATTGGGGTATCAAATTATTTAAATTATTAAAAGAAGAAATAGATAATGAAAAACCAAAAAAGAAAGGTAAAAAATAATTTAATAAGTATTATTTTGAAATTCACATAAAATACGTTAGGCGAAATAAATATTTAAAAAATGATCAAAAAAGTTCATTATAAATTAATTCAATATATAACAATAAATATATTGACAATATAGCATATTTTGTGAAAAATAAGATAAAATTATGATTGAATTAACAGAAGAACAGTTTGAATGTGTAAAGCCTCTAATTCCAAAAATTGAAGGATATTTGGAAATAAAGGCAGTAATTGAAAAAAATAATCCAGGATGGGTATTTATTGATTCTTATATAAATCCCCAGATTT
>Ga0209755_10004332_pt1 | contig 16873 bp, 13 predicted proteins | sample TergutCo191P1_FD_187301 | JGI IMG/M metagenome (GOLD analysis project Ga0209755, IMG submission 187301) | Cornitermes sp. P1 segment gut microbial communities from Petit-Saut dam, French Guiana - Co191P1 (SPAdes) (version 2) | ecosystem: Host-associated > Arthropoda: Insects > Digestive system... | reverse complement strand
AGAATGTTTGAAAAGTAAAATTGCTGAAAAGCTTTGTTAATAATTATTGATATAAGTAGGGGGCACTAAATGGCTAAAGTGTTGATTTCTGAAAAACTTGCTGATGAAGGTATTGCGATACTCAAAGAAAAGGGTCACGAGGTTGATGTTAAACTCGATTTAACTCCTGAAGAATTGGTCGCAACTATTCCTGGTTATGATGCGTTAATCGTGCGCAGTGCGACGCAAGCAACGCGTGAAGTAATTGAAGCAGGAACGGAACTGCGCGTGATTGGCAGGGCGGGTGTTGGAATTGATAACGTGGATGTGACTGCAGCAACCGAACGCGGCATCATCGTGTGCAATGCGCCTTTTTCAAACATCATTTCTGCCGCAGAACAAACTATGTGTCTTATGCTTGCTTGCGCCCGCAAAACAGCGCAAGCAAACGCTTCGATGCACGCAGGCAAATGGGAACGCGGCAAGTTTACGGGTACTGAACTCTACGAAAAAACCCTGGCTATCTTTGGTTTAGGGCGTATCGGTAGCTTGGTTGCAGAACGTGCCCGCGGTTTCGGTATGAAGCTTATTGGCTATGACCCCTATTGTTCGCCAGAGCGTGCTGAAGAAATGGGCATCACACTTTTTGATACGGTGGAAGAAATTGTGCCTCAGGCTGATTTTATTACGGTCCACCTTCCCAAAACAAAAGAAACTATTGGAATGTTTGGCCCAGAACAATACGCTGCGATGAAAGATGGCGTGATTTTGGTGAACACCGCTCGTGGTGGTATTTACAATATTGATTCCCTTGCTGACTTTATTGCAGCAGGCAAAATTGCAGCCGCAGGTATTGATGTTTACGAAAAAGAACCCTGCACAGAAAGTCCTCTGCATGAATTTGAAAACATAACGCTTACCCCTCATTTGGGTGCTTCAACAAAAGAAGCGCAAAAACGTGCAGGAACTCAGATTGCTGAATATGTGGCAGCAGGCTTAGATGGCTCAATCGTTGCTACCGCAGTTAATATGGCGCCGGTGCCTCCAGAAGTTATGGATACGGTTGGACCCTATGTGCCCGCTTGTCAAATGCTGGGCTTACTTTTGTCGCAGATAAATGGTGGAGCAACCCCGAAAACTCTTAATATCACTGCTGCTGGCACCCTTGCCGAAGCAGATTTATCAATTCTTTCTGCAGGAGCGCTTGGTGGCCTCTTGGCACGTAAAGGCATTACTTCGGTAACGCCGGTTAACTCTGAAGCGGTAGCTTTGCGCCATGGCATTGAAGTGAAAACTGCTTCTAAGAATGATGCCGCTGAATATGCGTCAACGGTTTCGCTCAATGCAGGCGGAATTGAGGCTTCATGTACCTTGGCTGGTGCCGCACAAACGCCGCGCATAGTTTCTTTGCTGGGATATACCATGGAAGTCGTTCCTTCTGCCAATTCTCTCATTATGGAATACGATGATTCTCCTGGCATGATTGGGGCTATCGGTACAGTGCTAGGTAAAGAAAAAATTAACATTACTACGATGCAAGTTGGTTTCAATCCGAAAGAAAGACATGCTTTGATTTTCATGAACGTTGAAGGAGACGTTAATGAAGGAGTGCTTGACAAGCTACGCAGTGCCCTTGAGTTGAAAAACTTATGGTCTATAAAACTCTAGTAGTCTGAACGGTGCATATTTATGTAGTTCAGTAGCTCTGAGCGTTTGTTGATTTGCGTTTTCTCATAAATATGACGTATGTGGGTATTCACCGTATGAGGTGATATTACAAGTTTTTTGGCGATCGATTCTGTGCGATGTCCGGCAGAAATAAGGAAAAGGATTTCACCTTCTCTATCCGACAAGCTAAATTCATAGGAAATATCTTGGCAAATTACCTTTAATTCATCTGCTTTAACGGGGTCAGACGTGAGGGTGGCAATCGAGAATTCTTGCTTTACCAAAAAGATAAGAAGAATCATTAATATGCCGATGAAAACAAGACAGGTTTCAGGGGTGGCGATTTTCGCAAAGGTAGGAAAGCTTTCGTAGGTTATCGCAAGGCTATTGCCAACAAGAATGCCCGCACGAATGCAACCACAGCTTGAAGCAAAGGCCCAGGCGGGCGGAACATATCCTTTTGAAGTCAAAATCCCAAAATACATAATGAGTAAAATTTCAAAAATCGAAGAAATTGCAAGAGCCAAAATGAATGACGGAAGGTAATAGTCTTCTGCAATAACAAAAAGGACGAACGCCATAATTTCGACTACTAGTAACCAGGGTAACAACTTAAAGATATTGGTCAGTTTTGAGGCTATGGTACAAATTGCCGAAATGAAAAGCATAAGGACTGCTCCACCAATAATCCCGTATGTGAAACTCTCTTCTAGCATGGGAAGTTCTTCCCAGGGAATGATTGCTGCAAGAAAATAGCAGGCAATACTTGCGACAAAACCAATAATGCTCACCGCAACCAAGCTCTTAAACCCAGCTTTTGCGGTAGCTTTCGGCAACAAATGAGGATATCTTGATTGTTTATTTCTTGCTGCTGAAAAAAGGAGTGCTCCTGAAACGATAGGCAGGATTGCCACAAAGAGCGAAGAAATATAGGGCGGAAGAACCATGCTTATGATAATAGTGACAATAAGGGTTAATCCAAAAATGGTACCAATATGCTTAATAGAAAACTTCGCTTTGATTGAACCATAGTGCTCACCCCAAAGGATCCACATTACCGCTTCGGTTATCCCCATGAAGACAGCTAAACCATAAGCGACAAGAGTATTGTTAAAAGAGAGGGGAACAAGCAAAAAGAATAGCGTTCCAGCGCAGGTCAGAAGAGGGGCTGCAATATAGAGCCACCGGGTTTCCGACAAGTGTTTTTTTCTGCCGAGTACTTTTGCAATAAAAAACAAAGCGCAAACCGTTGCTGTTAGGTTGATCAGCCACGAATACGTGACGCTACTTTCAAGAAGGGGAACGTGGGGGAAAACCTGAGGCACAAACCAAAGACAATAATGCCATGCTAATAAAAATGCAAATCCTAAATACTTATATGGTTTTGTGGTTAAGTTCGGTCGAGCAGTTGTGGATTGAGCTAGCTTAGCGATTGAAGACTCTGACATAGCAGTTCTCCTTTACCCCTTATGATTGACCAGTTTTGCATCACTTAGTGATGGGTCTCACTATATCTCTTTTCTAATAAGAATATATCGCTAAAAAGTAAGTAGATAGAGATTAATTTTTCAGTATTTACAAAATCATTGAAATTACGCGATGCCTTTTATAAGCAAACCCCCAACAATACGCCTCATGAAAACCTACGTTGTAATGCTTGGGTTTGCGGGCAGTGAAAACGACCTAGGTGCTGTAAAGAGTGGTTGCCAAACAAATAAAGGTGACCGGAAAACTAAAGGAGGACCAATGGAAGAATCGATTGCCAGTATAAGGAGGGCATCATGTTAGGTTTTTCAAAGAAAGAAATGAAGTATTCTGATCTTTCCAGAATACACCGCATCTTTTTACTCTGTTTAGTAAGTGCGGGAAGCTCTATCATTTATACCCCAGCATACTTGAAGTCAGTTTTTTATGATCCGTTGATGGAAGCTCTCGGTTGTACCAATGCTGATTTGGGTGGTTTGCTTGCCGCCTTTTCACTCGTAGCCTTGATTTGCTACTTGCCTGCAGGGGTATTGGCTGACAAGATTCGTGTTCGTACCTTATCTTGGGTTGGCATGATAACCACCGCAGTGTTTACTCTTTGGTATGCGATGTTGCCGTCGCTTGAACTGCTTTATGTGATCTTTATTGCTATGGGCATTACGACCATTCTTATTTGGTGGGGAACTCGTTACAAATTAGTTCGCCTTATCTGTTCAGAAGAAACTTATCCATCGCAAATAGGGATTAGCTACTCGATTTATGGTGCGGCAGGTTTATTGGTTGGGCTTATTAACACCGCAATTGTTTCATCTATTGCAAGCGCCACTCAATCAATTTCTCTCCTGATTGGATTCTTGGGTGTTCTCATTCTTATTTTAGGAATTTTGTCATTTCTCTTTATCCCCCGCTTTGAAGGTGAAATTCAAAAAGATGCAAAACTCTTTAGTGTGAAAGACACTTTGGGAGCCTTTAAGAACCCTGGTGTTATCTGGGCTGCTGTAGCACTGTTTTTTATTTATGCGGTATATCAAGGTGTCACGTATACCACACCCTTTATGACTGCTTGTTTCGCAGCTCCTATTGCACTTGTTTCTATCGTGGGTCTCATCCGCACTTACGGTATTGGGCTGTTGGCAGGCCCTGCTGCGGGAGGTCTCGCCAGAATCATGAAGTCGCCCTCAAAGGCAATGATTTGTTTCATTATTGCAACGATTCTCGTGCTGGGAGCGTTTTTGATACTGCCTCGTAACGAAGCTATGGTTATTGGCGTGGCAGTTTTGGTTGTGCTGGTCGGTTTTGTTTCTTATGGCTGCTTTAGCATTGGTTCTTCAACCCTTACTGAAGCCAAAGTTCCTCTGCCAATCTTTGGGGCAGCAACAGGAATTCTTTCTGTAGTTGGTTTCTTGCCAGACACCTTCTTGCATACCTGGTTTGGATCTTTGATTGACACCCAAGGCGTTGAGGCTTACAACACAATCTTTTTCGTTCTTATAGCGTTTTCGGTTGCCGGAATTGCTGCCGCTTGGATGGTTAGGCGATGCGGCCTGAAAGCTGCAGCTCGCGCTGAAAAAGACAATCAAGAAGAAACTGTTACAGAATAAAGGAGAAAAAAATGGATTTCAAATTATCGGATGAACAGCAATTATTCGTGGAAAACATCAGGGAATTGATGCAGCGCGAAAATTGGGAAGCATATTTTTCAGAATGTGACGAAAAGCATGAATACCCCCTTCGTTGGACAGAGGCACTTTGTGAATTAGGGTTTGATCAAATCATGTTGCCCGAAGAACATGGCGGACTTGATTTGGGAGTAGTCACTTTAATGGCAATCTATGAAGAGCTAGGAAGATGGGGAGCGCCTACCTACGTTTTATACCAGCTGCCAGGCTTCGAGACAATTTTGCGTGAAGGCTCTCAGGAACAAATTGACAAAGTAATGGCTTATGTTGGAACGGGCAAACAAATCTGGAATTCTGCCTGTACCGAACCGGGAGCAGGTTCTGATGTGGGTGGTTTGCAGACTACCTATCGCCGCCGCGACGGAAAGATTTATTTGAATGGGCATAAAACTTTTATCACAAGCTCTGCGGGGTGCCCTTATTTGGTAATTATGGCACGCGATGCAGACAACTACGATTGTTTCACTGAGTTTTTTGTAGATATGAGCCTGCCCGGAATTAAGCTAGAACGCCTTGAGAAGCTGGGGCTTCGCATGGATAGTTGTTGCGAAGTTTATCTGGACGAAGTTGAGTTGGAAGAAAAAGATATCTTCGGCAAAGAGGGTAACGGCTTTAAGCGTGGTATTGGTGACTTCGATTTCGAGCGTTTTTTGGTAGGGGCTTGTGACTACGGCACCGCGCTCAGTGCTTTTGAAGATGCTGCGAAATATGCTAATCAGCGCGAGCAGTTTGGTAAAACTATCGGGCGTTTCCAGTTGAATCAGCTCAAGATCTGCGAAATGGCAATCAAGATCAATGCCATGAAAAACATGCTGTATGAAACAGCATGCGCCTATGATGAAGGCAAAATGACTTCAGCTCAGGCTGCTATGTGCAAGTACTATTGTGCTAATGCTTCTTTCGAAGTTGTCGACGATGCTATGCAAATTATGGCTGGGGTTGCCGTGGCTGGCGATCATCGTATTCAGCGCATCTGGCGCGACCTTCGTGTCGATCGTGTTTCTGGTGGTACTGATGAAATGATGATTCTTACCGTTGCAAAAGGCATTCTCAGGGAATACAAAGACTAGCAGCTAATCAAGTCTGCCAGGTTTCATTGACTTGGCAGACTTTGTTTTTGTTCGACTCAAGTAAGGAGATAGAACTTATGACGATTGAAACAAACAAACCTTCATTTGGGGTTCTTGACGGAGTAAAGATTGTGTATTCCGCTGTAGAACTTGCAGCACCAAAAGCCTGTTGTTTAATGGCAGATTGGGGTGCTGATGTAACCTGGCTTGAAAACACAAGCGCGGGAGACACTATCCGCGATACTGCGTGGATAAAGCAGGCAGAAAGGCGCAACCAACGCAGCGTTTCTCTTGATTATTTTTCACCTGAAGGAAAAGAAATTCTCTTTAAGATGGTGAAAGATGCTGACATATTTATTGAAGCAAGCAAAGGTGGAACCTACGCAAAAAAAGGCGTAACTGATGAAGCTTTGTGGGAAGTTAACCCGAAGTTGGTAATTGTTCACGTATCTGGTTTTGGTCAAGAAGGTGACCCAAATATGGTAACCCGGGCAGCTTACGACCTTACGGTGATGGCGTATAGCGGTTATATGGCTCAGAACGGCACCCAAGAACAACCCATGAACCCTGGTCCCTATGCTGGTGACTATTTCAATACTTTAATGATTACCGGAGCAACTCTTGGTGCCTTATATCGTGCTGAAAAAACAGGCAAAGGTGAAAGCATTGACTTAGCTATGTTTGAGACACTGCTTGCTATTGGCCAGTACTATCTGGTTGATTATTTGAACGAAGATATTATTTGGCCACGCCCCGGTGCTCGCAATCAAAACCTTTGTGCCATCGGAGAATACAAATGCAAAGATGGCTTCATTGGGCTTTGTGTTTACGGCGTCGATCAGAATAAATATTTGCTTGAAGCTATTGGTCTTGGGCACCTTTGGGGGACTGAACACATCCCTGAAGACTGCAGTGCCCTTTGGCTTTCAAACCCTCATGCAAAAGAAATCGAAGCAGCTTTAGAGGTTTATTGCGAGGCAAACAATCGCCGAGAAATTGAAGCAGATTTTGCCGCACATCGTATTGCTGCCCAAATTGTGATGGAATTCCCTGATCTCGTTAAAGAAGAGCATTTTGATGCACGGAAAGTTTGGCTTGATTGGGAAACAGTAGAGGGTAACACCTTTAAAGGTCTCAATGTATTTCCCCGTTTTAAGAATAACCCTGGCAAGGTATGGCGCCCAATGCCAAACCAAGGTCAAGACACGGTTGACGTGTTGACGAAGCTGGGATATAGCGAAAGCGAAATTGCTGGGTTTGCTGAAAGTGGTGTAGTAAAGATTAGCGAGTAAAGAATTCCAAGGCATGGTTGTTCGACAGGGTTTAGAGGCCGAGCGGTTTTGGGGCTCTTCACAAAATAATTCGGCACTTTATGGGTTTAAGGTAGAAGGAGGTGGATCATGACTGACATCGTAGGAAATCAAACACTACGTAGTTTGTGGGATAGCCTTTCGCAAGAAAGGGGAGACCATTGCTTTTTGGTGTTCCAAAACCGCAACGGCGTTGTAAAAGAATACAGCTATGCTGAATTCAACGAAGAAATAAATCGTAGTGCAAACTTCTTTATAGAACAAGGAATCGAAAAAGGCGAGACGGTTGCGGTTCACATGCATACCTGTCCTGAATTCATGATGTGTTTGTTTGGCCTTGCGAAAATTGGTGCTGTTATGGTACCCATGAATGAGCAATATCTCCAAGCAGAATGTGAATATGTTTTAGAAAAATGCAAGATAACTCACGTGGTAATTGAGCAAGAGTTTTGCGATTTGTACCAAAGCATTACCGCATCGGGTTTTTGTGAATTACGTATTGTTGTAGCACGTTCCAGTGAAGAGCTGAACGACTTTGTCGACTTTGAAACTATGAAGAATAAGCAGTCTGTGATACTGCGAGAGGTGAGAGAAATTGCCTCAGACGATATAGCAGAAATCCTCTTTACTTCAGGAACAACTTCTTGTCCAAAGGGTGTCATTCTTACCCATGCAAATATGATTTACTCTGGATTATATGGAAACTGGCAAGTTGGCTTTACGCCCGTAGACCGAGTGTTGACCACTATGCCTGCTTGCCATTCCAATTTCCAATTAGCAGCTTTGACACCTGTTCTTACTGCGGCAGCTACTTTAATTGTTGTCGAAAAATATTCGGCAAGCAAGTTCTGGGAGCAGATATGTACCCACAAAGCAACCATTACCCAAGCGGTGGCCATGATGGTTCGCACCCTTCTTCTTCAACCGGTAAACCCGCAAGAAAAGAACCACTGCTTGCGAGAGGTATTGTATTTTTTACCCATAACTTTGGAAGAAAAGGAAGCATTTGAAAGTCGATTTGGTGTCACCATTATGAACACGTATGGGTCAACTGAATCGCTCAACTGGGTTATAACCGACCCCTTAATCGGGAAAAGAAATTGGCCTTCCATTGGGCGTGTTGGGATTTCTTATGAAGCAAAAATAGTTGATGAGCAGGGAAATCAGGTTCAACCAGGTACTATAGGTGAAATCATGATTAAGGGAGTTGCGGGACGCACTCTTATGAAAGGTTACTATGGCGACGAAGCTGCCACGAAAGAAGTATTAAGCGTTGATGGCTGGCTTTGTACCGATGATAAAGGTTATCAAGATGAATCCGGGTGGTTTTATTTTGTTGACCGCAAATCTAATATGATTAAACGTTCAGGCGAAAACATTGCCACCATCGAATTGGAAAACATTCTAACTTCCCATAGTTCAATAGCGGAAGCTGCCGTAATAGGAATTCCTGACCCTATACGGGATGAAGCAGTAAAGGCTTTTGTGCTTTTTGTGCCGGGGGAAGAGTTAACTGTGGAAGAGGTACTTATTTTTTGCAGAGAACGTATGGCGGCTTTTAAGGTTCCCTCAGTAATTGAAATCGTAGACACCTTTCCGCGAACCTGTTCCCTAAAAATTGAAAAGAAACTTTTGAAATAATGCGCCTCTTTGGCGTCTAAAAGTGCGGCAAGAATCCGCATAAACAAACTCATGGCAGCAACAAGCTGTGTGAAAGAGAAAGGAAACATTATGGCAATTAGTACCGAAATCGTGGGAAAGGAATTTGGTCCTTTTGTTCGCGAGTACAATTTTAAAGACCTTGAGATTTGTGCCCTTGGATGCAATGCAGCATTTGATGGCAAGACCGATCTTGAATACGTCAACGAAAAGGATGCACACAATCCAAATCTAAAAGTACTTCCTATTTTTGGCGTACCTTTGACAGTTCATGAAGAAATGACCCTCATGCTTGATTATGGCTACAACTATGCAGGTTCTCTGCATTATGGATTCGAGATTAATTTCCATGCGCCTTTCAAAATGGAAGACCGTATTGAAACTTTCGTAACCCAAGACGCTCTTTATGATCGCGGTGAAGGCAGAGGCTGCCTTTCCAAGCAAACAGGAAAATCCTACAGTGCAGATGGTACTCATTTGTGCACCGTAGAAACTTGGGATGTTTGTATTTATGACGGCGGTTGGGGCGGCGAAGCTCCTCCAAAAGACGTGGTAGAAATGCCAGAACGTGGTGCAGATGCTGTTGTAGAAGAGACAGTGCCTTACAATATGCCGCTCATTTATCGTTTAATGGGCGACTGGCATCAGCAGCATATTGATTGGTCCTACACCGAACAAACAGGGCTTGAACGTCCGATTGCACACGCTATCAGCTATGCCGGAATCGTTATGCGCCATGCTATTGCTACGTATTTCCCCGGTGAACCAGAACGTATGACGCGCTTTAAAACGCGGGTCACTTCTCCGCTCATTCCTGGCACAAAACTGCATACAAAAATGTGGAAAGTTGGCGAAAAAGAAATCCGCTTCCAGTTGGTTGATGCAGATGCAGATACCACCGGGGCAAAACCTCATCTTAATTGGGGAATCATCGAATGGGATTAAAGTTTTAAAAGGAATATGAAGAAAGGATCCTCATGGAAGCAGCTGTGAAAAAGAGTACTGACGATGCTCAGATGTCGAGATTTTTAAAAAAGATTACCGCTTTTTCCAGTGGTGGCGCCTTTCTTGATGGTTATGTGTTGGCACTCATTGGTGTTGCACTAACGCAAATTGCCCCAACCTTTGATTTGACAGCAGAGTGGAGCGCCGCCATCGGCGCTTCAGTCTTGTTAGGCATTTTTGTTGGAACGATTGTGGGTGGTTATCTTACTGATAAAATTGGGCGCAGAAAAATGTTCATTATCGACATCGTTGCTATTGGGGTGTTTTCGCTCTTAAGTGTTTTTGCTGCAGACCCTTTGCAATTGGTGCTGGTTCGGTTTTTTATCGGTGTCTTTGTGGGCGCAGATTACCCTATTGCAACGTCTCTCATTGCAGAATTTACTCCTAAAAAACAGCGGGCAATTTCGATGGGTATTGTTTCAGCTGCCTGGTATTGCGGTGCAACTGTTGCCGCTTTCGTGGGTTACGGGCTTTATGGCATGGAAGGCGGCTGGAAGTTAATGCTCGCAAGTGCCGTAATCCCTTGCATTATCTTGCTTGTCGGGCGCCATGATATTCCTGAATCACCTGTGTGGTTGGCAAAGAAAGGCAGAATTGCTGAAGCAAAAGCAATCGTTGAGCGGGTGTATGGAAAAGGTTATGAACTCTGCCCCGACAATTCTGAAGGGAAAACGCAGTTCCGAAAAATATTTGCAAAAGGGTATTCGAAGCGGGTTATTTTTCTGGGAATACTACAATTATGCCAAGTGGTTCCCATGTATGCAATCTATACCTTTGGCCCTGAAATAATGACCGCCTTTGGGCTCGGGCATGGCCATGAAGCTATTCTAGGGGAAAGCGTTGTGAGCTTATTTTTCTTGTTCGGATCCATCCCGGCAATGTTTTGGTTAAACTCAATAGGACGCAGAAAACTTTTGATTGCATCCTTGGCTTTAATGTCGATCGGCCTTACTATCCTTGGTATTTTCCCCACTGCTCCTATAATCGTTATCATCCTTGCTTTCGGATTGTACGCATTTTTCAGCGGCGGTCCAGGAATTTTACAATGGCTCTATCCTAATGAACTTTTCCCTACAGAAGTTCGGGCATCAGCGGTGGGTATTGCTATTGCAATTTCGCGAGTAGGAACCATTATCGCCACTTACGGACTTCCAACTTTCCTTGCTACTTTCGGAATTGGTGCAACCATGCTCGTCGCTGCAGGCTTGATGGTTCTGGGGCTGACCTTGTCGGTCTTTATGGCACCCGAAACGCGAGGGAAATCTTTGGTAGAAACAAGCTCAATTCCTTGTTCGAAAACAGGAGAATAAGAAAACCCTGTTCAGGGGTAGCAAGTTTTTAAGTACTGAGAATTTCACATTATTTTAGGGATGTTAAGAATTTTCTAAACAGGAAAAATAAGCGCGAGAAATTGAAGCAAAGGCTTCTTAAAAGTTCGCCTGAGTTTCCTGGTAGAGATTGAAATACGAAGGTACGAATAGAAGTAGTAACCAGAAGAAAGAAGAAGGTGCTCAATGAAAATTGTCGTTTCTTTCAAAGTCGTTCATGACGATCAAGACATACAGATCGCGTCGGACGGAAGCCTTGATTTTTCCAAGGCACACAAAGTTGTTTCAAGCTATGACCTCAACGCAATAGAGGCAGCAGCACAACTTGGAGCAGCCACTGATTCATCGGTAGTTGCAATATCTGCGGGAGGCAGTGGAATTGATGATTCAAAGCTAAAGAAGAACGTTCTTGCTCGTGGGGTTGATGAATTGTTTATGATCGCTGACGACGCTTGCACAAATATGGATGCTTTTGCTTCAGCGGAAGTGCTCGCTTCACTTCTTGAAAAAGTGGGGGATTTTGACTTAGTAATTTGTGGCGATGGGTCGGCAGACAATTATGCGCAGCAAGTAGATGTACAGCTGGCGGCCAAACTGGGAATTCCCGTAGTTACTGCAGCTACCAAGTTAACTATGACTGACACAGGGCTTGAGATAGAACGCACTTTAGAAGACGTTGTTGAAGTAGTTCGCGTATCGTTGCCTGCTGTGGTTTCTGTTACTCCCGATGCTGCGCTGCCTCGCATTCCTGGCATGAAAGACATCGTTTCTGCCGGTAAAAAACCCTCTGATGTAGGCAGTGCGCCGGCGGTTAGCGCAAACACCATTGAGGTGCTTGATTGTTTGGCACCGAAGGGCGCAGACAGAAGAGGCGAAATATTTGACTTCGCTGAAGAAGATAGTGTTTCAAAATTCGTGGCTGCTATCAAAGCGGCGCTGTAGGGAAAAGGAGAGCGAAATCATGAAAGCATTAGTACTTGCAAAAGACTTCGAGAGTGCTGGCAAACTCTGTGCTGGCGCACGCAAATTGGCTTCAGAAGTCGTAGCAGTTTTGATCGGTGACACTCAGAATTTAACGGGCATTGCCGATAAAACTATCCATATTGCACTTCCCGAAGGCGCTGTCTATGACGATGCCGCCGATACGGTAATTGCTATTTTTGAAAAAGAGACACCCGATTTCGTCTACGTTGAGGCAACTCGTCGCTTAAAGGTAGTTGGCGGAAAACTGGCTGCTTCACAGGGGGCTTCAATTATTACTGATGTAATTGAGTTTCAGGGAGATGCTGGCGTGAACCGCTATTTTGGTGGTATTGCGCAGAGAACACTGAAACCGTCTACTGTAGGTTTTTACACCATGTCGGCAGAGCTTTTTGCCGAAGAAAGCGTTTCAGGAACTGATGTGGTAGAAGAAGCAGTGTGGGCAGCCCCTGCGCACTCTCTTGAACTTGTTGAAGTGCGTCCCATAGAAAAGAGTGGCGTCGACTTGTTTAAGGCTGATATTGTCGTAAGTGTTGGTCGCGGGTTTGCAGAAAAAGAAGAACTGAATCTCGCAAACGATCTCTGCGGAAAACTAGGGGCAGGACTTGCTTGTTCCCGTCCTCTCACTGAAGGGCTTAACTGGTTGCCGAGCGATATTTACATCGGCGTTTCTGGTTTGATGATTGCTCCCAAAGCCTACATCGCTGTAGGTATTTCTGGGCAGATGCAGCACATGGTTGGTTGCAACAGATCAGGCACTTTGTTTGCTATCAATAAAGACAAAAACGCTCCTGTTTTCAAGCAGTGCGACGTAGGTTTAGTAGGCGATATTAAGGATGTGCTTCCTGCGCTGACAGCAGCTTTGTAAAGCATTTTGATTAACGAAGAAGTAAGAGGAGGTTTTAACATGTCAGATTTTGATGCGATTATTGTTGGCTCAGGTTGCGCTGGTTCAGTAGCAGCGTACGAGTTAGCTAAAGCAGGAAAATCGGTTTTGGTGGTTGAACGCGGCAACTTTGCTGGAGCAAAAAACATGACAGGTGGGCGTTTGTATACTCATGCTCTTGCGCAAGTGTTCCCCGATTTTGAATCGGAAGCCCCGCTAGAAAGACGCATTTCCCATGAGCGCATCTCGATGATGACGGCCGATGCGAACTTCACCGTTGATTTTGCCAGCAATGAAATGCTCGTTTCAGGGCAGGATTCTTATTCTGTATTGCGCTCTACCTTTGACCAATGGTTGGCAGAAAAAGCTGAAGAAGCTGGAGCTGAATACATTTACGGCATTCCTGTTGAAGAATTGGTAAAAGAAGGCAATCGTATTGTTGGTATCAAGGCTGGCGATGATGAAATTACCGCAGATATTGTCTTGTTGTGTGACGGGGCTAATTCGCTACTGACTGAATCTGCTGTTGGTTTTGAACGCCCGCAAGCAGAGAGTATGGCAGTTGGTATTAAGCAAGTAATTGAACTTCCAGCATCAGTTATTGAGGATCGCATTCTTGCAAATGAAGGCGAAGGGGCTGCCTGGTTGTTTGTTGGCGATGCAACCAAAGGGCACATTGGCGGTGGCTTTATGTACACCAACAAAGAATCAATTTCATTGGGTATTGTTGCAACAATTTCTGATATGACAAAATCTTACACCCCGATTTATCAAATGCTCGAAGATATGAAGGCACACCCTGCCATAGCACCTCTTATCAAGGGCGGCAAAGTGCTTGAACATTCGGGGCATATGGTTCCTGAGGGTGGCTTTGACACGATGCCTCCGTTGGTTGGCGATGGGGTATTAATTGCGGGCGAAGCTGCCATGATGTGTGTGAATTTGGGCTACATGGTTCGTGGTATGGATTACGCAATAGCATCAGGTATGCACGCAGGTCGTGTTGCGGCTATGGCAATAGATGCGAGCGACACTTCCTCAGCATATTTAAGTTCCTATACTGATGCTCTGAAAGAATCTTTCGTGTTAAAAGACCTTGAACAGTTTAGAAAATTCCCTCATTTCATGGAAACAACAACACGGATGTTTAAGGAATACCCTGCTTTGGTGCGCGATGCCATGAACAAACTTTTCATCGTTGATGGTAGCCCCGTGCCGCCTATGAAAAAATCGATGATGCCACTGATAAAAAAGATAGGGTTGTTCAATGTTTTGAAAGATGTGCGGAAAGGGATGAAAGCCTTATGAGTGAAGTAAAGATTTCCGTCAATGTTGATGAATATCTCAGTCTCAATAAGTTTGAAGTAGATGAAGAATGCGCTCACATTGAACTCGTGGAAAACCCCGATAGGGAAGAGTTTTTGAAGCTTGTTCGGGTGTGCCCAGCAGCTTTGTATAAGATTGATGATGAGGGTAGGACAACTTTCGATTACGCGGGATGTCTGGAATGCGGCACCTGTCGCATTGCTTGTGGTAGCACCATCATAAAGAAGTGGCGATACCCAGGACCTACCATGGGCGTCGAATATCGCTATGGGTAAGACGCCAATGACAAAACAGAGAAACGGTCAATTTTTATCAGCCAAATCTGTTTATGATTATTAGTTTCGCGTAAAAACACTACGGAGTAAAGCCGTGGTGTTTTTTTTATAGGTATCACTGGTTTTAGGTTCTTTTTAGAAAGGAAAGATTATGAATTTGAAAAATCAATCCCCTGTTCAACCTCAACCACCCTCTCTGCCCGTTCCAAATTTAGAACAAACCATTCAACGCTATCTTGAACGAATTGAACCGCTGGTCTCTCAAGAACAATATGATGAAGCAAAAACTATTGCTGATAATTTCGCAACAGGTTCTGCTCCCGGCTTGCACGCTTCTCTTGAAAAATATGCAAGTGATATTGCAGGGAATTGGCTTTCTGATATATGGCTTGATAGCTACCTTGAATCTCGGAGTGAACTTAATAGCAACATAAACTACCTCACTATTTTCGATAGCGAATTAATTCCACAGCGAGAGAGTTTTTCGCAGTTTCTTGCTGGTATTGTTAGTGCCTTTATGAAGGTGTACTTAAAGGTGCTTGATGGCAGTCTTGCGGTAGAGTCAAACCGTTTTGGGGTTCTTTGCATGGAGCAGCATAGAAAGGTATTTTCCGCTTGTCGGATTCCGCAGCTGGAGCGCGACGAACTGTATCTCAGTGACAAGACGGCTGCAGATGCCACTATCGCAGTTCTTTTCCGCAACAACATTTATATTATGACCGTAACCGATTCTGAGGGCGAAATATATAGCATTTCAAGCATCTCAAAAAAACTTGAAACGATACTTGAAAGGAGTGATTCGAAAGACATTAATGTCGGTGTTATGACTACGGCGCAACGTGATGAGGCGGCTGGTATTTATTGCCATCTTTGCAATTTGGACGATAGCAACATTGAGAGTTTTGCTGCTATCCATTCAGCCGTTTTCGCGCTTTGCATTGACGAGTGTGTTCAGCGTGATACGAATCAAGCTATTCTCGATATGCTGCACGGTAAGGGGGAAAATCGTTGGTTCGATAAGTGTTGTCAAATTATTGTAGGCAGTGATTATTCTGTAGGATTTAACAATGAGCACAGCGGTTACGATGCAGCAATTTGGATGAGTGTCTTGAAGAATGTTTATAACGATTTAGCGGGAAACCTTAAAGATTCAGAACCTATCAAAGATATTTCAGTAAGACATCTCGATTGGGTGATAGACCAAAAGGCACAAAAAGTTTTGCAGAAAATGAAAGAGGATGATGCTGCTCGCAGAAAATTGCTCTCAATGCGCACTCTTGTCTTTGAAGATTTTGGTGTCCGCTACATTAAGGAACTGGGTGTCAGTCCTGATGGTTTTTTCCACTTGGCATTACAGTTGGCATCTTATCGTGTGCATGGCAGACTAAAGAGTACCTACGAAGCGGTTTCCATGCGTCATTTCCGGCAAGGAAGAACAGAATGTATGCGTCCAGCGACTTCATCCGTTTCCCGCTTCATAAAGGCTCTTGAAGATGGTTGTAACCGTCAGGAATTACAGAACCTTGCTCGCGCAGCTATGGAAAGACATATTGAAATGATTACCGAATGCAAATCAGGGGAAGCGCCTGAACGGCACTTAACGGGTCTCATGAGTATGGCTTCACGGGATAGTGTCGTGCTTTCCGCCGAGGAAGATATTCTTGGTTGTGCGGCATCGCAGATTTTGAAGAACGATATTTTTTCTACCAGTGGCATTTATGCAGAGGGATTAAAGCTCTTTGCGTTTGCGCCTGTTGTGCAAGATGGTTATGGGGTTGGGTATGTGGTTGACTCTGAAAGCATTCGTGCTTGCATAGGGTGCTTCCAGGAAAAATCGGATTCTCATGATAAGTTGGTTGAAGAATTCAAGAATGCTTTTTATGAGTTACAAGAACTTTTAAGCGAATAGAACTTTTCCTCGGGGGAGGGCACAAATGTCTGTCGGACACTTTATGCCCTCCCTCATGCCATCCTGAGGCGAAGCTCCCTGTCATCCGGAGCCACCCTGTCATCCGGAGCCACCATGTCATCCTGAGCGTTAGCGAAGGATCCATAAACTATCTGTCGGTTGCTAACGCAACCTCTCTATAAATATTTCGTTCGCTAACGCTCACTCCACTTAAGATGACAAGGTGTGTTTCTGCGCTTTTATTACTGTGCTTTACCTTGCGCATTATGCCCCTTTGTTAATGTATACTTTGACGTGCCAAATACATATGGGG
>Ga0209755_10004331_pt1 | contig 16875 bp, 14 predicted proteins | sample TergutCo191P1_FD_187301 | JGI IMG/M metagenome (GOLD analysis project Ga0209755, IMG submission 187301) | Cornitermes sp. P1 segment gut microbial communities from Petit-Saut dam, French Guiana - Co191P1 (SPAdes) (version 2) | ecosystem: Host-associated > Arthropoda: Insects > Digestive system... | reverse complement strand
CGGCAGGCGTCGTCCGTCGCAAATCGCTTCTGGAACTCCAGTATGTTTATGCTTTCTTGTTGGGCCATTGCTTTCCTCTTTTTTTAGCATACAACTGTGCCTCTCCTGTGTCAACTTGAGAGGCGAATTATATTATATGCGACTTCAATAAGGTTTCCAGCAGTTGCTCATGAAGCGGATGCCACATGGCATATCGGATGCCGGCCTCTGTCAAGCGATGTTTAAAGGCGGATTTGTTGAACTCAATATTCGGAAACATACGTTTTCTTTGCCTCACACACGGCCAGTATCGTTCCGGATTCCGGATGTACGAGCATTGGGATCCGCTTTCCCCAGTTTCCGCCGGTCATACATGAAAACTATAGTCCCCTTGCCCCGAAAAAGCAATGGGGAAGGGCACCAGAATAACGGTTGGCGATATCTTGCAATGGCTATCGGAAGGGATGCCGGTTCCCGAGATACTTGACAATTACCCTTTGCTCGAAGAGATCCACATAAAAGCCGCGCTGGCTTTTGCCGCACGGGCAACGTTGCGCCGCCGCGTCATCTTGGCGCGACCCTAGGACAACGACCCGCGGGCTCTTGCGCCGTGCCGTACCCCAACCGGGCGTGAAATAAAACGCTCGGCCGGGGTACGGCGCAAGAAAGTGCGCGAAGTGGGGGATGGCTTGGCTGCGGGTGGATGGCAATAATCCCAAGGTAGTAAAAAGGTGCCGGTCACCTTCTGCGGATGGCTTAAAATTCCGTGTCTGTCACCCGTGCGCCGCCCGTCACCCGTGCGCCGCCCGCGGTTCGAGGACGTGTGAGGGGCAAAATCGCACGTTAACATGCGATTATTGTAGGGAAACGCCCCTGTGTTGCCTCTTTCAATTTATCCTAAACCGAGATTTGCTGCTCGGTTTGAAACCGTTTTAGAAAACCAGGATCATCGCGGACGATTTCAAGGAGGCGGCGGGAAGCTCCTTCTGGCTTGTTCCTGCCATTTTCCCACGCTTCCACTGTTTTTGGAGAGACCCCCAACGAGCCGCCAAACATCACCTGACTTAACCCTGTTCTTTCGCGTATCCGCTTGATGTCATCGTTATTGAACGTATCCACCGGCTTTATAGTAAGACGGGTTTTTCGGACGCTGATTTTGCCCTGCTGATAATCCACTGCTTCGGTCAATCCTTGCATGATGCTTTCGTAAACGCTCATTTTTTGTCCCCCTGCTTTTTCAAGTCCTGCTCAAGCCAGGCAATCACCTTGGCTATTTCATTCCGCTCGGCTTTGGATAGATTGTCCTTCTCGTTCTTGGGATAAGCGGTTATGAGATAAACCATCTCATGGACGGTGAAATCCACATAAGCAACCCTGCCACTTCCGCTTTTCCCCTGCCCCTCAAATGCGATGCGTATTTTACGCAGCCCCTTGGTTCCACGAATCACGTCCCCTGCTTTTGGGGTTTATAACAAAGTTTCCTGTAGTTGACGGAGTTCATCGTCGCCAAGATCCAATTTTTTCCACTGGCGGTCGAATTCTGGCATCATAACAAATTCACGGGTCATATCTCTGCTATAAAATACACCCTATTAGATAGGGTTGTCAAGAACACGGCGGCGCATGGCGAAAATTATGTCTGGTAACCAGCAGGTCACGGGGGCCGATCCCTATTCCTTCGCCCCATTTTCGTAATCTATGATTTCCAGCAGTTGCCGTTTAAAGAACCCCTTGAAAAAGGGGTTCAACTGGCGGTAAAGGTTGATGATTTCCTCGATTTCGTGCTCGATTTCGCTGTCAAGCATTTTCCCCTCGCCAGTTTCCAGCCATTTCGAGCTGATCCCGGTGGTTAGGTTGATGATTTTTACCATTCTTGGGTTGATTTTACGGGCACCAATTTCCATCGAGCTTAAAAAACCAGCCTTAACGCATATTTTCTCGGCAAACTGAGCCTGTGTCATGTGCAGTTTTTTCCGGGCATAGGTTAACCGCTCATGTATCGTCATTTCGCACAGTCTAGCAGACATCATCATAGATGACAATAAATGAAAGATGGGGATCTTCACAAAGGGGAGGTTGACATTACGCACCGATGCTGATATATTTCAATCACCTATGGTGGATTTACAAAAAAACATCGTCCTGGATATGGACAATCCAGCTTTCATCCGCTCTGGCCTGAACAGCATAAGCGGCGAAGGGCGGGAATATCTTAGGGACATGACAAAATCGCTGCTCGCCATACAAAGCCACCCTGGGGCTCCCGTGCCTGACAAAATTTGCAGGGACATAATGCGGAAACCCACGGGGGAGTCGCCGTAAAGGGGTGGCATGACATATTTGCAAACGGCATGGCCTGCCCTGCCTTTGTATATCCCTGCCTTTTTTGGTAGGTAAATCTTCGCGATGCCCGACAAAAATAGGCGGTCGGGCACTGCGAAAAGGAGCGTGTTATGAAAAAAACACAACTCGTCGTTTGTGGCATCTTGGCCACAGTTCTTGCCCTGGCGTTTGCCGCTTGCCGCAGCCCTGCCGATTCAGCGCTGACCACCGGTTCCATTGCGGGCAACGTGGTCTTTCCCAGCGGTTCGGACGGTGCCACCATCTCCATCCACCTGAAAACAATGGAAGACCAGCTTACCGCTTCAGTCAATGTAAGCTACGCCCCTTCCGCGGGCGGCTCGTTCAGGTTTGATGACCTGGACCCTGGAATTTTCGCCCTGTATGTGTCATTGCAGGATTCCTTGGAAAGATCCAGGATGCGCACCGTCACCGTCACGGCGGGCGGCGTGTATCCGGTGGGTACCATAAACATAAACCTTGGCTGCAACTGCGGTACAATCCCACAACCTTGCGGATGCTCGCATGGAAACGTTGGCTGCGGGTGCGACCTTGGCGGTCTCGGCTGTGGCTGTACTCATGGCGATGTCGGCTGTGGTTGTACCCACGGTGATGTTGGTTGCGGCTGCACGCATGGCGATGTCGGCTGCGGTTGCGATCTTGGCGATCTCGGTTGCGGCTGCACGCATGGCGATGTTGGCTGTGGGTGCACGCACGGCGACGTTGGCTGCGGCTGTGACCTTGGCGATCTCGGTTGCGGGTGTACCCATGGCGATGTCGGCTGCGGGTGCGACCTTGGCGATCTCGGTTGCGGGTGTACCCATGGCGATGTCGGCTGTGGTTGTGACCTTGGCGGCCTTGGCTGCGGGTGTACCCACGGCGATGTCGGTTGTGGTTGTACCCATGGCGATGTCGGCTGTGGATGTACACACGGTGATGTTGGTTGCGGCTGCACGCATGGCGATGTCGGGTGCAACTGTACCCACGGCGATGTGGGCTGTACCTGCGCCGCACCAGTGGCAGCCCTAACCATAGTCGGCAGCGGTGGCACTTCCCTCTCCAGCCTTGCCTTGGTCGTGGGACAGTACTACACCCTTTACGCAAAGGGGCCTAACGGCGAGCCAATCACAAACGTCCTGTGGGATTCCGACAACCCCAACGTGCTAAGCGTTCATAGAAACACCAGGTTCGCGGTGGCGACCGGGCCTTCTGTCCAGATAAGGGCGGGGAACGCAATGGCGGGGAACCAAACGGCGACAATAACCGCGACCTCGCTAGGCGGCAGCGACACGCTGGTCGAGGCGTATGTCGTGGTAACAGTGAATCCTCCATCCTTCACCATCAGCTTTACGGATCTAACGGACAGGGCCTATGGCATCCTCGACATAGGGAATCTTAGTCTGCTTTATCTTTCCAGAACCCCAGCGACGATCACGCTGGACAACCCCAACGGACACGCCTTCAACAATATCGAATGGCTCTTTGACGGGGTGGACATAGGCGACGGCACCGAAACCCTTGTATTGGGCGCAAGCGTCAACGGCCAGGTGCTAAGGATAGGGGAACATTTTATGACGGTGTTGCTGGAGATAGACGGCAGACCGTACAGCAACCGCATTGCCTTTAGGGTAACGCTATAAATCAAGGAGGAACGAGACATGAAAAACATACGACCTGTAAAGGGTGCATGGCATTTGAATTTCGGGTGCTGGATCGCCGCATGTTTTCTGCTGATTTTAACCGGGTGCCAAAACCCCATGCAACAGCAGAACGAGGCGGCAAACGAAACGGGCACCGTTTCGCTCACGATTAACGGACGGGGTGCGGAGCGGACGATTATGCCGCCCGAAACCACGTTCGATGACTTCGTAAGATTCGCCCTTGTTTTTACCCCGTATAACGGCGGCCAGCCCAAAACCGTAAACTGGTGTGCCGAGTACGACCTGACGGACGATATCGGCACGATCGATCTGACCGAGGGAATATGGGATCTAGTGGTAACGGCCTTCATAATAGAAGAAGACGGCGAAGTCGCAGCGGCCAGAAGCGGCCTCGAACGCATAGCGATACTCGCCGGGGAACGCGTTAACAGGAATGTCGTTCTGCTTCCTATCGAGGGCATAGGAACATTCAGTTGGGATATAGAACTGATTGGGAACGATATTACAACCGTTCAAATGGAAATTCTGAACCATACCGACAGAAGCCCGTTCCGCGGGCCTTATTACCTTGTTGGCGGCGCGCCAATAGGCTTGTCGGGCGATTTTGACGACATGGACGCCGGGCGATACATCGTCGTTTTCACGCTGTCAAACGGCGAAAGAAACGTGCAGGCGACCGAAGCCCTGCGCATCTACGCATACAGGACAAGCCATTTCGAGGGCTCCTTTTCGGACGACATTTTCACGGTCTCGCTGTTGCGCGCCGTTCTGGACGCATGGGACGGCGGCGAATGGGACTTTGACGAAGCGGGAATCGGCGCAGGACATTTTGCCCTTCTGGGTATCGAGGGTGTGGATGCCGGCGACGACGGCTTTGCCGCCGGCATCGTGGACTGGTTCAACGCGCTTGCCTATAACGATGGGGATCCCATTGTCCCAGACTACGATTCCCCGTATGCGCTGGAACACTTAAAGGCCCTGGTGGATGCCGCGTTGATCGGCATTGCCAAGGAGTCCATCGTCGCCGCCAATCACGAGCTTAGGGTCGAGGCCGAAGCGGCGATCGCCGGGTTTGTCAGGAACTACACCGACATAACGTTTACGTGGCCGCACTCCTACGCCGTAATCGTAGGTGCGGGGCTTTACGAGGTGGAAATCCCCTTTGACAACGCCGTCTATTACCTATTCGTAACGGTAACTTTTAGCGGCAACGGGCATACGGGGGGAACTGTCCCGAACCCGATAGAGGCGGGCGCGGATACGGAAATTCAACTACCCGATGGCGACGGGTTTTCAAGAGTCGGGCATGTCTTTGGCGGGTGGAACACAAACGCCGACGGCACTGGGGACGGCTTTGGCGCGGGCGCGACATTTACGCCTACCGATAACGTCACCCTGTACGCCATCTGGCTAATTGACTGGAACGCGATTGCCAACAACACCACGGACACGACCGCCATCAACATTAATTTCGCCGTTCCCGTTTCGGGACTCACCGCGCAGGATATCACGGTTACCGCCGGAACAGGCGTGGTAACGACGGGGGCTTTGTCCGGTGGCGGACAAGCTTGGTCATTGGCGGTGGCCGTCATAAGTCTTGGAGCCGGGGATGTGTCCGTTTCGATTGACAGACCCGAAATCGAAGCCAGGTCAAGAACGGTACAGGTTTTCAGGCCGCCCGTTTCCTGGACTGCAAGCGTTTACGGCACCCCGTACACAAACGCCATTTACTTTGAGTTCGAAGGGCCGATTGTTGGACTTGCCGCGGGCAATATCACGGTCGCCGATGGAACGGGATCGGTAACGACGGGGGCTTTGACCAGCGAGGGGACATCTTGGAGACTTGCGGTTGACGTCGTCGCAAGGGTTGGGGAGGTAAACGTTTCGATCGCCAGAACCGGGGTTGAAACAAGAACTGAAACGCTGGAAGTTACCGCCATTACTTGGACTGCGACGGCCTATGGCAGCCCGAACACGACCGCCATAGACTTCGAGTTTAGCCACCCGATTGCGGAGCTTACCGCGGCTGACATCACCGTTACCGACGAAACCGGCATGGTAACGACTGGGGTCTTGGCGGGCGATGGGACATCGTGGACTCTGTCCGTTATCGCCCAAAGAGCCGGAACCGTAAACGTTTCAATTGCCGGGCCTGGAATCGCAAGAGGGCCGATACCGGTAATAGTTTATCCCATCGCGTGGGTCGCAACACCCTATGGCACCCCTAACACGACCGCCATCGACTTTGAGTTCAACGTCCCTATTGCATGGCTGACCGCAAGCGATATCACGGTTACCGCAGGAACCGGCTTGGCGACGGCAGGGAACGTGGCCAGCATTGGGGGGACATCGTGGAGATTGGCGATTACCGCCACAAGAGCCGGAACCGTGTATGTTTCGATTGCCCTGCCGGGAATTGAAATGGGGCCAATGCCGGTGGAAGTTCAACCAATTACTTGGGTCGCAACCGTCTATGGCACCCCAACCACCATCGCCATAGATTTTGAATTCGGCGCTTCAATCGCATGGCTTACCGCGGACGATATCACGGTCAGAGCTGGAATGGGATCGGCAATAGCGGGGGATGTAACCGGGGGCGGGACATCGTGGAGGCTGGCGGTTACCGTCATAAACCAGGGAAGCGTATGGGTTTCCGTTAACAATCCCGGGGTTGACAGCGTATCCAGCGCAATAACTGTTGCAGGTATTCCATCCAGATTAATATCCGCAGGTGGTACGCACACCGTGGCCATAATAGACGGCTCTCTTTGGGCTTGGGGAAACAATGACAACGGCCGACTTGGCGACGGCACGACAACCGCCCGCACCAGCCCCGTGCGGATCGAGGCGGACTCAGACTGGGTTTCAGTCTCAGCTGGAGGTTTTCACACAATGGCGATCCGCGAAGACGGCTCGCTTTGGGCTTGGGGACGCAACTGGGAAGGCCAGCTTGGCGACGGCACGACAACCGCCCGCACCAGCCCCGTGCGGATCGGGGCGGACTCGGACTGGGTTTCAGTGGCAGCCGGATTCGGCCACACAATGGCGATCCGCGAAGACGGCTCGCTTTGGGCTTGGGGACGCAACTCTGAAGGCCAGCTTGGCGATGGCACGACAACCGACCGCACCAGCCCCGTGCGGATCGGGGCGGACTCGGACTGGGTTTCAGTCTCAGCCGGAGGCACACACACACTGGCGATCCGCGAAGACGGCTCGCTTTGGGCTTGGGGATACAACGGGCAAGGCTGGCTTGGCGATGGCACGGCAACCAACCGCCTCAGCCCCGTGCGGATCGGGGCGGACTCGGACTGGGTTTCAGTCTCAGCCGGAAACCAGCACACAATGGCGATCCGCGAAGACGGCTCGCTTTGGGCTTGGGGACGCAACTCTGAAGGCCAGCTTGGCGACGGCACGACAACCGCCCGCACCAGCCCCGTGCGGATCGGGGCGGACTCGGACTGGGTTTCAGTTTCAGCCGGAAGCGAGCACACAATGGCGATCCGCGAAGACGGCTCGCTTTGGGCTTGGGGACGCAACTTGGAAGGCCAGCTTGGCGACGGCATGATGATGCTCATCCGTACCAGCCCCGTGCGGATCGGGGCGGACTCGGACTGGGTTTCAGTCTCAGCCGGGGCCGGCCACACACTGGCGATCCGCGAAGACGGCTCGCTTTGGGCTTGGGGATCCAATTGGGATGGCCGGCTTGGCGATGGCACGACAACGCAACGCACCAGCCCAGTGCAGGTGGACATGCCATAGCCTGCAAACGCAATGGTAACAAGGGCTGGCTGGAAAGCGACAAACTTTCCAGCTAGCCCCAACCTTATTCATTTGTGAATGAGTTTATAAAAAAACACCTTTCCAATTTGAAAGGAGGCGCAACGGTGACAGGCACAAAATTTTAAGCTTTCTGTGTAGGGTGACTGGCACTTTTTTACTCCCGAGGGACTATCTGCTCCATCCTATCAGCCATCTCCACCGGTCACGTCAGCGTGTCAGGCTCCGGGCTTGCCCGATAAAACATTCCTATTGTAAACATGACCCGTCCGGCCAAGATTTCCACTGTTTGAATGGCCATGCATAAAAGCGCGGCTATTACCTTGCCAATCGCCGTATCTCATGCTATATTTGCCTCATGACGATTACGAAAACCGTGGAGGTTCCAGCCAGTCGTCGAGTCACGTTTGAAGTCCCGCCGCAGGCACCGACAGGATCCACGGCTAGCGTCGCGCTCATGTGGTCTGCCGCCAAATGGAGATTGTTCTATATTTTAAGGAATGGGATTGGGCACGAGTTTGTGTTCAATTCGCCAGAGCAGAGGAGGTCGGCACCTGCAAGGCCCGGGCCAACGAGCTTGACGGGGCCTTATATGGAACGGATACACGGCTTTTTTACGCTGCAAGATAGGCGATTCGCCCACTATCCACAATCCAGATTAAGTGGTATACTATAGGGATGAAAAACACCATCTTTTTTATCGCAATAGCTGCGTTCGCTTTCGGCCTTTACGGGTGCGACAGAACCGGCTCGGGTTCCTTCGCACCGGAGGGGGAAACTGTCTTTGACGGCAGCGGAAGTTATGCCCTTGGAATGAACATAGGGACAAACTTCATGATGAGCGGGATATTCCCCGACATGGAGGAATTCGCCAGGGGAATGCAGGACGCCCTTAGGGGCGAAACCCGTTACACCATGGAGGAAGCCGCCATGCTCTTCCAAGAGGCGTACGCCGCCCTTACGGAAAGCCGCAACGAGGTAAGCAGGCAGAGGGAAATCGATTTCCTTGCGGAAAACGCCGGGAGACCCGGTATTATCGTCACCGCGAGCGGGCTCCAATACGAGATCATCGTCGAGGGGGACGGCCCAAGGCCCGGAGCATTCGACACGGTGCGGGTGCATTACGAGGGCACCCTGGTTGACGGCACGGTCTTCGACAGTTCCCACTTCCGAGGAATTCCCGCGGAATTCCCCCTTCAAGGGGTTATTCCCGGTTGGACGGAGGGTCTGCAGCTTATGAACGTGGGCAGCACATTCCGCTTTTTCATACCGTCGGACTTGGGTTATGGACCCCACGGCATGGGGCCTCAGATTCCCCCTTTCTCGACGCTTATATTTGAGGTCGAATTGCTAGAAATCGTCGATCACGATCATTAGTTTTGCGAGCCATAGGCTCTTAAAACTGCATTTTCAGAGGAAGTTCTTGCAGGTGGGAGGAACCATGAAAAAGTTTGCGCTTATCCTTTGCCTTTTTTTGATGGGGCTGGAAGTTCATGCGCGGGGAATACGGGAAGACATGGACATGGTCGGGGAAAAGGCCAGGATAAGCTATGCCTTCGGAATGACCGTGGGGCTTGATCTTAGGCAGGCCGGCCTGGAAATGGACTATGCCGCCTTCATCGAGGGCTTGATGGCCGCGATGGAGCGGGGCGAGGACGATCTGCTCCTGGATCGGTACGAGGCCCTGGAACTTGTTCAAGCCGCCTTCGAGCGCGCCCTGGAAAGGCAGTCGGAGGGGCTGCGGATACAGGAAGAGCTGTTCCTTGCGGCGAACGCCGCCGCTCCCGGGGTGCAGCAAACCGAAAGCGGCCTGCAATTCGTGGTGCTTGAACAGGGGGATGGCCCGATACCCGCCTGGGACGACACGGTGCTTGTCCACTATCAGGGGATGCTCACGGACGGAAGCGTATTCGACAGTTCGTACCTGCGGGAGTCCCCCGAGGTGATTCCGCTGCAAATGGTGATCCCGGGTTGGTCAGAAGCGATACAGCTTATGAACGTGGGGAGCAAGTTCCGCTTCTACATCCCCTCCCAACTGGCATACGGTGCGCGGGGGGCGGGGCAGATAATCCCCCCGTTCGCCACGCTGATCTTTATCATCGAGCTTCTCGAAATAGTGGACGGGGCGGACATCTACTGGGAGCATTAACCCGGAAAGACGATTCTGAACACCGATCCCTCGCCGGCATGGCTTTCGACCTCGGTCTTTCCCTTGTGAAGAAGGGCTATGTGGCGCACGATCGAAAGCCCGAGACCCGTGCCCCCGGCCTCCCGGCTGTGGGCGCGGTCAACCCGGTAAAACCTCTCGAAGATTCGGTCGATGTGCTCCGAGGAAATGCCTATGCCGCGGTCCTTGACTTCCAGCACCACCTTTCCGCCTTTTCTGTAGGCCGAGGCCTGAACCTTCGTTTTTTTGGGTGAGTACTTTATCGCATTTTCCAGCAGGTTGATCAGGGCCTGTATGACGAGCGAACCGTGGACGGCCGCCTCAAGCTCCCCGGGGCAATCCACGCTGAGTTGCGTTTCCTTCTTTTCCGCTCCGGGCCCAACCGACAGCACCGCCTCGTCGAAAAGCGGGGCCAGAGGTTGTCGCACCCTTTCGCCAAGACCGCCGTCCCTGTTTTCCAGGCTCGCGATGACCAGCAGATCGTTCGTCAGGTTTTCCATGGTCACGGCGTTTCTGCGGATGATCTCGATGAAACGGCGAAGTTGACTCGCCGCCCCTTGCAAGTCCGTCTCCAACGCGGGATCGTCAAGGATGGTTTCGGAAAACCCCTTGATAAGCTGAATCGGGGTGCGCAGTTCGTGGGAAACGTTGGCGACGAAGTCCTTGCGAACCTGTTCTAGCCGGGAAAGGCGGGTGATGTCCTCCATGGCAATGACGACCCCTTCCACGTCCAGCCCGTCGGCCGACCCCGCCGGCGACAAAGGCGCGGCGAAAACCCGGAAAAGCCTTTCCGCGCTTCTTGAGCCGTCGCCCACCCCGCGAGTTCTTCGCAGCTTGAACTCGGTTTCCCGGGGGCGGCCGTCCTCCAGAACCTTCCGGGCGGTCATCTCCAGAGCGGTAGAACGGGTGGCCTTCAGCAGGGAGGAGCCGCGCCATTCGTCAAGGCCGAAAAGGGAACATGCGCAGCGGTTCGCCAGGTGCAGCATGAGTCCGCGATCCATGGCGAGAACCGCCTCGGACATTCCGTTGAGTATGCCCAGGTATTGCCTTGTTTCCGCCTCCGCATCTTCGGCGCGGCGGTTCAGCCCGTCAGCCATCTCCCGCAGGGCTTTTTCCAGCGCGGACAGCGCGGTTTCCACGGACGCGGAAACGGGCGTCCCCGCCGAAACGGCTTGCGAAAGACGCCGCACCGAATGCGAAAGGGAGCGGAAAAACCGCAGCGTCATGCAAAAGGCGGCGACGACCAGGAAAACGGCGAGTCCAAGAAGGACGCGGGCCGCGGGCGGAGAACCGTCAATCGCCAGGGCAGAGACCGAGAAAACGGCGGCAAGCCCAAGGCAGGCAAGGACGGGAACAAAAAAGCCCTTCGAAAAACCAGTCACCCTGCCGCCCTGAACCGGTAGCCTATGCCCCTTACCGTCTCGATCATCCCGCCCGCATCGGCCAGTTTCTTCCGCAGGCCAAGTATCTGCACGTCAATCGCGCGGTCGGTCACCGGGTAGTCCGGCCCTTTGATCGCGGCTATAAGCTGGCCGCGGGTAAACACGATTTCGGGGTTGGAAAGGAAGTGCTGCAGAAGGGCGAATTCGGTGGGAAGAAGATCCAAAGGCGATTCGCCGCGGAAAGCCTCGTGGCGGTCGGCATCCAGGCGAATTTTGCCCTGCTGCCAGACCTTGGTTTTCCGTTCCGGCCCGGCGCCCGCGGGAGCCTCCTCCTGCCGCCTCAAACCCGCCCGGATTCTGGCGACAAGCACCTTTGGGCTGTACGGCTTTACGACGTAATCGTCCGCCCCAAGCTCAAGCCCGGCTATTATGTCGGACTCCTCCCCCCTTGCGGTGGCCATGATGACCGGCACACCCTGCCCGTTTTCGGTTTCCCTTATTTTTTTTATGACCCTGAACCCGTCCATGCCAGGCAACATTATGTCCAGAAGGATGCAATCCACACGATGTTTTGTGAGGTAGGCAAGCCCTTCCTCGCCGCTTTTCGCCTGGACCAGTTTCCAGTTTTCCCTGGCCATCGCAAACGCGAGAAGTTCCTGGATTTCAGGATCATCCTCTATAATCAGTACCGTTGCCTTGGATTCCATTACTCATTAAGTTCCTCGTGGTGGCCCTCGGCCATGTAGATAATCCCCTCGCAGATGTTGGTGATATGATCGCCAAGCCTTTCCAAGTGGCCCGAGGTATTGATGAGGCGGTACGCTTTCTTGACCAGCTTGGGATGTTCCTTCATCAGGACAAGCACCTCTTCGATAAGGGCCTTGTGCTCCCCGTCAATCAAGTCGTCCAGCGCGGCGGCCTTTCTTGCCGCCTCCGCATCCTGCGAAAGAAAAGCCGAGATCGTCGCCCGGATCATCTCCTGCCCCATTTCCGCCATGCGCTCCAGCCTTTCCATCGAACGGAAGGGAGGTTCGCCGGCAAGCTTTAGGGCCGCCTTCGCAAGGTGCACGGCGTGATCCCCTGCCCTTTCAAGGTTGCTGGTGATCTTGAATATGGTGACAAGCTCGCGCAGATCCCTCGCGACGGGCTGTTGGGTGGCGAGCACGATCGCAGCCTCATCCTCGATCTTTAGCTGCAAGGCGTTCACCACCGCGTCGCCGGCCTTGACCTCCCGCGCAAGCTCGGTATCGTTCGTGCGGAGAGCACTCAGGGCCTTGCCCAGATACTCTTCCACCCGCGTGGCCATGGCAAGAATATCGTGCCGCAACCGGTTCAGTTCTTCCAATAATGCCATTCGAGTATTCATATCATCCCCTCTTTCGCTGTGTCAGTATAGACATTTGGGGCAAGTCTGTAAAGCATTCGCACCGCAGCGCAAAAAAATTAACCAAACTTTAACGCAATGGCGGCGAACGCCAGGTTGGGTGTCTGCGGGATTCGGATTTTTTGAGGGAATTCATTTCCCGAAATAATCCTCCGCCAGTATCCCGTACCAATGCAGGTCGAGCCATTCGCCGTCGATGGATTTCGTGTGCTTTCTTTGCACGCCCTCCGGTTGCATCCCAAGTTTTTTCATGAACGGGACGGCTTTTACGGCGTCTTCCGTCTCGGCGCAGATTTTGTGCAGTTTCATCTCCTCAAAACCATGGGAGATTAGCCGCCGGCAGATTTCATATGCGTAACCGCTGCGCCAATAGGCTTTGTTGAAGACCCATGCCATTTCATGAATTTCCCCGTCATCGTCGATGGATTTAAACAACACATAACCTATCACCTTGCCGGTTTCTTTCAGGACAGCGGCAAACGCACATTTCGGTTTGCGCCTGATGCAAAAACCCGTCAGGAATCTTCTTGCCTTCTCCTCGTCATAGGGCGGTTCAAGATGTTTCATCGTTTCGGCGTCGCCGAAGATTTCGAGGAAGTCATCCAAATCCTTGATGGAAAAATCGCGCAAAACCATTCTGTCCGTTTCCAAACGCATGTGAACCCCCGCCCATGTATTATTGGTCATACCGTGATCGCCGGTCAAGACAGGGATTGTGTCGGACAGGTAAGGGAGACACCCCCAGATGCAGGGTCAAGTAGCACAAGGCCACTTCTACGCCCCTCCACAACCAGCCTTGAGCCTTATTTTACCTGCGCCTTTTTAAAACCAACGAGTTTTGTCCACCGCCAATATATTTGGGTTAGATTATTTTTAGGGCAAATCGAAACATTGACAAACAAACCGCGCAAGCCGTATACTCTGACAATCAACCTACGAAGGCGAACATCATCCGGCAACGAGCTGCGGCAAACGAGAGGAAAAAATGCAACCTGAACCAGAACTGCTGCTGCCGAACTGCACAAGCGGCGGCTGCGGGGCAAAGATAGAAAGCGCCGCCCTCGCCTCTTTGCTGGCGGGTCTGCCGGCCGGCGGTGACGAGAGGCTGCTTGTCGGGTACGACACCAGCGACGATGCCGCGGTCTACAGACTCGACGACGAAAGATCCCTAATCTTTACCATCGATTTTTTCCCCCCCATGGTCACCGACCCGAAAACCTTCGGCCGAATCGCGGCGGCGAACGCACTGAGCGACGTGTGGGCAATGGGCGGCCGCCCGACTCTGGCCCTGAACATCGTCTGCTTCCCGGAGTCAATGGACAAGCGCATCCTGGCGGAGATCCTGGCCGGCGGCGCGGAGAAAATCGCCGAGGCCAGTGCCGCGCTGGGCGGCGGGCACTCGATATACGACCGCGAACCCAAGTACGGCCTTGCCGTCACTGGCATCGCAGAAACGGCGAAAATTATTCGCAACAACACGCCCAAGCCGGGGCACAAGCTGGTGCTCACCAAACCCCTGGGGGTCGGCATCGTCATGGCCGCGCTGCGGGCGGGCATGGCGGACGAGCAGGCCATCCGGCAAGCGACCTCCTCGATGGAGCGGCTGAACCGCTATGCATGCGAAAGCATGGCCGGGTTTGACGTGAGCGCGTGCACCGACATCACCGGTTTCGGCCTGCTCGTTCACGCCATGGAAATGAGCGCATCCGCGGCAACGATGCTCCTCTACCCCGAGGCCCTGCCGTTTATTCCCGCGGCCGCGGCGTACGCAGACGAGTATCTGCTTACCGCCGCGGGGCAGCGCAACCGCAACCGGGCGGAAGAACTCGTTGACGTGAGCCAACTGCCTTTCGCCGCGCAAGAACTGCTCTTCGATCCGCAGACATCCGGCGGGCTTTTGATCGCCGTAGCCCCGGACGAGGCCGGGGAACTTGTTTCCCGCATCCGGGAAAACGGGGACGCGGACGCGGCGATTGTCGGGGAAGTTGCGCCGAGGTCGGAAAATCCGGTATTGTTTAGGTAATGAAAACTTTGGATATGCGGGGACAGCCCTGCCCGATACCGGTCGTAAACGCAAGGAAATCCCTTGCCGAACATGGCGCAAAAGGCATCGTGGTTTTGGTTGACAACATCGTCGCCGTGCAGAACCTGGAAAAAATGGCTAAAGGAACGGGCCACGCCTTTTCGTATGAGGAAGACGGCGCGACGTACAAGGCAAACATCACCAAAGACGCAAATACCGATTTGACCCATGACCAAGCGGATGAACCTTCGGAGCCCGCCGCCAAAACCGCGGGGGATCCGTCACGAGGATCTGTAGTGTTGATAACCGCCGACAGCATGGGCAAAGGCGCGGAGGAACTCGGGCGGCTTTTGATAAAGGGATTCATCTTCTCGCTTACCCAACTTGACCCGCCACCGGAAGCCGTCATCTTTTTGAACAGCGGCGCGCTCCTGACAACGGAAGGGGCTAACACTGTGCAGGATTTAAAGACGTTAAGCGAAAAAGGATCGTGCATCTACACATGCGGAACCTGCGCGAATTACTATAAAACCGCGGAAACCCTGGCCGTTGGAAAAATAGTTGACATGATGGCGATAACAAACATGCTGGCAAATGCATCCGGCACAATCACGATATGACATGGGAATATACGCGAACTACGCCGCCACGACACCAATATTGTCAGAAGCCGTACTAACGGAGCTTCGCGCCTATCTGGACGGCGCGCACTTTAGCGCGGGCCGAAACTTCGAGGGTATTGAGGAGCAGACAATCGCCATACGGGCGCGCAAGGCAATCGCGCGGCTTCTGGGCGCAGCCGATCCCCTAAGCGTGATATTCACCGGCGGCGCGACGGCCTCGTTGAACATGGCGATACACGGCCTGGCGGAAACCGGGGATCACGTTCTTGCCACCAGTGTCGAGCACAACGCCGCGGCCCGCCCTCTTGAGGCTCTAAGAAAAACCGGTGCGATAAACCTTGAATGGCTGCAGTGCGAGCCTGACGGCACGCTTGACGTCGAAAAACTTCGCAAGGCGATAAGAAGAAACACGAAGATGCTTGTCATGACCCATGCCTCGAACGTGCTTGGCACGATACTGCCGGTAACGGAATGTTTCAAGATCGCCAGTGAGCGCGGCATATTTACGATTCTGGACATGGCGCAGACCGCCGGCGTTCTGCCCTGGAGCATGGGCGAGCACTGCGACTTCATCGCATTCGCCGGACACAAGGGCCTTGGCGCACTTGCGGGTACAGGCGGTTTCGTCCTCGGAAAACGCGCACGGAATCGAATGCGGGCGTGGGTATCCGGGGGCACTGGCAGCGCGTCTCATTCCCTCGACATGCCTGATTCCCTGCCGGACAAATTCGAACCCGGCACGCAGAACACCCTGGGCATCCTAAGCCTTGCCGCATCTGTCGAAGAAATTCTGCATACGGGCGTAGACGCGATACGGGAACATGAACGCGCCTGCCTTATGCGTTTCTTGGCAGGGCTTAAGGGCATAGACAAAATCGCGCCCTGCGGAACACTCGATCCGGATCGCAGCGTGGCGGTCGTCTCGCTTGTCGTCAAAGGACATGATGCGGGGGAAGTTTCGGCGCGTCTTTTCGAAAGGCACGGCATCATTACCCGCAGCGGGCAGCACTGTTCGCCACTGGCGCACAAGACCGCGGGAACCTACCCGGCCGGATCGATTCGTTTCAGCTTTGGGCGCGGGACAACCGAAGCCGAAATCAATACCATGCTTGAGGCTTTGTCCGCATTGTAAGGTACTGCGATTTGCACTTCGGACATGGGCGAGGACAGGCCACGGGCAAAAAAAAAGACGGTGTGCCTGGACGTTCGGGCATAACCCGTTGCACACCGTCTACTCACCGAGAGGTTTCCCTCCCCCTACACCTACAGTATCGGCATGTGCGGGAAAGACTTTACAAAAAAATGGGCCTCATCGAGTTTTATTCGTGCTGAGGGGTTTAATACCCCGCTACTTGCGCTAAACTTGACCCACAATTTTCTGGTGTAAGCCCTTCATGCTTGTGGTTGTGTATTAAGCCCATTCTAAAATCCCTCAAACGTATCATACTGCGATTTAATCGCAGTATTTATTGGATTATAAGACTATATTTTGCTGTAGATGCTGCGAGCAGGTCGTAGCATGACGCTAAAACCATAGAG
>Ga0209755_10004330_pt1 | contig 16876 bp, 6 predicted proteins | sample TergutCo191P1_FD_187301 | JGI IMG/M metagenome (GOLD analysis project Ga0209755, IMG submission 187301) | Cornitermes sp. P1 segment gut microbial communities from Petit-Saut dam, French Guiana - Co191P1 (SPAdes) (version 2) | ecosystem: Host-associated > Arthropoda: Insects > Digestive system >... | reverse complement strand
TTGCCGTTGTGGACGACAAGAACCTTGCGGCGCGGCGCGGGGTTTCCCGGCCAAGTGTTGTCGCGGATCCACCACGCGCCAAGGTGGTGGCTTCCAAGATCGACAAGCTCCATCCTGCCCCACGCGATCTGCGGGTGCCTGTATTTCAGGTTGCCCAAGCGAATGTAGTGGCGCAGCAGCGAGTACGGATCCTCCCTCTGCTCCTCGACCCCGTCGCCGTAGCGGGACTGCATCGCGGCGAGCGACCACTGCCTGCGCTCCGGCGGGAACGGAATGCCCGCCCGGTTGGTGTTCGACCACCACATCGGGCCGCGCCAGTCGGAATCCGCGGTCACTCGGGGGTGCGGCTGGGTAAAGTCGAACTCCCAGCCCGGCCGCCACGGGAACTCGTGGTGGTCGTTCGTGCCGTCGGTAGACCAGAAGTCGATGAAGTTGCCGACAAGTCCGATCTCCTCGCCGTAATATATGAAGGGAGCCCCCGGGGACAGGATGTTAAGCGAGGCCGCGAAACGCCGGCGGGCGGAGGCCAAGTCGCCCTGCCCGGCCATCATGCCCTGATTCGGCTCCGGCCAGCCCTCCTCGCGGGTAAGCCACCTGCGCACGCCGCCTTCCCAGCGGTAGGGGTGCCGCCACCACACGTCCGGGCGCTCGCCGCCCATTATGTAGAAGCTGCGATCCATGTCGTGGTTCGACAGGAAGGTCGAGATGATCGCGTCCGGATTGCGGGCCCTGATCCTCATGTCCCAGTCCGAAAGAAAGTGCGCCCACGACGCGCCGGAGTGCCCGGGGCGGTTCTGCACCACGTCCCGGATCCTCCAGCTTGAATCGAAGTTGAAGAAGTCCATGCCCGACCGGAAGTAGTTCTCGATGATGTCGATGCTGCGCCAGCACTCGCCGATCACGAAGGCGTTCGGGCTGATCGACCGCACGACCTCGGTGAACCAGCGGAGCACCTCGGTGTTCCGGTCGTGAACCCTGTGCGTGCTCGCCGTCCCGATAAACCCGAACTGGTGCTCCATCTGGCCGATGTCGTTCCAGTCGTAGATGTAGTGAACGGCGTCGAGCCGGAAGCCGTCAACGCCCATGTTAAGCCAGAACTCGGCGATGCGCCTTACCTCGTCGCGCAGGTGCTGGCTGTCCCAGTTCAGGTCGGGCATCCCCGTCCAGAAAGCGCCTTCCCACCACACGCCGGGCTTGACGTGCCCCCAGTGCCTAAAGAACCGGTTGCTTATGCCGCGGCGCGGCACCCAGCTTCCGCCGTCCTGCCTCGCATCCCATTGCCAGTACCAGTTAGTGTACTCCACCGACTCGCGCTGGGGGGGGAGGGCCCCGAAATAAAAGTGATAGAAGCTCGCGTACCTGCCGGGACGGCCGGCGCGGATCTCCTCGAGCGCATTCAGGAACCACCGGTGCCTGTCGGACGAGTGGTTCAGCACGAGGTCAAGGATCACCTTGATCCCCCGGGCGTGCGCCTCCCTAAGGAACTCCCTAAAGTCGTCCATCGTCCCAAGCCGCGGGTCTATCGACACGTAGCAGTCCACGTCGTACTTGTGGTAGCTCGGGGACGGGTGTATCGGGGTGAGCCAGATGCCGTTGACGTGCAGGCTGCGAAGGCAGTCCTCGCCCGCGTCTATCGCCGCGCGGTGGTGCGGGCAATCCGGGCGGCAGGCAAGGTGGTCGAGCTTCATGGTGATGCCCCGAAGATCGCCCCAGCCGTCGCCGTCGCTGTCAAAGAAGGTACCCACGAAAATCTGGTACCACGTGCCGTGGTTCGGCGTGTTCGCAAGCGGCGATACCGTGGGGCTCGCCCTTGGCGCCATGTCGCAGGACGTCGCCGCCAAAAGCGCGGCCGCCGCAATCGGCAGAATCAATATTTTCCTCATGTGCGCGCTACTCCTTGTCCTCGCTGTGTTTGTCGTCGTCATCGCTACTCCCTTATTATCACCGTGGCGAAAGGCCGAAGCCAGAACGCGCCCTGAGCATCGTTAAAAACCACCGGGTTCTGCGCGTACGCGTGATCCCGATCCCACATCGCCGAGACCTGCTCCGCGACCGCTTCCATGCCGCGAACGCCATCGATCCTTAGAAACCCGTGGGCGCTAGTCGGCTGCCCCCATACGTTGTGCGCCACGATCACGCTCTCCCCGTAGGTGGGGCTGCCGGGGTTGTCGTCGGTCACGCGGAAGGCCGCGATCTGCCCCCGGTCGTCCGTCTCGATCCCGTGGAGGCTTACCCTGCCCCAAGCGATGAACGGATGCCGCATCTTCATGTTCTGAATTCTGATGTAGTGGCGAAGCAACGACCTTTCGTCCAGAAGCTGCTCCTCAACGCCGCCGACCTCCCGGTCGCGGCCGTCATGCGCGGGCATGTGCCGACCCTCGCCCCGGTGGCCGTATGTCATGTCGGCGGCAGTCCAGTCGCCCCCCCCCCTGCCGAACCTTGGATTGGGCACGTTGGTGCCGTTGTTCCAAGTGTCGCCGCTGCGGGAGAAGATCATCGGGCCGCGCACGACCCTGTCGGAATGTCCCTCTCCCCCGCGATGGCCTCCCAAAAGCCCGATCTCCTCGCCGTAGTAGATGAACGGCGCGCCGGGGGTAAGCAAAAGAATTGACGCAGCCATCTTGCGCTGGTCATGGCCGGGAAGAAAGTTGGGCGCGGCAAGCCGCCGCTGGTCGTGGTTCGTTATAAACGGCGTAAAAATGGAATGTGGGTGCAGCCGGCGAATCTCGTTCGTGTACCAGTTTATGCCCTCGGCAATGTTCCTGCCGGAACCTCCGCGCAACGCTTGGGCTATGCGCCCGTGGTAGTCGGCGAAGTCGAACGCGAACGAGGACTTGCCCGGCCTGTGGTACTGGATGATCCTCCACGCGCTCGTCCAAGCCTCGCCCACAAGAAAGACGTTGGGGTTGAATCTTCTGGAAAGGTCGGCGAACCACGTAAGCATGGCGATGTTCCGGTTGTCGTCGCCCTCCCAGTCGCCGCGGGCTAGGGTCGGGTACGAGAAGATGTGCAGCGTCGCGTCAAGGCGGAAGCCGTCGATGCCCACCCCCCCCTGTGACTGCGGAAGAAGCCAGAACGCGAGAATCTCCTCGAACTCGCGCTTGACCGCCGGGCTCGCCCAGTTCAGATCGGGCATCCAAGGGCCGAACCTTCCGTAGTAGAACACCCATCGGCCATCCGGGGTTCTCGTCTCGGGCAGCCTGTACGTCACGCCGTTTCGATCCCAGCTCATCTCGTCCGGCCGGTGCCAGCTTCGGTTTTTCCCGAAGGCATGGTACCTGTCAAAGCCCCAAGGCTGATAGTGCGGGATATCCCTTACGTGATGGGTGCGGAACTCAAAGAACTGCGAGTAATGCCCAAGCTCGCCGCTGCGCCACTCCTCGAGCGCGTTCAGGAACCAAGGGTGCATGAACGAGGTGTGGTTGATCACGAGATCCAGAATCACCCGGATGCCCCGGGCGTGCGCCCCGCGGACAAGCTCTTTCATGTCGTCGAGGGTGCCAAGCCGGGGATCGATCATCATGAAGTCCTCGGTGTCGTACTTGTGGTAGCTGGTGCCGAGCATCACCGGGGTAAGCCAGATGCCGTCGATGTGCAGGCTCTCGTAGCAGTCCCTGCCCACGCCGTCCGGACAGTCCCTCGGGTGAACAAAGCCGCACTCGTGCGGAAGGCAGGAAAGGTGGCCGAGCCGGTACGTGATCCCGCGCAAGTCGCCCCAGTTGGCGCTCTGCTCGCTCCAGCTTATGCCGCGCACATCCGTCTGGTCGGCCGGGAAGTATTTATAGCCGGCAGTGCCGCGGAAATAGCCGCCCGCAAAGCGATGCCCGCCGTCGTAGAAGGTCATCGGGAAAATCTGGTACCACGTGCCCTCGTTGCCGTGCCAGCGGGACAGGCCGGGGCCGGCCGGGGGATCCGGCCGGGGAAGCGGCCGCCATGGCGATTCCGGGCTTGCCGGATCGGGGGACTGCGGCAGATCGCCGCAGGAGAAAAGCGACAGCGCGATCGCCGCCGCCAAGAAAGTCGCAAGCCTTTTCATGTTCCCTCGCAAAACATCCTCCTGTCGAAAAACCTATCGCGGCTCGACGCGCAGCGTCATCGCTTCCGCATTCACGATAATCCTGAACCTTCCTGCCTGTTGCATCATCCAAGTGTTCTCGGTGCCAGCGTCAACTCGTGTCATGGGAAGATCCGTCCCCACCGTCACGTTGGCGGTGTACACCGACGGAGCGAACCAGCCACCGTACCAAGTGCCGGGGGCAAGGCTGATCCTGAAATGGTTGCCGGTGGCCTTGTCGCCTTCCCAGTAGGCGGTGCCGTCCGGCAGCGGGGTAAGCGCCAGACCCGCGTTGTTCCAATTGTTCACGTTGCCCACAAGCCACATCGGCGGCGCGGGCCGGGGTATCACCGTCACCATCGCGACAGCGTACGCGGTATGGTCGATAGTCGATTCCGCCCTTACCGTAAGGGAGCCCAGGCTCTCGTTGCCGGCGATGTGCAAAACAGACGCGGAGCCGGTTTCCGGATCCATCCGGGTCGCGGCGCTTGAGTTGCCAGAAACCGTCCACCGCACGTCGCCCGGGTCAAGACCCGGCGGGTAGACATTCAGGGTCGCGTCAAAGATGACATTGTCGTTCCTGTGGGCGGTCGCCGAGCCCGGGGAGACCGACACGCTTATCTCGATCGTCTCGCCCGGGTTGACCAGCGTCACGGTCACGGAATCGTACATTGCCGGGTCATAGACCGATCGCGCCTCGACCGTAAGCGAGCCGGCCGGCTCGAGAAGATCCACGACAAGAAGGCCGGAGGGATCGATTCGGGTGCCCGGGGCAAGGCCGAAGCCGGGGATCCCGGCCTCGACGATGTCCCACGTGACATCCCGCGGGGTGCGGCCGGTGACGGAAACCTCGGCCTCGAACAGCCGGGAATCGCCCCTTTCCACGATCACGCCGCCGCCGACAATCGACACGCCCGTCACCGACCAGGGCTGCGGCGACACCACCGCAACGGTCGCGCTGTCCGACACCGCCCGATCGAGCCTCGACCTCGCGGTCACCGTAAGCCGGGAGGCGAACTCCCCCCGGGCAACCTCGAGCCGGGCGGAGGCCAGGCCGGGAGCCTGCGTCGCAAGGGGCGTTACCCGGGTGCCCGGGTCGAAGCCGCCGGAAACGCTCCAATCGACCCCCCCTGCGGTCACCGCGGCGTGGAAGTACAGGTAGCCGTCCCTTGGAACGTCCGAGCCCTCGCCAGAACCCTCGCCAACGCTAACCGAAAGGCTAACCCCGCCAACCTCGCCGCCCTCCGGATGCCGGCAGCCGGCAAACATAAGCGACAAAAAAGCTGCGGAAAAAACGGCCAGAACGGCCAACGCAAATCGCCTGCTCATGAAAAACCCTCCGCCAGCCACGCTCTTACTGCATCGCCTCGACGCGCAGCGTCATGGCGAACTGATCCACGGTGATCCTGTACTGCCCCCCCGCCGTCGGTATCATCCAGTTGTTGTAAGACGCGCTCCCGACAAACACGCTTATCGGAACCTCGCCGCCCAGAACCACCGGCGAGTTGTTCGGCGTAGTGCCAAACCAGCTCCCGCTGTTCCAGTCGCCCGACCCCCTTTGAGTCCTGCTGAACCTGAAATTCGCGCTCGCCGGAACCGTGCCTTCCCACACGAACACGCCCTCTGCCGGCGAGGCCATGGGGATGCCCGCGGAATCCCAGCCGGTCATCGCGCCGACGATCCAGAGATTCTCGAGCGGGGGCTCGAGCCGAACCACCCGCATCGTAAGGGTGTCCGGGTTAACGGTAATCGTGTACCAGCCGGCCTCGACGACCGACCAAGTGTTCTGCCCCGAGACGCTCATCCGAACGTCCGCGGCAAGGGGCGCGGGGGCGTTGTCCGCCCCGGTCGAGGCGAACCAGTCTGCGCCGCTCCACCCGTCTGCCGCCCTGTCGATCCTGCTGAACCGGAAGTTGCCGTTGGCCAGCATCTCGCCCGTCCAGCTAAAGGTGTAGTCGCTCTCGCGGGTCATGGGAACGCCGGGAAGAGTCCAGCCGCCAGGCGAGCCGACAAGCCAAAGGTCGAGATCGCCGGCCGGCGAGCCCGTCCTCTCCACCCGCACCGTCATTTCGTTTCTGTCCGCGGTTATCGTGTACCAGCCCGCCCGGGGGATTATCCAAGAATTGCCGGTGCCGCCGGAAAGGCTGGTCATCGGAACCGCGCCGCCCAGGATCACCGGGGTGTAGTTCGCGTCGGGGGCGTACCAGTCCTCGTACCACGTCACCGCGCCGCGCGGGTTGAACCTGAACTGGGCGTCCCTTTCCAGCGCGCCGCCCCAGACGAACACCCCAGGAGCCTGCGGAAGCATCGGCGCGCCGGGAAGCAGCCAGCCGCCCGGGCCGCGGTTCATGTCGCCGACGATCCACATCCTTTGGAGCGGGGTCGGCTCGGCGAACAGCACCCTTGCCCGGGCGTACCTGTAAGGGAAGTCCACCGATCTCGCGGTGACGATAACGGGGCTGCCGTCCTCGTATGGATTGCCGGTCTCGTCTGCACCGATGATCAAAAGCGCAGAAAGGGTGTCTGCCGAGGCGGGGGCAATCCAAGTGTAATCGCTGGAGTTTTCGGAAACGAACCACTCCACCAGGCCGCCGGCAACGCTGACGAGCGCCTCAAACTCGATCGTCCCCCTCCCCCCGGCCATCACCGTCGCCGGGCTTATCCCGACAGTAACAGGCGGCTCGGAGGCCAAGACGACCGGCACCAAGGCGGTGCCGTAACGCCTGCCGTCAAAGCCCGACCGCGCCGTCACGGTAAGCAGCCCGGGGGGCTCGCTTGACGCGACGCTCAGCACCCCAGTCGCAGTGTTGATGAAGGTGCCGTGACCGGGGGCGTTGCCGGAGACCGACCATGTAACATCGCTTGTGGCGTTGCCCGTGGCGTAGACCTCGGCCTCGAACCTGCGGGACTCGCCCTGCTCCACCGTCACCTCGCCCGGACGAACGGTGACGCCCAGCACCATGTCGCCAGCCGCCGCACCGCCGCCGCTGTCGCAGCCGGCAAAGGCCGCGGCAAAAACCGCCGCAGCTAGGGCAAGCCAAAATCGCCTGCTCATGTCGAACCTCCTACTGCATCTTCTCGCGTTCAAGTCTCCTGCCTTATCTCGCCTGCAATGGGTTCCCCCCGGGAGGGGGGAACTTGGTTTTGCTGTTAGGGTGCCGGTAGAGGCACCACTGTGAATGTCCTTGCATTCGGATTTACGGTAATCCTGTGATCGCCTGTTGCGTTTATGACCCAGTTATTATCGGTAGTGCCATAATGAGGTTGCATATCATTCGAAGGTCCAGCCGGCGTATTGGGTCCCGCAGGTATGAACCAATACCCTTGCCAATAAGATGCAGCCCCCCATCCTCTCTTGTAAGAGCGAGCGAACCTAAACGTGTTGTTAGCCGCCGTCACGTCAACATCTCTGGTGAATGTTCCGTCTGCTTGCAGATCCATCAGTACACCGTGAGGATCCCATGGTGGAGGAATCGCACCAACAAGCCAGACGGCATCGCTGACCCTGTTAACGTACATTCTCAAGTCACCGGGTGCTGGATCAACCGTGATTGTGTAGACACCATGGGAGGTTGTAGACCACTGGCGATGGCCAATATTACCAGAAGCGCGTACCACAGTGTTCCCAGCACTACCAAACGTTACCGCAGTATAGCCTCCCCCTGCTGGAGCAAGCCATTCTCCACCTATGCCCTGTATTTCGTACAGTCCGAACCTGAAAGATCTGGTATTTTGAGGGGAGGTGTTCGCCAATATCACGCCAGTCCATGTGAACCTACCATCATCCTGCCTTGTCATCCGTTCACCCGGGAGTTCCCAGCCGTTAGCCGCCATATGACCCACAAGCCAAAGGTCTTCCAAGTGGCCAGTTACCTCAACCTCCACCGTGTAAACCCGGCCAGGATCAATCGCCGATGTCGCCCTTATCGTAAGCGTTCCTGCGGTTTCAGTGCCCGACACATTAAGCGTCGCAGAACGATCACCAGTCGGAGTTATGTTAGTACCAGAACTCTGTCTCCCCACAACATCCCAGTTTACCACTCCTGCGTATGCCGCATCAGTACCAGTAAAAACAACATCCGCAATAAGGCTCCCTGACGCTCCCCTGTCAACCGTTGCGGGCGACGCGGTTATCGTTACGCTTTCAACTGGCCTGTCCACTCGCAGCGTTTCCGCAAACGGATCCACGGTAAACCGGTACCAGCCCGACGGAACGCGCCAGTTGCTATTCGTGGTAACACTGGGGCTAGGAGTGCTATTGGCCTCATGGCGCACCACATTGTTCAGTTCATCGCCGAGCGTGGCTTCAAGGCCGCCACCAACCATTCTATAGGCGGCAAGCCAGCCGCCGCGCCAAATATATGGCGCGGCTCCTCCCCCCCACCCAACAGTATTGGTGATGCTAAACCTGAAAGCTCCCGGATACAACACCTCGCCTTCCCAGGTGAATATCCCGTCATCGTTTCTTTCCATCGACTCGCCGGGAACAGTCCAGCCTCCTACTGCGCTGCCGACAAGCCACATCGCCTCAACCGATAGGCCACCGTCCCTGTCAACGGTCATCGTCATCGGCGTGGCCTCGGTGTCAACCGTAATTGTGTAGATGCCCGACCGGGCTATGACCCACTCGCGGTTGGGAATATCGCCAGAGGCGCGCACCACGTCGTTCGGCGTACCGTCACCATCTACCGTAACATGATTTCCCACTGGAGCCAGCCAGTCCCCTATCCACTGGTAATCTGGATCCCTGTCGGTGGTGTCGGCAAGACTGAACCTGAAGCTGAACCTTGGAGGAGGAGCAGGGGATTGGTGGAGCCCCGGTACCAGCACATCGCCAGTCCAAGTAAACACCCCATTGCCCAGCGGAGTCATTTCCGCACCAGGAAGATTCCATCTGCCCTCCGCATCACTGTCCATATGACCCACAAGCCAGAGGTCTTCTATAATCATGTAACCAGTTACCATTACCGTGATCTCGGCATACCGCCATGGATCAAGCACCGATTCCGCCCTTACCCTAATCGTATCGGCGGATTCCGCGCGCGCGACAGACAGCCTGCCGCTGGTTTCCTCAATTGTGGTGCCAGCACTTGCGCCATGGACGCTCCAAGTTACCGCATTCGCATTCGGAGCGTCACTGCCATCAACGGTTACTGTCGCCGTAAAATACAACGACAATCCTCTTTCAACCTCCGTATTATTTGGCTGGTCTATCGTGACGCTTGCAACCGGCCTTTCCACGCGCAGCCTAAAGTTATTGAAGTCCACGGTAAACCTGTAATACCCGGGATAGTCTATTCGCCATGAGTTGCGCGTGGCTTGATCCGCGCTGTCGGCCGTGTTCGTGGGGAAATGCCACATCGGGTTTCCGGCAGGGCCAAGCGCGGCGGGCACGTTCTCGCTATCGCCGTAGGCAAGAGTGACGGGGGCAAGCCAGTTTCCGTTAAACGGATGATCCCAGCCTTCCGTGTCGGTCAGGCTGAACCTGAAGTTACGGTGCGCAGAGCTCACCAGAGCCGACCCGACAAACGTTTCGGCGGCCTCTCCCGGTACCAGACGGGTGCCGGGCAAAGCCCAAGGCCATTGCTCAAAACCCGCCAGCCAGATTTCCGGCCTACCGACATCGTCCACCGGCAGGATCACCGACCCGATAAGATCATACGCAAACCTCCGCTCGATTGGGTCAAGGGTTATCCTATAGCGGCCGGGGCCGGCGTCGATAGTCCATGCCCTGCTGACAGCGGCGGGGTTGGTATGATGAAGGCGCATGAAGTCAAAGTCAAAATTGTTATTACCGGGATCAGTCGGAACGAACCACGCGCCGCGCCTTCTGTTGTCGGCCTCAGACCACGGGCTACTAGCCCCCCAGTGGGAAGTGTCGGTAAGGCTGAACCTGAACAAATAGCCGGCTTCCCGCGTCCACAGGTTGCCTACCCAGTAGAGCGTTCCGTCTTCTGGCCGTAGCGTCATCTCTTTGCCAGCAAGGTCGTTGGTTTCCCAGCCGGTCATGTACCCGAAAAGCCACGCCTGAGTAATGGCGTGGAAGTAGTCGTTTGCGCCAAACTCAAACGGCGCATCCGTCGTTCCAAGGCGCGTTGTCCCCATTGGGTAAACGTGCATCACGTCGCTCCAGATCGCCCGCCGCGCTCCGGTAAAGTGACCCGGAGTGTGCGCACCATCGACGTACAGGGGGACAATTGCGTCCATTTCCATGCGGACGGTAACGATGTAAAACCCGGCGGCTACGGCTCTGGTGCCCGCCAGTGCGGTGGCAAGGGTGTTGCCGTAGGTCGTCGTGACAAAGATGCTCTGGTCGTTTTCCCGCGCATCGCCCAGATAGAACAGGGTTATCTCCATCTGGTGCGCGTTGTCAAACTCGTGGGCTATGTTCCATGTGAAAGTCCCTTGCTCGCCTTCCATCTCGCCATGGTCAAAGACAAGGGGAACGATAATGGGAGGGTTATCGCCCTCGACTATCGCGAAAGGCCCCGCCTCGCCAGTCGCGAGCGGGTCGTCGTACTCGTCGGGATCGGCGTGCGAAAACACGGAGATCTCGAGCCGCCATTGACCCACGTCCAAAACCTGCGGTTGCTGGAGGTTCCCGACCACGACCGGAACTCTCCCGTCGTCGGCCGGAACCGGGATAAAGCGACCCAGATGGCCGGGGAAGTTAAAGGTATCCGGTAGCAGGGTGCGGCCGGTGGGCGTGCCAAAGCGCAGGGTTACGTAGCCGGTGCCGGTCTGCGCCGGCGGCTGATCGGCATCGTGCCTTAGCCCCGCGGCGTTGGGACACCCCGCTAGCGTCAGCATTAAAAGCACGGCAAGCGCCGGAACTGCAAACGTCAATCTTTTCATGTATTCGCCTCCTTCCTCTTAGTTCCCGCCGCCCTGCGGCACTCCGCGCACGACCCTAAAGTGCAGCGGATCGCTCATCGACCACGGCACGCCGTCGATGAGCACGACAAGGCGCACCTGATGGCGGCCTATTCCAAATCCGTAGTCCGCGGCTTTATCACGGTCAATCACGAGAACCTCCCCGTCAAAATCGCGATTGCCCACGAGCCATTGGTATTCGTGGCCGGGATCCGGATTGAGCACGGAAAAGATAACGCTGTAGTTGTCAGCGCCGGTTAGCGCAAGCACCGGATCTTCTGACGGCACCCCGCCGACGATGCCCACGTGGCGGCCTTGGTCGTCAACGTAGAACTGTATCATTGCGCGCGTGTCCGCATCCCGAATCTGAATGTGGCCGGTCGCGTCGCTCATCTCGTGGATTCCGTCGATATAGACGGAGGCCGTCACGATAATTGGGCCGGGGGCCTCGTCTGCCGCGATGGTTAGAACGTTGCCGGCGGTTCCCCCAATTCCAAACCCGGTGCCAGCGGCCAGCGTTCCGGAGACTCTGTCGAGCGTCCAGCGAACCTCGACATTGGGGGCGTTGTAGTTGATTCCATCAAGCCGATGGGCAAAGGCGAAATCGCTTCTGGTATGCAATTCCGATGGCGCGCCGACGATCTCCAGCCCGGTGACAGTCACTGGCCTTTCAACGATCAGCTTAAACGCGTTCAAGTCCACGGTAAGCACGTAGTATCCAGCCGCCGCTATTCTCCACGAGTTGTTGGTAATGCCGGTAACACGCGTCATGTTGTCGTGCGCGTCAACCCCAGCAGGCGCGTTCACGGAATCGGGAGCAAGCCAGATTCCGTCCCAAGGATTAGTCTGGCCGGTCGTATCGAGCAGGCTGAACCTGAAGGAGCCGCCCGCCGGCACATGGCCACTCCACGTGAAAGTCCCGTTGTCCGGTTCCATTTCATGGCCGAGAGAGGCAGACCAGTTGCCGTCAAGAAAAGAACCAACAATCCATACATTCGCCACGTCCACCGGCCTAAGCCGTTCCACATCGAACTCTCGCTCGATTGGGTCAAGGGTTATTTGGTAGAAGCCGGGATTGACATCGGTGTTCCAAGTTCTGCTAACCTCGCCTACATCGGTGTGATGAAGGCGCATGAACGCCATGTCAAAGTCGTCCCCGTTGGGATCCGTCGGGACGAACCACGCGCCGCGCCTTCTGTTCCCGTCCGCATAGCCGCCGAAGGCCGCATTGTCCCATTGGGAAGTGTCGGTCAGGCTGAACCTGAAGTAATAGCCGCCCGGCCGCCCCCACAGGTTGCCTTCCCAAACAAGCGTTCCGTCCGATTGCAGCGTCATCGCCTTGCCGTCAAGATTGCCAAGATTCCAGTCTGTCATGTGCCCGAAAAGCCATGCCTCGGCAACGGCGTGGAAGTAGTCGCCGGCCGCAAACCCATGCGCCAATGGCGTCGTCTGCCCGGGGTAAACGTGCAGCACGTCGCTCCAGATCGCGCGCCGCGCCCCGGTAAAGTGGCCCGGGACGTGCACATACTCGCCGTTGACATATCTGTACAGGGGGGTAATCGCGTCCATTTCCATGCGGACGGTGACAAGGTAAAACCCGGCGGGAACGGCGCGGGTGCCGGCCGGGGTTGCCAAGTCGGCGAGTTCGAAAAGGATGCTTATATTGGCGCGCGGATCCGCGCCCAAGTACTCCAGGATTATTTCCCCCTGATGCAAGCTTGCGTAGAACTGGTGGGTGATATCCCAGGTGAAAGTCCCGCTGCCCGCCATTGGGGCAAAGACAATGGGCACCACGAGGGGCTCGTTGTCCTCGCCCCCGAGCACCGTAAAGGCCAACTCGCCGGCGGCAACCGGAGATGCGTCCCCGGCCTGGGCGTACAGGTCGATCTCAAGTTTCCAGTCGCCAACGCGCAAAATGATCGGCTCGGCAAGATCCTCCGGAACCGGAACCGGCTCCCTGTCCGGATACCCCACCGGGTAAAAGGTGCCCCGGTGGGCGGCAAATACGAAGGTTTCCGGCAGCAGGGTGCGGCCGGCGGGCGCGCCGAACCGCAGGGTTATCGAACCGGTATCTGCATCCAGCTCCGCCTGGTGTCTTACTTCCGCGGCGTTGGGACATCCCGCAAGTGTCAGTGCCAATGTCAAAAAAACGGCAAGCGCCGAAACCGCAAAGGCTAATCTTTTCATTATGTGCCTCCTTTCCTCATTACCGCGTAACCGTAAAGTGCAGCAGCTCGCTCATCGACCAGGGAACCCCGTCAATGCGCACCATAAGGCGCACCGAATGGCGGCCTATTCCAAAGTCTTCCGCATTGGCGGAGTTAATCGGAAGCGTGTATCCGGGGAATCTTACGCCGCTCACGATCCATTCGTAGGAGCGGGCGGGGTTCGGATTGCTCACGGCAAAAGTCACGCTGTCGTTGCCGGCAATCGAAATCACCGGCTCCCCGGTCACGCCGACATCGTCGCGGTGTACGCCTTGGTCGTCAACGCGAAAGCTTATCACCATTTGCCCTATCTCGTCCGCGGCCAGAACCTGGATAGGACCCGTCGAGTCGCTCGCCGCAAAGGTTCCGGCGATATTGACGGTGGCCGTCACAACAAGCGGGCCGGTCTCCCCAACCGCGACCGAGAGAACGTGGGAAGAGCCCCCGGTTCCAAACCCGGTGCCGGCGACCGAGTTGCCGGAAACCGACCAGACCACTTGGACGGTCGGGTCGCCGTAGTTGAGCCCGGAAAGCGTCGCGCTGAAGGCGCGGGTTCCGCCGGCCATCACCTCGGCGGGCGGGCTGTAGATCGACACCGAGTCAACCGCCACTGGCCTGTGCACGGTAAGGGTTTCCGCGATGGAGTCCAAGGTGAACTCGTACCAGCCGGCATCGGCTATAAGCCAGTTCCAGTGGCTTTCGCCGATTATGCGCTCCATGTAGAAAGGAGTGTCCATTGTTATGTCCGTAGACGTTACAACCGGGGGAGTTCTGGCACTGCGCGGGCTGAACCAGATTCCGCTCCAATAGGGCGTGCCATGCAGGCCGAACCTGAAAGAGCTGTTCGCCGGCGCGTCGCCCGCCCAGGTGAACACCCCGGCGTACTGCGGATGCGCGGTCATGGGCAGGCCGGGGGGATTCCAACTGGTCATGCTTCCGATAAGCCAGACCGCCGGCGCGCCAAGCTGCACGGTAAGCGTGTCGGAATCGGTGGCTGACGTTACTGTAACGGTCAGGGTCTCGGCATTTTCACCAGGCGCCACGAACAGCTCTGCGAAAAGGGTATCCTGCGAGATGTTTCTTATTACCGTGGACGTGCTTTGGTTCCCCGCAACACCCCAGCTCAGGGTCGTATCCAGTTGCGCACCTTCGGGGATAACCAATATCTCCGCTGCAAGAGGCAGAGCCACGCCCCGCCTGGCCCTTTCGGGCCTTGTGACTATCTGGACGTTAACCCCATAAGGCGCCGGATCCACGTAAATGGTTGCAGTGCCAGATCCGGCAGGATCAGCCATGGAAACCGCCATTACCGTAAGCGAGTCGGCGGTTTCGCGCAAGCCCACCGTAAGCTCGCCGGTGCTCGCGTCGATCTGCGTCCCAGCAACAAAATCGGTTCCCGCGGTCCCCACCATGGACCAGGTCACGCGCTGATCCGGGTATGGCGCAGTGCTGTCATCCGGGTTTCTCCCAGTCACCGTGGCGGTGAAACTCGCAGTATGACCGGCCACCACGTTAGATGGCCCCTGCACAGCCACGCTGTACACCTCGATCAGCCTTTCGACAGTCAGACTCATGTTGTCCGGATCCGCCAGGTTCACGATAAAGTTGTGCCAGCCGGGATCGGCCAGTATCCAAGAGTTACCGGCATTGGTGCGCGTCACGGGGTTGTAGCCCGGCGACAACACCACGCTGGTGTTGTTTTGCGCAGGGGCAAGCCAAGGGCCGCCCCACCCAGTAGCAAGGTATGGGCTGAACCTGAAATGCCTGTCGTCCCCTACATTGATTTCCAACGTGAAAATCCCGTCCCCCTGCGCTTCCATCGATCTGCCGGGCAGCGACCAAGGATGCTCCAAGCCGACAAGCCATACGGCGGTTATCTCATCCGGCGGGATATCCTCGATGTCCCCGGTTCTTACGGCGGTCATCGTCATCGCCTCGGGGTCAACGGTGATCGCGTAAACGCCGTCCGCCGCCATGCGCCAGGAGTTGTCGGTGCCAGTGTCAAAGCGCAACATGGGGTTGTCGCCCGCTGGATACAGCACCACTTCGGTGGCGTTTTCCGCGGGGGCGAGCCAAGACCCGTACCACTCGGTCGTGTCCTCCAGGTTAAAGCTGAAGTACGTGCCCGCCGTCACGTTGCCTGCCCAGGTGAAAGTCCCGTCTGCCTGCGCGTCTATCGAGATTCCGGGAAGCGCCCAGCCGTTCATATCCCCGACAAGCCATACGGCGGTGATCGGATCCTCTTGAATGTCCCCGGTTCTTTCGACGGTCATCGTCATCGCCTCGGGGTCAACGGTGATCGCGTAAACGCCGTCCTCCGTTATGCGCCACGCGTTGTGGGTCGCGGTGTCCCCGACAGGGTTGGTGTTGAACCGCGTCATGGGGTTGTATTCCGGGTACAGCGCCACATCGGTGTTGTTCTGCTCTGGGGCGAACCACGGCCCGTTCCAGATGTCGTCCCAGCCAGACGTGTCGTACAGGCTGAACCTGAACGTGTTGCCGGCGCGCGCGGGGCCGCTCCAGGTGAACGTCCCGTCCGCCTCTTTGGTCATCGAGTCGCCCGGAAGGTTCCATCCGCTTTCTGCCATGCCCCCGACAAGCCAGATCTCCTCGATCGGGTCTTCCGGTGGAGTGGCGATCGTCACGGTGACGTAATCGTACACTGCGCCGTCAAGGCCGGATCTCGCGGTCACTGTAATGGCCTCGGCTGGCTCGCCAACCGCGACGGTCAGAAGCCCGGTGTAGCGGTCGATTTCGGTGTCCGCGCTTTCCGCACCGGCGAGGCTCCAAGTCACGTCACTCGAGGTGCTTCCGTCGCTGTACGTAACGGTGGCCTCGAACTCGCGGATGTCGCCCCTGTAAACGGACGCATCCCCGCCGGCTATGGCAACGCCAGTCACGGTAAGGTCGGTGACTGTAATGGTAACGGTATCATAAAACGCGGCGTCATAGTCCAGCGTCGCGGTCACGTAAAGGGTCTCGGCCGGCTCGTCGCTCGCAACGGTCAGAAGCCCGGTGGCGGGATTGATTCCCGTGCCCGCGCCTTCCGCCCCGGCGAGGCTCCAGATCACGACATTCGGAACGTCGGGAATCGTCACGACGACGGTGAACTGCCGGGTGCCGCCCCGGGCGACCTGCACGTCCCTGGGGCTGATGCTCACGCTGGGCGGAGCGACCAGCCTCACCCCGGTCGTGGCATACAGCGAGTTTTCGACCTCCGATCTTGCGGTGACATCAAGGTACTCGCCCTCCTCGTCAACCGCGGGGCGCAGCCAAGCCCTGTTCGGGTTGGCCGGATCTACGTGCAGCATTGGGTGGTTCCCGACATCGTTGACGTACCACCTCACCCTTTCGGCCGCCGCGCTTCTGCGCACGGTCGTCACCGTGGCGACGAACTCCTGCTCGCCGCCCCTTGGCACATCGACCAGCCCCGCGTCGTTGTCCGGGGACAGCGTAACGGAAACGACTTCCAGCGTCGGCGTTCCGCCCCCGCCCCCGCTTCGGCAGCCCGCCAAAAAACTCATCGCCGCAAGCGCGGCGAAAAACAGCAGCCCTAATCTCTTACCCATTTCTGACCTCCTATGCCCCTTGCGAGGCGCATCGTGGCATCCATATTCCCCCAAACCCATTTCGTAGCGAAACCCATAGGCTCCGCTCGGTTGGTCATTTTTTTCAAAGCTATGTTAGGTCAAGTCTACCACGCGCCGATGCGTTGTCAAGCAATTTTTTTATTTTTTTTCAT
>Ga0209755_10004329_pt1 | contig 16879 bp, 10 predicted proteins | sample TergutCo191P1_FD_187301 | JGI IMG/M metagenome (GOLD analysis project Ga0209755, IMG submission 187301) | Cornitermes sp. P1 segment gut microbial communities from Petit-Saut dam, French Guiana - Co191P1 (SPAdes) (version 2) | ecosystem: Host-associated > Arthropoda: Insects > Digestive system... | reverse complement strand
TTTTGAAATACAGGAAGCAAAAGATTGGTTTATGGACGCAGTTCTCTCAGAACCTAACATCACACTTATGCTCGAAACAGATATTCTCGGCCCAATCATGGACGGCAATACAATAGTAGGACTGGAAATAAGAGAAATCGGCAGTGACCAAGTACAGACTGTCCGCAGCCTTGCTGTTATTGACGCAACCGTTGACGGAGACATTGCCGCCGCTGCCGGAGCTCCCTACACATGGGGCGGCGAAGATCATGGTGCACACTGGACAAAACAAGGTGTTACACTGGTCTTTGAAGTCTCCGGTGTTGACTGGATGGCCGTTGTTAACCATTTTAGAAATGACGGCAGCCCAATAACAGGAGCAGATGCCCGCCGCGCTTGGGGTTTTGTAGCAGAGGCTAGAAACTATGTATCCTATGACGGCAATATGCGCTTTAGAGGTCCGAATATGGCAAGACAAGATAACGGAAATGTCCTGCTAAATGCAATGATTATTTTCGATGTTGACGCACTTGACCCCGAATCATTGCAAGACGGCATTGAAAGAGGTCGCAGAGAAATTCCACATATTATTGAATTTATGCGCGAGTGGTTTGTTGGCTTTGAAAATGCCGAATATGCAGGCCACGCCCCCCGCCTATATGTCAGAGAAACCAGACATTTTATAGGTGAATACAGACTTACAATTGATGACGTTCTCCAAAACCATGACCATTGGGATAGCATTGGCTTTGGTCGCTACCCTGTTGACCTACAACCCACCGGCCCCGAAAACCTCGGCACAATTATAGGTGTTCCCTTTAAGTACAGCATTCCGTTTAGAAGCTTAGTTCCCCTTGAAATTGAGCAGCTCTTAGTTGTAGGTCGTGCTGCATCCTTTGATTCTCTGCCCCATGGCAGTACAAGGGTTATGCCTATAGGTATGACATCTGCTGAAGCCGCCGGAACAGCCGTTGCTTATAGCGTGGCGAATGATGTCACATTTAGAGAAATGACACAAAACCCTCCCTCAATCCGCTGGCTTCAAAATCAGCTACGCCGCAACGGCGCACACATCGTTGCATTTGAAGCCCCCCGTGAAGCATATCTATATCATTGGGCATACCCCGGCATGGTTATTATGAGACAACTTGCCCTTGCTCAGGGTGGTTATTTCAATGACTATGGCTTTGACAACCTTGCCACAAGCCGCTGGGCTCTGCAGAGTAGATTCAATCAAATGATGAGAGTGATACATGAGCGCACGCAGTACAGAGGCGTAGACCAAATTCCTGCATGGATAATTCACCTTGATTCAGATACAATCACAGTTGGAACATTATTTAATTACGCCGCAAGAGCTGCGTCCTTAAACGATAGAGACAGAGAAATTCTTCGCCCAATCAATGGTGTACCCGTTGAATTTCCAAACGTCCAGGCTGCCCGCGATTATTTAACCGAGCGTGGTGTCTTAGATGTATGGAACAGTATCTATTTCTATGATACAGAAGCAATTGCAACAATCGGGCAGATCATGAGTATTCTTGGAAATCTATATACTGTTCTGATGGAAGAAAAATAGGCATTCACAGACAATAATATACCCATTCGGCAATCTTACGCAGAGCCGAATGGGTATATTTTTTATTCAAACTAAATCAACCTGCCTCGGCAAATGGAAGTATATCAACTCTATCAGTTGGTTGTAGAGGTGTATTAAGACCTCCTGAATACATTATTCCGCTACCGTTAACAAGGACAAACCATTTTTCTCCGCTAAGTAAAGCCTCTTCAAAGACATACCCATACCTCTCACCAAGAGCCTTAATTAACAGACTGACATTTTCGCATGTTTCAAGCTCCACCATTTTTTCAAAGCCTGTATATTCAAGGGCGCTTCCATAAAATGTTACTACCATATTTACACTAAACCTGCTCGCGCATGAGTTCGTCAGTTTTTTCAACATACTTCCGAATCAACTTCTTTGTCATCGCTTCGTCCAATATTCCATTTACACTTGGGGTCTCGAAGAAACGCTTAGGAAGCTTGACACCTCTCTGTTGAAAGCCAAGATCTTTTTTTATTTGAAGCTTTGTCTTATATATACGCTTGCCTATTGCAGTTAAATCATCGTCTGACAGTGATTTTCCCAATGAGTTTAGTGCAGATAAAATCGTTGGTCTGTCATAAATTTTTCTGGCAAACAAGCACATAACAAGAGAGTTTGTCATACAGCGCTCATATTCCTCGTTAAATAGTTTTTCGATAAAGTCATCTTCGTCAAACTCATTAAGACTCTGATCTAAACTATAGCCACCATTGTCAAGATGTGAGTGTCTTGCTCCTACGGCTGCACCAACAAGGGAACCATATCCAGTATGGTATCCTGCCATTTCATTTCCCGCAACCTGCATCGCAAAATCTTCCCCGCCATAAACTGAAGCGGCATGGCGGCAGCCCTTGGCTAAAGCACGATAAAACGGACTAGCACCAAGCGCAAGGTATTCTATTGCCTTCTTATACTCCTCTGCCTTGCCGAATTTAAGTTGCACAACAGTATCGTCCTTTGTAGCATATCCCTGTTCCAGCGCCTCTGTTGCCCAACCAAGGCATACCCCTGTACTCATTGCATCAAGTCCAAACTCCTCAACTTCATTTATGAGCGCAAGTATTTCATCTGTATCACCTATCCCTAGAAATGTTCCCAGCGCAAATATAAGCTCATAGTCATAACCAACGTTTATCGCCTCATATTCATGTCCTTTGTCAAACTCCCGGCGATACATTCCTATATGAATACAGCCTACTGGACACCCAGTACAGGACATTTTTCGCACAAGATTTTTTCGTGCAAAGGTATCACCACAAATTTGCTCTGCTAAATCAAATGAGCCGGCACGCATATTAAGCGTGGGCAAACCTCCGCTTTTGTTCAGTGGCATAATGTTAATCGGTGTTCCCGCATCGTGATATTTTGCCATATTGTCTGTTGCCGTACACTTTTTGTATATTTGCTGGAATACTTTCAGATATTCTTTATGTGAAGCAATTGGAATTGAACGGTTACCATAAATTGATATTGCCTTTAAGTTCTTGCTGCCCATACATGCACCGAGACCCAACCTTCCGAAGTGCCGGTAGGTATCTACAGTCGCACTTGCAAAGGCTACTCCATTTTCCCCTGCAGGCCCTATCGTAACACTTGAACGCTTACCGCCAGCATGTCCCTTATGATGCTCACGATCACGTATGTTGCGACTTGCTTCACCAACCTGCAAACCCCACATTGCACGGGCATCGCGAACAGAAACATTGTTGGTTGTAATACTCAGATAACTGTATCTTTTTGCTTTTCCGGTAATCACCAACGCATCATACCCCGCCATCATCATAGCCATGGCAAGACGACCCGCAGCATAACTCTCTCCCAGCTCTCCTGTAAGCGGCGAAACAAACATTGCAACAGTCTTTGTTAGAACAGGGAACACATATGCTCCCGCACCTATTGCAAACACTATAGGTTGTCGCTCATCAAGTGGCTTTAAATCAGGCTTTAGGTTTTCTTCAAGAAGCTTGCTTGCAACTCCAACACCACCTAAATAAGGCATGAGATCTTCTCTTTGCTGAATGCTTATTTTTTCTGTTTCTAAATTAATATACATGACTCTAATAAATTTTTCATTAAGCATTAGCCAGTACCTCCTCCGATTCTACCATCTGCAAGCATTCATGCGGACAATATCGCGTACACGCTCCGCAGTGATGGCATATTATCGGCTTTTTTGCCTCCTCATCGAAATTGACTGCGCGCATAATGCAACTTTCTACACAGTCACGACAACCGATACATTTCTCTGTTCTTACAATAACACCCCCGCCTTTTCTCAGCTCCAGAGCTTGGCTAGGGCATACCTCCATGCACGCAGGATCAAGGCAACCCAGACAGACAATTGCAACAAAGTTGCTCGCCATACCGCCTGTCGTCCGCACTCTGATTGCACTTTTTACAAGCGAATGGTTTTTTTGATTAATCGCTGAACACATGGTCATACATGTAAAACAACCCAAACATTTATTCATTTCTTTTGAGCGAAGAATTTTAGGCATTTTTTCCCTCCTATAAAAAAACTCCCCTTGAGCTCCAAATAGCTCAGGGGAGCTTACAGATATTCTACAACCGACCTAAAAGAAAGTCAAACTATATAGAACATTCTGAATTCATAATACAATTTTCCGAAAATATTATACAACTATTTTATCATGTGTTGTGGTTTCGTCAAAACCGATAGCAACACGATCCCATTTTATTATGAGGCTTTGTGCCCTTCTTGACAGTTGCGGCATTTTCCATAATATGTGACATGGTGACGTGTTATTACAGCACCTATTTCCGATGGAATAGCTTTGTAGCTGTCTTCACTACCCTCTTCACCCGGTATGTCAATAATCGCTCCGCAATCTTCACAAATGAAATGATCATGGCGGCTAAGTTCAGCATCAAACCGCTCCTGACCGTTTATTGAACCCAAGCTGACTATTTCTCCGTTTTCACGAAACTCGCTCAAATTACGATAAACCGTAGCTATACCGATATCAGGATGTTCACTTTTCAACTCACGGTGTATCCACTCAGCTGTTGGATGGCTTTTTGTTGACATAAGCTTTTCCTTAATCGCTTCACGCTTTCTGCTGTATTTCTTCGTTTTCATTATTGACAACTCCTCCTGGCGGCGCACCGGTCATCACGCCCTGCAATTTTCGCCACAAACTTTGTTATACGCCACTTGGCATTACCACTTACTCTATTCCCTCCAAAATTGCTACCATTTCTTCTAAATTTTTCTTCCCAAAAATAACTTCTTCATCATTGAGAATTATCGCAGGAACACTCATTATGCTATACTTATCTTGAAGTTTTGGAAAATACTGTAAATCCAGAACAGATGCGGTTACTTTTGGGTTTATTATGCTTATGCGTTGACAAGCTTGGACCACCTCAGGGCACATTGTACATGAAAGTGATATTCCAATTTTCAGCTTAGCTTTCGGAAGTTTCGTTATTCGAGCCCTAAGGTCTTCATCAATCTTTTGCCCAGGTCCAGCTATATTATACACCGCCAGAATAAAAGATTCAAGTTCATGCCCTCCGGGAATCGCACTAAAGCTTGCTCCTGATAAATTACCGTCTTTATCAGAAAATGCTATAAACGGAAATATAGACTCATCAAACTTTGATTCTAGTTGTGTATTTTCGCCAAGCTCATAGGTATGCACTGAGACCCTATCAGTTATCTCTGCAAACTGCACAAGAAATTCTCTAATCCTCTCAGACAGCAAATCTTCATTTTTAAGTACCGCATGAACTCCTACACTGCTTTGACAACGCTCCATAACATATTTAATCTGGGCGTTAATGTCATCAGTGAAAAAGTCCTCTGTAATTTCATGCTCATGTTCCATTTCTTCACTCTGAGCTTCCATGCCTAGTTGCGCTCTTTTTTCAGCTATATACTTTTCTGCCGCAGTAGACGCAATAGATCCGTCTGATGCCGCAGTTATTAGCTGCCGCAATCTTTTTGGTCGTATATCTCCTGCAGCCCATACTCCTGCGACATTAGTTTCCATCTCATCGTTTGCTATAATATATCCTGAATCGTCCATATCAACATGACCTTTAAAGACTTCGCTTATCGGTTCATATCCTACAAATACGAAAACACCAAAGCTGTTGCCTTCATCACTAACATGATAGTTCCATGTTTTGTTTGTTTGGTTGTCTATAAACTTTGCTTCCTTTAGCACATTTGTGCCTCGCACATATAAAATCTCCGTATTAAATTTCACTTCAATTTTTTCATGTGACAAAACTCGGTCAGAAATGGTTTTGGAACAGCTAAACTCTGGTTTTCTCGCGATAACCGTAACCTTGCGAGCAAAGCGAGTTAAAAACAAAGCTTCCTCTGCCGCTGCAAATCCTGCTCCTATAACAAAAACATCTTTTCCTGTAAAGAATGCTCCATCACAAGTTGCACAATAGCCAACACCTCTCCCACCAAACTCTATTTCTCCTTCAAAACCGAGTTTGCGAGGTCTTGCACCTGTGGCTATTATTATTCCGAGTGCGCTATACACTTTACCTATTGCTGTTTCCAGCCTCTTTATATCGTCTTCAAACTTGACATCTATAACATCATCGGTGACGAATTCTACACCAAAGCTGGCTGCCTGTTTTTTCATCTCAGCAGTCAGAGCCCCTCCGCTTGTGCTGAAAACACCGGGATAATTGCGTACTTCGGCTGTAATTTTGATTTGTCCGCCAATGTCAGATTTTTCAATAACAAGTGTTTTTAACTTTGCTCGACCTGCATATATAGCGGCGCTGAGCCCTGCAGGCCCAGCACCGACTATTATGAGGTCATACAGAGTTTCTGTACTATTCATAATCTTACGCTCCTTATGGTTATGGTTGAGAGAAAAGAGAGAGGTTTCCAAAGAAGTGAGCGTATTAGTTAAATCTTGCCTACAAGATCCAAACTTGGTTTTAGGGTTTGCGCACCGGGAGTCCATTTTGCAGGGCAAACTTGATCGCCATGCTGTGCAACGAATTGAGCAGCTTGCACTTTTCGCAGAAGCTCATCACTGTTTCTGCCGATGTTGAGCGCATTGACTTCAGACGAAACAATTTCACCTTCCGGGTTTACGATAAATGTTCCGCGAAGTGTAAGACCTGCCTCAGGAATAATCACACCAAAGATATTTGAAATAACATGTGTTGGGTCACCTATCATTGGGTACTGAACTTTTTTAATTGTGTCCGATGTATCATGCCACGCTTTGTGTGTGAAGTGCGTGTCAGTTGAAACAGCGTAAATCTCACAATCAATGTTTTTAAATGCAGCATAGTTATCTGCCAGATCTCCCAACTCCGTGGGGCATACAAATGTGAAGTCCGCCGGGTAGAAGAAAAATACTGACCACTTACCCTTGATACACTCATTTGTAATATCTACAAATTCACCATTTTTATACGCCGTTGCCTTAAACTCTCCTACTTTTGTTCCGATTAATGACATTATATGATACCTCCAAAAACATTATTAATAATGATAACCATTATTATTTTATGTTTAATAAGATACCATCAATTTTTATGTCTGTCAAGCATTATTTTTCTTTTTATTTTTGATTTTATCTACTATAGTTTTACACGGGTAGTCTACATCACGTGATATGTATAGAATTTTTCGCATATCCATGGCGACAAGACCCATAATAGCGGAAAATCCTATGCATATCACGTTGTAGGCGGATATGACTTTTACCTTGGTACTGTTGTCGCAGTTCACACACCAAAAAAACTACCCTTCCATTACATGCAAAACAAATCTCAGTGTATTCATTGCAGTCCGTTGAATTTCAGCAAGAGTTATACCGTTTTCTTTTGAATATGACTCTAACAAAGACTCATCACCTTTAGTCCCAGAATGTTCTTTTGCCCCTGGCATGAGTACATCTACCTGCGCTCTCACCCTATAAGCATTATTCCAAACACTCGGAAAATCAGGATCCGGCGATGGCATCATCCACCAGTCAGTAACAACATTGCCCTCATATCCCCATTCTCCGCGCAACACAGTGGTGACAAGCTCATAATGATAATGCCCCCAGACTCCATTAATTTTATTGTAACTGGTCATCAAATTGCGTGGCATTGAATCTTTAATGCATATTTCAAACCCCTTTAAATAAATCTCGCGCAACGCCCTTTCGCTAACACGTGAGTCATTTATAGTCCGGTATTCCTCTTGGTTATTTGCTGCAAAATGCTTTGGGCAAGCAGATTTGCCATGCTTTTGCAGCCCTGTTACCATAGCTGCGGCCATCTTTCCAGATAATATCGGGTCTTCAGAATAATATTCAAAGTTTCGACCGCAAAGCGGATCTCGTAAGATATTCATACCCGGAGCAAGCAGCACATGAGAACCATTTGCGGCAAATTCTTCACCAAGATATGTTCCCAGATTAACTACAAGTTCGGTATTCCACGCAGAAGACAGTGCCAAACCGCACGGCAGTAGCGCACAAGTTGCAGCTAATCTGATTCCCGAAGGACCATCCGTGGTTATAACAGGCAGTACGCCCTTGTCTCTGAGCGACTGCGTAACCCCACCAAATGCTCCGGCATTACCCGCAGGCCCTAAGGGACTGTTCATAATGTAGTCGCCCCTTGTAAGCCCTTCCAACTCATCCATATTGAGCCCCGCAATAAAAGCTTCGAGAGAGATATCGCCTGATGCAACATCTGAAAGCTTATATCCCCTATCTTCTGTCCGTGGGATTTCTTTTGGCATGTTTTCTAAAATGCGCTCTTTAAGTGAAATGGTACGTGTTGGAGCAGCCTCCATGCCCTTTAGAAGAGACCCATCAGCATCCTGCTTTGCAACCATCCTTTTTAACTTTGCGCTTGACTCTACAGCAGCCACTTCCTCATGTTGAGCGCAAATAGTAAGTTCATTAACAAAAATCTCATCTACTTTCTCAGCAGAACGAACGCAGTTTCCAACATAAATTTCGTACGCGCCCGGCTCTAACACATAAGCGGATTTCTTTCCTGTCTTACCAGAATCATCATAGGAGGCCATATAATAAAGCGGAAATTCAATTTCCAAACACTGCTGAGCACCCGAAAGCAAAATCGGCGTTTTGCAAAATGCTACCAACACTCTTTGGGCTTTACCCATAAGCCCTTGCGGTGCACTGCAATAAACCTCCACAACCTCCGCACCGGACATATTTCCAATGTTTTTTACGACTACCTTCACCAAAACTTTCTCGTCAGTTACCAAGACTTCTCCACAAGAAGTAATCTCAAAATCTGTATAACTCAGCCCAAAGCCAAAGGGAAAAAGTGCATCGTCTTTTGCAAACGACTCAAAATACCTGTATCCAACAAAAATATCTTCCTCATAGTTGTTAAAGTCCTTACCACCGTAATTGCCATATGTCGGATAATCTTCATATTTTTCCGCAATTGTAACAGGCAGCTTGGCACTTGGGTTTACATCTGCACACAATACGTCACAAATAGCATTGCCACTTTCCATACCACCTTGCCAAACATAAAGAAGCGCACTAATTTTGCTTTCAAACCTCTTATACCATGAGAAATCAATAATATTGCCGCTATTAATTATTAATACAGTTTTGTCAAAAGTCTCGGTGACGATCTGAAGCATATCCAGTTCCGTTTCTGTTAGGTAAAAGCTTCCCTCTTCAAGCAAACTGTCTCTATCTTCACCTGCGCAACGCCCCAAAACAACCAAAGCAATTTCGCCATTGCTTTTTGCCCTTTCCGCAAGTTGTTTTGATAACGGCATTTCAACCTGATTTTTTGGCCAATGCCCCCACTCTTTTGTATTATCTGCAGGATTTTCACCACACCACTTCAAATAAACTTCCGCAAGTTCTTTGTTGTAATTTAATTTAGAATTTTCTTGAAGCCCCTGCATTAAATTTACAAGATAAGGCGGGTTTACATCACCACCCGAGCCATTTCCAACATAAAAATAATCTAATTGAATACGTCCAAAAACAGATATCTTTTTATCAGCAATAGGCAATACACCATCATTTTTGAGCATGACAATGCCCTCTGCTGCTGCCTTTCTGCAAAGAAGTCTATATTGCTCAGTAATATCAAAACCTTTAACTTCATTTAATTTTCCACTTAGTGTTTCCTGAGATAAAATACCTAAATCCGTCATTTCTAACCTCCAAAAGTTTTAGATAGTGTGAACACATCTAAAATATTTTCCAACTTCAAAATCTTCCTAATATCTCCCAGCATGAGGACATGCCGAACCACAACTGCCTGCACTTGCACATGATGGCGCAGCATCGCTGCCTCCTGTTTTTATGTAGGCAGGCGGAGTCTTATAAACAGTATCAAGTTCAGTAGAGCCACATTTAGGACATGAGATGAGTCGCTCAACCTTATCTGAAATCTTAGCGGAGATGTTATATTCTTCATCACATCTCGCACAGTATAAATCATAAAACGGCATTTTTGTTTCCCCCTAAAAATAGTTTTATATAATTATACACCATATGCCTCATCTAAGCAAAAAAAGTAAATAACCCGCTCTTTGACTTGCTTTCCGGTCATTTTTTCCAGAGCTTCGGCATAAACATTAATTTGCGGTGCGTAATATGCAGCTTTTTTACCCATGCTCTCCGAAGTCACATAGTCTGTCTTAAAATCAACAACCGTGAGCATACCTTTTTCCTCAAAGTAGCAGTCCACAACACCTTGCAGAAGAACTTCATCATCACCGCCGCCCTCAAAAAACTTCTCTGCGGGATACATTATTGAAAACTTAAATTCACGCCAGGTATTTTCAGCCCCCAATACTCTCCTACCGATGTCTGACTTAAAAAACTGCATGATTTTTTGCGCATCAATTGACGCAATTTGCTCACTTGTCAGTATGCGTGAATCTGAAAGTCTTTGAATCTCGCTCAAAATTCCATCAAAATTCTTGCATTCATTAAAATCAATATGTTGCAGAGCCATATGTAGCGCCGTTCCACGCTCGGCAGCAGTCAATCCTTTATTTTCCCTAATAAAGATTGGTCTTGAATATGCAGACCACTCCTTGCGATTTTCTGCCTTTTCTTCTATGTACAATACTGCCGCTTCACTGTCCGCGCTTAGCCCTTTAAGCCCTGTTGCCGTCAACTTAGATGGTAAATTAGGCGCTATACCATATGGATACATAAATTCAGATGATATAGTGTCTTCTGCTTTATCTGTCTTTTTCTCATCTGCTTTTTGTGTCTCCGGAATTTTATGACCTGAATGCATCTTCGAAAAGCTATCTTCACCAACACCACCAACAATTGACACATCAATAGGACACCGCCTAAAAGTCTCGCTCTGTCCCCCAGAAGCAGACCCCACAGCCGCCAGAATCCACCCCGCCATGCTCTTAACCTCTTCCAGAGTTTGCGGAGCTACTCCCAAAGACGACAGCTTTTCAAGCTCTCTTGAAGCATCTCTAAAAGTAGCCGTTATAATCAGCTTTTCTCTGGCACGAGTCATTGCAACATACAAAACTCTGAGCTCCTCAGCCATCATTTCTGAGGTTAGCTTACTCTGGATAGCCATTCTCGCAATCGTTGTATACTCGATTCTCCTTACAGCATCAAGCCTCTTCTGCCCAACACCAAATTCAGGATGAATAACCAGAGGAGCCACGGCATCTTTGTTATTTAGACGCTTTGACGTATCGGCCATAATTACAACAGGAAACTCAAGCCCCTTTGACTTATGAATACTCATTATTCGCACAGCAAGAGTTCCCGCATCTCCCGAGCCCCCTCCCCCTTGCTGTATAGGCTCAGCACCGCGCTCCACAAGGCCACGGATATACGTCAAAAACCCAAAAAGCCCCTTGTATCCGCTCTGCTCAAACATACGCGCCGATTCAGCCAGCGCAATCAAATTATTACGCCTCTTTTCCCCCCCACGCATGGCTCCCACACGCTCAATTAGGCTCGTCTTATTATACACATGCCAAATAAATCTATCCGCAGGCATATCCGGCACAAGCAAAGCAAACCCCTCAATATCAGCCAAAAACTCAGCGCATTTCGCCCTTAACTCAGCAGATATAGACAGACCACCTGCCCCTTCACTATCTGAAGACGCATTAACGATAGCATTATAGAAATCTGAATCTTTCAAACTCGCCCTTATCAAAGCAAGCTCATCTTCCGTCAGTCCATATATAGGCCCTCGCAAAGCCGCCGCAAGCGCAATGTCCTGTCTTGGATTGTCAATCACAGATAAAAGCGACAGAGCAGAGGAAATTTCTACAGTCTGGAAAAACCCTTCACCACCCGGCAAGTCTACTGCAATTCCACACTCGGTCAAAGCCGAAGCGTACTGCCACGCCTTACCTCGAATAGAGCGAAGTAAAATCACAATATCCGAACACTCTATAGGCCGCTCTCCGCCTTTTCCATCAGGAATAGAGTGACTTCCATCAGTTAGCGACACAATACGCTTTGCAATATAAGACGCTTCAACATAAGTCTTGGCAGGACTTTCTTCATCATCGTCCTGCTCAATTTCACTCAAATCAATAAGATTCATCTCAACAGCCACCGTAGAATCTGAAATATCAATATCTTCTCTGCCGGGAATAAGACTCTCCTTATGCGTATAATCCATCTCTCCGAATTCTATTGACATTATTTTACCGAAAACAAAATTCACAGCCTCTAAAATCGCCCCGCGAGAACGAAAATTTTGCGAAAGCATGATTTTGTGACCTTGCCGCCTATTTTCGTCGATATCATTGCCACTATCTTTCTGATTTTCATTTTCAAGACTAAGCTCATCACCAAGATTAGCCATAGCATCTAAGCCGGGTGTATTACTATCAAAACCAAACTCTTCATCAAAATCAGGCGCATCATCAAAATACCTGTATTTATCAAGAAAAATCGAAGGATCAGCAAGGCGGAATCTATAAATAGACTGCTTTACATCTCCAACCATAAAGATATTTTTCCCATCTTGAGATACAGCACTAAATATAAGCTCCTGAACGGCGTTAACATCCTGATATTCGTCAACCATAATTTCTTTATACCGTCGGGAGATTGACTTTGCAAGCTCTGTACGCGTTCCCGTCTGACGATCTATCAGTACAGACACCGTCAGGTGCTCTAAATCCGAAAAATCAACTAAACCCCTACGCCGCTTCTCTTCACCATATTCTTGATCAAAAGTAAGCATCAGATCAAGAAGTGCAGTCATAGATGGTGCAATTGCTTGCATATCTTCAATATGCTCCTTTGAGCTACACTCAAAAATCCCGCCACACTTTTTCATCGAATCTTTGCATCGCTGGCGAACGGCTTTTTGCTCTTCATATCCCTTGACTCTTGCTGTAGGAAATTCAATATTTCTATGCTTCATTGCCTCGTCCCAGCCAATATCAAGAGCATCTAAAAAAGCCTTAATACTGCCATGAGTTATTATAAGGCTGGGACCATAAGCCTTTTCAAAATCCGGTAGGGTCTTCATCTCATCTATGAGCGCACCAATCTCACCATACCAATAAGCACTCAGACTACGTGCCTTTTTCATGAGATACTCGCCCCAGATAGTCTCTGAAACATCTTTTATTGCACTCATTTTAAGCATTTCTTTTTGAGTCTTTACCCATTTTTCAGGATTTGGATTGCTTTGAAGCTTTGCGTGCGCTTCCAAGATAATCCCCCCAAGACGTTTATCATCACGCCCCGGCGAAACCATGTCCACAAGTTGGGTAAAGCCGGATTTCTCACCCTCTGTACTAACTTCGTAGTCGAGCAAGTGGTTACTATGACCACTTGCTTTTTCGACACCATCTCCGCCGTCCTCAGACCGCCCCTCATAAGCGGCATTTAAGATATTTTCAAGCACATCTGCCTTTATAAGCTCGCTCTCACTTTCATCAGCAACACGAAAGTCAGGTTGCAGGCGCACCAAATGGGCACTCTCTCGCAAAATTTCCGTGCAAAAAGAGTGAATTGTCCCTATTGAGGCACCTCGGCAAAGCATTGATTGGCGGCGAAGCCGTCTGCTGTCAGGCGACTGGGCTAATCTGGCCAAAATTTCCTCATAGATTTTTTCCCTAAGCTCAGATGCCGCAGCGCGAGTGTAAGTTATAACCAGAAATTCATCGATATTATCGCCCTGCTCAACCCGATTTAAAAGACGTTCTACCAACACCTTTGTTTTTCCGGAACCTGCCGCCGCTGAAACAAGCAGAGCCTTACCTCTATGTTTTATCGCCGCTAACTGCTCGGCAGTGTAGGTGAATTTATTTTCGCTCATAGCTTTTCCTCCACACTTCCCAGCAGTTCCCATATTTCCGAGGTTTTAATCTTCTTCACAAAACGTCGCTTGTCTCCATTTTCTTCGTCAAATGCGCAGACAGAGCGAAAATCACAATAATTACACGCATTGTCATTTTCCCCTTTGTAAAAAGGACTGCACTCAATTTCTCCGCTTAGTATTTTTTCTGCCGCAGACTCCAGCATTTTATCTATATGCAAACTTAGTGCGCTAAACTGCTCCTTATCTACCAGACTATCTCCGCTAAATGTCCCGTCCTTTGAAATTTTCACAGGTAAATACTGCTTGCTTTCACCTATTTCCATAGCATCAATTACCTCAGGATCACTGAGAACCAGCCCACCTCGTTTGAGTGCCTTTAGTCGGGCCTTTTTTATCTCCTCTTCCGTTGAGTTTCTTGAGGCATTGAGCATTACATCACGAGCAGGTATGTATAAAACACCTGCTGGATTTACTTCACTGCCAAAATATATTTGTCCAAACTGCTGTAGCGCAAACAAATAAATCAGCATTTGCATATCTCTGCCATACATAACATCTGAAAGACTAAATGACTTTTTCCCCGTCTTATAGTCAACCACCCGCAAATACAGCTCTTCGCCGGACTTCCAAAGGTCAATTCTATCCACAATTCCCGTAAGCGCAAGAGACGAGTGCTTGCTACTTTGCACCTGCTCAGATGCCTTTTTGGCAAGTTCCGATAAATTAAGCTCAAAAGCATCAGGCTCAAACTCAGAGCTTCTAAGCTCATCAAGCATATCCGACAGCACACTTACAACGTCTTGCTCAAGGCGACGGAAAAGATATATAAACCTGGCATTTTTACCCTCAAAATCAAAAAGCTCTTCTTTTACATATCTGTCAATGTACTTCTTTGCAAGCATGCGGCAACTATCCATATCAGCATTTTTAAAACCCGTGGTATCCTTTATCTCACGAGAAGCTCCCTCCAGCACAAAATGCATGAAAGAACCCGCCATGGTTGCATCGAATACAGCAGCAGTGCGTGGTTTGAGCCTTAATCCACTCATAAGAAAGTATTGATACGGACATGAATAATACTTATCAACACGAGATGGCGATAATGATATTTTGCTCCCATATAACTGACGGGCAACAGCTATTGAAAGACTTTCTTGCTTGCCAGTTGATTTTTCAAATTGATTCATGACTCCGCTATTAGGCAAGGCATTTAAGCTTTCCGCTGTCGGGTTTTCTTCACAGATATCATATATAGATAAAAGTCTTTTTACGATAAATGACGGTCTTGCACCACCTTCGTTTGGATATGTGACTACAAGTAAATCCGAAGGCAATGTAAAGGCATTATAGAGCATATTCATCTCACGGCACAGATTATGTTCAAGCCCTGCGGACATAGATATTCCAAATTTAATAAGTTCTTCCCTCTCGCTATCTGAAAGAGTCCCTCCACCCTTTGAAAGCATAGGCATATTATCATCTGTTGCACCTAAAATCACAAGACATTTTATAGCACGCCGTCTGCTCATCGCCATACTACCAAGAGCCGTTCTATCCAGAGAAACGGGAATAACACCCACATCATATCTCGACATAACCAGCGACAAAACTTTTCTAAACTCCGATGCACTAAGCACAGACTGACCCAGAATGCTGAAAATCTGATCCATAGCACTTACAATAACATTCCAAAGCTGAGTATATTCATCAGCAAGCCTCTGCTCACCACGCAACTCCAGCATCTCAGCCTTTTGAGAAAGCAATTCCGGCAGTTTTGTATCTTCGAGAAAATTATACAAAGCCCGCAACTTAGCATCTGCTCCCGTGGCCCCTTTAAGACCATCACGAAGCTTCTCTATAGGCGCAGTTATGCTCACGCGAAGACTATTTAGATGCAATAGCATCTCATCATCACTATCCCCACCATATCCATTTGGCGGTAATCTCCACTGCCTATACCATAGAGACCCCCTTATATTCCATTTAAGAACATAGTTTTCAAGCAAGGAACAATCTTCCGCCGAAATAGCAATAAGACCGGTTTTCAAATATCTGAATACAGACCTATATTCCCACCCTGACGATGCGATTTCCAGAGCGGCATCAATAAAGGCTATAGGAGGCTTATCAAGTATATCTGCCCTCCCGCTTGAAAAAAAAGGTATCTCATATTTTTCAAAGACATTTTCACAAATACTGCTATACTGTTCCCAATCTCGTGCCATGATTGCAATATCACGCCATCTGTAGCCCGATTTTACAAGCTCCCAAACTTTATTTGCCGCATACTGACATTCTTCATATCGGCTTAGTGCAGATACGACCTTAATAGCATCACAGTTGCCGTTATACTTCTCAGGATTGTGGCTAAAAAGATTTTTTTCTAAGAAAGCAAGAGCTGAATTGGACATTGAGTTTTCTACATCTTTACCACCCCATTCTATTACTTCCACACCAACCTCATATTTTGCGGCTAACTTTTTAAGATGCTCCGCAGTTTCCAGTGGAAGTTGAAATATTTCATTATCATCGCAATTATCAAGTGTTAGGCAGAAAGTCATCTGCGCATCTTTTTTTACAAGCTCCTCAATAACCCACAGTTCCTGCGCAGTAAAATCATTAAAACCGTCAAAATAAATATGCCCCTCACATCCAACCTCGCTATCTGCTATAACCTTAGTAAGAAGCGTCATCATATCAGACATATCTCCGCCGTGAGTATTTAAAAGAGCATCGTATGAGCTTAAAATCAACGCCAAATCTTGAAGCTTAGATGAAAGCGGCTCAGATATTTGTGTTGCAATTTTTTCAAGGCTGTTTGCTGATACTCCGTAGCTCTTTAGCTCCGTTATTGCCTCTATAAGCCCCTCAAGCAAGTCCACCTTTGCCCCTTTTGCACCAAACACCTTTAACCTCTGCAAAACCGACTCCAGAGCAAGATGCATAACGAGCATCTGACCACCATCATCAAGAATTCTGGTCGGATATCCAAGTTCCAAAAATACGCG
>Ga0209755_10004328_pt1 | contig 16880 bp, 8 predicted proteins | sample TergutCo191P1_FD_187301 | JGI IMG/M metagenome (GOLD analysis project Ga0209755, IMG submission 187301) | Cornitermes sp. P1 segment gut microbial communities from Petit-Saut dam, French Guiana - Co191P1 (SPAdes) (version 2) | ecosystem: Host-associated > Arthropoda: Insects > Digestive system >... | reverse complement strand
CCATCAGGCCGCGCCAGGACTTCTCGAACTGCGCCAAAGCCTGCGTCCGGTTCGCGGCGCAGGCGGTCAGGGCGCACTGGATGTCCTTGAGGTAGTCGGAAAGCACAAGCCCGTGCCACATCGCCTTTGCGAAACCGGAGCCAAGCTCGGTATAGGAATTGTCCGCCGAAAGGATGAAGACCACCACGTTCTCCAGCCGCAGATCCCGGAAAAGGTTCTCGTAGTAGACGTAATACTGCCCGGTGCGACAGGGGCCGGTGGTGATCGGAACGAACAGCAGATAAAGCTCGTCCTTGCGATAGGTGTCGCCGAAGACGAACTCCAGCGCGCTTCCCAGCACCAAGTGGCTGGGGACGCATTCCTTGCCGGAGGCGTGCGCCCGGGCGACCTGTACCGTCCGCGCCGTCGCCACGGGCAAAGCCTCGGCGTTGATCCCAAGGCCGCGGACGGCCGCGCCCATGTACTCGGTGGAGATCGCCCCCATGTTCGAAAGCAGAACCCGCACCCGCTTGTTCCCCGGGATCGGAACCCTCTCGCCGGTCTTGGAATTGTCGATGCGAAGGTCGAACCCGCCGCCGGACTTCGGCTCGCTGACGAAACGCCAGCCGTTGTCGTACCTCTCCGCCTCAAGCTCGCCCTTCTTCGCCCGGTAGCCGTCGATGATGTCCAGAAACGCCTCCACCCGGGTGTCTATGCCCGCGTCGGCGGAGTGCGAGTCCAGTTCCAGCACCAGAAACGGCTTTCGGCCCATCATCCACTTGACGTAGTGCAGGATGAAGGAATCCGGGGCGCAGGAAAAGTTGGTGATGAAGGCCAGATAGATGTTGTCCTCTTTCGAAAGAAGGCTGGCGGCCTTCATATCCTGCTGGCCGTAGTACCAGTACATATTCGGGAAGATCTGCTCGTCCTGAAACGGCAGAATGTCGAAAGGCACGATGGAGTAACCCCGGCTGGTGAACTTGCGGGGTATGCCCATGTTCGCCTCCGGCGTGAAGGCGTTGTAGGGGCGGCCAAGCACGGCGATCACCGGGCGGTCGGCCTTGCGAGCATCCTCAAGAGCCTGCCTGCCCATAGCCCGAACCGCCTCGGAATAGGCGTGTTGCTTGGCGAGAGCCGCGTCGAAGGCGGCCTTGGTCTCGGCCTCGCCAATGCCCAGCCGCTTGGCCATCTCGCGGAAAAGCTCCAGCGCCTTGGCCTCGCCAAACTTGAAGCTGACCACCAGCGGCAGCCAGCGACTTTTGTCCACGTCCGGAAAGGCTTTTTCTATATAATAGGGAAGCGCCTGCGTGATCGGGCAGAAGTTGGCGTGGACTTTTTCCTCGTAGCTGGGCATGTCCCGGAAATGCGGCAGAAGCACGAAGTCCACGCCCTTATCGAGACAGTCCTGCACCGCACCGTGGGCGATCTCCGCCGGAAAGCAGTACTGCGCCTCCATGCGCGCCGCGCCAGTGGCCGCGACCTCGGTCGAAAGATAGGTCTTGATGCCAAGCTCGTGGAAGAACCACGAGTACAGCGGGTAGAGCGTGTGGACGGAAAGCGCCCGGGGAATGCCCACGGTGAAATCGCGTCCCCGGGATTGCCGGCCCGGGGTCGGCGGCGGCGGATAGGGAGGCGGGGTCGCATGGGTATCCCACTCCGGAACCCGCTCCCCCTCGCCCGGGGAGTTCCTGGCCGGGGATCCCCCGGAATCCTGCGGAGCGGCGAATTCCTCGAACAGCATCTTCTGCCGCTTCTCCACGTAATCGAAAACCGGGATATCCTTCACCTTCTTTCGCATATTGGCGTAAAGATTGCACCGCCCGCCGAAGTTGTACTTGCTGCCGCCCACATTCAGCACCTGAATCGGGCAGAAGTTGTCGCAAGCCTTGCAGGTAAAGACGCTCTCGTAACCAATCTCCCGGGCCATCACTTCATCGATTGACAACGGCTGTTCGGCCAAAAGCCCGTCGGCGTGTTTGCGCTTCGCCAGCAGAGCCACGCCGAAACAGCCCATCAGCTCCGGCGAAGGCGGCACGAGAATCTCCTTGTTCAGGTACATGGCGAAGGCCAGCGGAACCGCCGGGTTTTTCGCCACGCCGCCCTGCAAAAAGACCTTGCCGCCGATGGTTCGATTGCCGACCACCCGGTTGAGGTAGTTCGCCACGATGGAGCAGACGATGCCCGCGGTGATGTTCTCGCGGCTCGCCCCCTGCTGTACGGCCTTGCGGATGTCGCTGTTGATGAAGGCCGAGCAATGCTCGCCGAACTTAAGCGGCGCGTCGGCGTTCAGCGCGATCGGGCCGATGTCCCGCGCACTGTGGATCGAGAGATCCCCGGCCGCCGATTCCTCCAGAAAGGATCCGGTGCCGGCGGAACAGGCCTCGTTCATCGCGTAATCAATCGGCACTCCGTTCTTCAATAGAACGTACTTCGCGTCCTGCCCGCCGATCTCCAGAATCGTCTCGACCTCCTTGTCGAAGAAGGTCGTCCCCACCGAATGCGCGATGATCTCGTTGTACACCCCGGGGGTTTCCAGAAACACGCCCAGGATTTCACGGCTGGAACCGGTGGCCGAGACAAGCCGTATGTCGATTTTTTTATCCCCGGTGTCCGCGATCACCTTTTCCTGTATGACCCGCAGGCATTCCTTGAGGGCCTTGACTGGATCGCCGTGGGTGCGCCCGTAGTGGCTGGCGACGATCTCCTCGGTCTCCATGTCCACAAGGCAGGCCTTGGTCGTGGTGGATCCGCCGTCAACCCCCAGCGCGTAGCGTCCGCCGGCCCGGGCCTTCACGTCGCCGCCCCCGCCGAAAAACCGAACCTTGCCCTCCCAGTCCTTGAGCGCACCAAGTGCGCCGAAACGTATCTCGTTGGTCTTTAGAAGCTTTTCCACCGAAGGCAGCGGGCTGCCGGACTTGGGGGCCAGCACCGCCGCGCCCAGCGCCTCGAAAACCGGGGCGGTGTCCGGCACGACGAAATCGATTTCCGGCGCCCTTTCCCGGATAAACCGGGTGATGTGCCGGTTCATGGTAAGGCCGCCGGTCAGAACCACCGTCCCTCGGGTTATTTTCGCCCGCTTCAGGAAGTCGATGACCTTGACGGCCATCACGTCCGAGAGCGACAGCACTATGTCGTCCTTGGTGGCTTCCTTTTTGTTGAGCTTGTGGGTGCAGTCGCTCTTCATGAACACCGAGCAGCGGGTTGAAAGGGGGTAAACCTTGGCCGTCTCCGGCACCCTTTCTATGTCCTCCAGTGTCATGTCCATGCGGGCGAGCTGCTGTTTCAGGAATTCCCCGGTGCCGCTGGCGCACTTGTTCCCCGAGAAGTTATTGATGATTTTGCCGTCGGAATCCAAAGAGTAGACGATTAGATCCTCGCCCCCCATGCTGACCACCGCGTCGGCCTTTAGCCCAAGGTTCCGCAAAGCCGCCTCGGCGCAGAGCGGCTCCAAGGTGCCGGAAACGCCGAACATGAACCGGCCCTCGTTGCCAGTTACCAACGCCGGGATCCCTTCGGGGACGTTCCCCTCGGCCAGAAGCCTTCGCACCGCCGCGCCGAAATCGCCCTCGTGCGGAACCGCCGCGCTCCATGCCACATTGCCGCCGTCCAGCAGCACCATTTTAAGACTGGTCGAACCTATGTTAATTCCGAGTGATTGCATGGGTCATGATACCCCTTAGCGTGGGGGTGTTGCAACAGTGCCGGCGGGCTCAAGCCTATCGGCCTTATCGAAAATCATCAAAACGAAGGTCGGAATCCTGGAGCTTGCAAGGCAGCTTGGGAACATGTTCCAGGCCTGCAAGGTTTTTCATGTGTTTGACCTCAGCCCCCCAATGCCGTATAATTAGGCGATGGAAAGGCTCCTGCCCTTAGGAATACAGGATTTTGTGAAAATACGCGAGGGCGGTTACGCCTACGTGGACAAGACGGCCCGTATCCATAGGCTGATAACCGGTTCCGAGGGGGCTTATTTCCTGTCCCGCCCCCGGCGGTTTGGAAAATCCCTGCTATGTTCAACTCTTGGGGCTGTTTTCGAGGGCAGACGGGAGCTTTTCAACGGGCTTGAAATCGATTCCCTGAAATGGGAGTGGAAGAAGTATCCGGTAATCCGCATCGATCTGAACCCCGGTGATTACAGCGAGGGAATCGAAACCTTAGAGGAAATCCTGCGGAATTCCTTGGAAAATTCCGCCATCAGCCTTGACTTGAGCCTCCGCGGAAATATCCCATCGAGTCAGCTTCTTAACCTAATCCAAGACGCGCATAGAAAACACGGCGAGCGCGTCGCGGTAATAATAGACGAGTACGACAAGCCACTACTTAGCACGATTGACATGGGAGATCTTCGCGAGAAAATGCGGAAGGCGCTCAAGGGTTTTTACAGCGTACTCAAAACCGCCGACCGACACATAAAGTTTGTGTTTCTGACCGGTGTTACGAAGTTTTCCCACATGAGCATATTCTCGGACTTGAACCATCTAAAAGATATTACGCTTGACCCGCGTTACGCGGATATCTGCGGCATAATGCAGGAGGAACTGGAAAACGGCTTTGCGCCGGAGATTGAATCGGTTCTGAAAAAAAGCGGGAAAAAGCGCACCAGTTACCTGGAAGAACTGCGCCGTTTCTACAATGGTTACAGGTTTTCCGAAAAACTGCTCAAGGTATACAACCCTTACGGCCTGCTCAATCATTTTGACATGGAAGGCAAGTTTCTGTCCTACTGGTACGAAACCGGCACCCCCACATTTTTGGTGAAGCTGATTATCGGGCAAAAGATAAACATCGTCGAACTGGGCAACCTGCGGGTGGGATACGAGGACTTTCGCAAGTACGACATCGAAAACATGAGGGCGGCACCACTACTGTACCAAAGCGGATATCTGACAATAACGGACTATGACGGGAAGCGCGAACGCTTCACTCTCGACTATCCGAACGACGAGGTTAGATCGTGTTTCGCCAAGTCCCTGCTGGAACATTACGCGCCGGTGCCAGAGTCCGCTTCGGGCTCTCCGTCCATGCGACTGCATGACGCGTTTTGCGACGGCGACGTCAACTTGGCGATGGGCACATTGAAAGTTTTTTTTGCGGCAATCCCATATGATATAATCAAGGAAAGCGAGAATTATTATCAGACCGCAATACACCTGATATTCACGATGCTTGGATTAAAATGCCGTTCCGAGGTGCGGATTGCGGCGGGGCGAATAGACACGTTGGTGGAAACGGAAGACTTGGTTTATTGTTTTGAGTTCAAACTTGGTAAAACCGCCGACGAAGCATTGGCGCAGATAGACACCAAGGAATACATGCTGCCGTGGGAAGGAAACGGGAAAAAGCTGTTCAAGATCGGCGTTTCGTTTGATCCCGAAAAGCGCAATATCGGCGAATGGAAAATGGCGGAACATTTGCGTTAATCATCGCTGTACAAGCGGGGAACAGGGAATTAAACGATATTCTCCCGCAATGACTCTACGCGCTCATCGCTTCCAGTTGCCGTATCTGCGCCAATTGACCCGCCAGATCTTTTCTCGCAGCCCTGATTTCAAAATCGGCTTGGATGCCGACCCAAAATTCCACGCTGTTCCCAAAATACTTGGACAGCCGCAGTGCGGTGTCAACCGTGATTCGCCTTTTCCCTTTCAGTATTTCGGAAACCCGCGTCGCGGAGATGTTTATGTCCTTCGCCAATTTGTAGGCGCTTATGCCCGGACAAGGAATTCCTCTTCGAGTATTTCACCCGGCAATATCGGTTCAATGTTCGCCATACATCCTTCTAGTGATAGTCTAGGGAAACGGCGTTGTGCAGGACAATCAGCTTCCGGAGCGCCGGACGCTGGATGTCCAGAGGCAGCTTTTTGGAAAACCGCTCGTTGTACACCCACCTCCCTCGCAAGGATGCTTCCAACTTTCCATCACGACACAAGCCCGCCACTTATGCGAAATGCGCCAACGGCGGCGACATGCTTCCCCCCGCAAGCGAATTCGACGGCTGCATGAGCCATGGCGATACCTACGAGGAAGTCTTTGAAAATATCCAGGACGCGCGGTAAATTTGTCCTGCGGCTGCCCAGGAAGCGGGACGGGGTCTCGCTGAACCAGTACGCTCTATACAGATTGGCAGGTGGGGCAATGGTGTGAGCAAAATTGCAATAAGGGATGCCTCTAAGGCACCCCTTATTCAAGTTACGGTCGCTGCCCGTGATTACAGGCAGCCTTACAACGAATCAGCAAACCAAGATGTTACCTATGGGAAAGTTGCAGTTAGGGCAAGACCGCTTCTTGCTACATTTCCATTTGTTCCGACAAACACAGTCATTGTTTGTCCTGCAGGAATTGTTAAAGTAGCAGTCCATGGAGAGCTAGTAAGCGGGTTTGCTAATCTCACGGCAGCAGAACCTTGCCCGTTAAATATAGCAGGATCAGTCTCAGAAGATGTGCCGCCGGCAGCCACTAATACAACAGAACCATGTGCAGGAGCCGTTATTGTAACAGGAACACGTCCGTTAACTCCTGCTGTAACATTTACTGTAGCCGATGGACTGCTTGCGGTTAATGTTACGCCACCGGGAACAGCAGCGCCTCCAACAAGTGTTACTGTCTGGGGCCCACTTACAATTCCAGCCCTGTTAATGGAAACCGATACAGTTCCGGCGCTTACGCCGCTAACCGTCAATGTCCGCGTCGTCCCCGTACCCGACAGAGTCCCTCTGGTTGCCGAACCTGTCCCAGAGGTAATCGTAATGTCCGTTGCAAGTAGTCCCGTGGGAGTTGCGCCGAAATTAAAGTTAATGGCGGTTGTAGTTGGGCTGCCAGAAGCTGTTGCTGTCCAGGTAATTGCTGGAGCAGTTACGGTCACGCCGGGAACCGGGGTGAACACTCCACCTGGATGGGTTATGGCGCTTTGTCCGCCACTTATTCCCCAGGATACCGCCGCACTGGTGGGTTGAAACACTAATCCAGTTGTTGAGCCTGAGGAATGTGTTCCTGCGGTATAACCGACAATTATACCGTTGGCAAGAACATTGGTCGCAGGTCTATTGACGACACCGTTGGTACCAATGGCCAGACCCCTTTGGGCCACTACCAAGCCACCAGTAAGTCTGAACGTGCCATTGACGTTGGCGTGAATCGCATACGATGTAGTCGTGCTTATACGCCCACCGGAAACCTCAACCGTGGCAGAGGCACCTGATGAACTAACCGCCCGCCCCGTGACCGCACTTACAACCCCGCCAGTAACTTCAACCGTGCCTGACGTGCCTGTAGATTCAATCGCCCAAGCACTGGCTGTCGCCATTACCTGTCCGCCTTCAACCCTGACAATGCCAGAGGGACCTGTAGAAAGAATCGCTACGCCACCAGCGCTAGAAGCCAAATTGACAGATCCGCCAGAAACCATGATGGTACTGTTAGAACTAGAGCCAATTGCAGTTCTGTTCTGATTTGATGATGCAACTATACTTCCTGCAGCAACATCAAGTGTTCCTGTACCGCTGACAATGATGCTAGCACCAGATACACCAGACAAAGATGTTTGGGCAATATCATAATTAGCTCTCCAAGTAACTCTTGCGTTTGCACCGATATTCAGAGAAATCTGCCTGTTTCCATTGTCAACCGTAGCAGCACCTTGACTGACTATAGTCGTCGAAACATTATCTGGCACTGTTAGTGTTCCAGATGCACCTTCGGCTATAGTAATTGTGCTGCCCGTATCAATGGACGCAGCCGCAGGTATCCTATCGCTGTTCCAGACTATTCTGTTGCCCACACTAACACCTGAACGTGAGAAGAAATTCCCGCGGTGATTGATGCCAGTCTCCCAGCTATCTCTTAATCCCCACGATACTGTCGCCCCAGTGCTGGGTAAAAAGACTAACCCTGTTGCCGTGCCTGTAGCATGTGAACCACCCAAAGTGTAGCCTATAAGCGTACCGTTGGTAAGCGTATCGGGAATTCTGTTCACAACAGCAATGCCAGTTGCGCCGACTACATTAGGTGACTCGGCAATCACCAAACCGCCAGTAACATTAAAGGTACCAGCTACATTGATCGCCTGTCTGTTGGTGTTAGTACCGCTCGCCCTTACGATTCCGCCAGAAACTATAACGGTGCCAGAAGTGCTTGAAGAACTAATCGTCCTCGTACCCCATCCTGGCCATGCGTTGACAAGCCCACCAGAAACTATAATGGTACTGGCGGATGATGTGTTAATTGCGGTACCTCCACTAGTGCCATTCCATATACCACCTGCAGCAACCTCAAACGTTCCTGTGCCAATAATGGTTACAGCAGTAGCAGTATTAAAGGTGCTTTCATAATACGCCCTCCAAACAACTCTGGCACCTGCGCCTATGTTCAGCGTAAGCGCCCTGCCAGCATTGTCAACCCAATCGGTGCCCACGCTGTCTATCCTTACAGTAGCACCCTCTGGCACAATCAACGTTCCCGCCGCACCAACGCCAATAAGAACCCTGTAGCTGGCACCAACTATCGGCGGAGTGGCATTGATCCAGTGAACAGTTGGGGGCTGAATAACGGCAGCAGTCTGCCCACTGGAAACACTGCCGGAGTTGCCGTCACGGGTTGCACTCACTCTGATGTTAAAACCTTCATCGGCTGCTCTAACCGTAAATGTGCTTGATGTCGCTCCGGCAATATTTACCCACTCCGCTGCTCCCTGTCTGCGCTGCCATTGATACCTGATAGTTCCAGTGCCGCTAAGATTATAAGTTACTGTAAGCGTTTCACCAACAACAGCTGGCCCACTTATACTTATTGAACCTGTCAAGGCAGGAGGTACGGCAACAGTCTGCGAACTGGAAACAGTACCAGAATAGCCAACGCGTGCTACCGTTACCCTTATGTTAAACTCCACATCGGCTGCTCTAACCGTAAATGTGCTTGATGTCGCTCCGGCAATATTTGCCCATTCCGCTGCTCCCTGTCTGCGCTGCCACTGGAAGGAAATAGTTCCGGTGCCTCCAAGGTTGGCGGTATTTGCCGTGAGTATCTGGTTTACCTGTACAGTTCCGCTTATGCTTACCGAGCCTGTCAAAGGTGGATTAGTAACGGTGGCTGTCGGTGCGCTAATAACGCTGCCAGAATTACCATCGCGAGTTACCACCACGGAAATGGTCCCGTCTACATCGGCAGCCTGCAAGGTATAGGTGGCGTTGGTAGCGCCGACGATGTTGGTAGTTCCTCGCCTCCACTGGAAGGCAAGCGTTCCAGTGCCACCAAGATTGCCCGTGTTTGCTGTCAGTGTCTGCCCCCGTTGGACGGTTCCAGTTATGGTCACCGTTCCAGTAAGCATAGGCATACTGGCAACATAGCCCGAATTGTCGGCACGAGTTACTCTCAAGGTAAAATTAGAACCTACATCGTCAGCTTGCACGATATAGGTACTACCAGTGCCGACAACTTCGGTTCCACGCATCCATTCATGACTAATCGCCCCACTGCCACCAAGTCCGGCGGTATTTGCCGTCAATGTCTGGCCTTCCTGTAGAGTGCCAGTAATGTTCACCGTCCCAGTCAATGGCGGCAAGACGGGAATAGCCCTGCCAAAATCAATTTCCACAACCAAAACGAAATCATTTTCATCGCCTATGTTCACGGTTAGCGTGTGGTGGTCGCTTACCCATTCATGCTCTATTGTACTCTCATTCTCGATCATCGCTTCGATAGTCGCCACTGCCGCAGACTGGTACAACAAAACATCATTGCGAAAATCTTCGCTGGCACCTATGATTATTAATGCAGCATCAACAAACTGCATTAACTGCGCCAGATCATCGGGAGGCGAAAACGGTTCGTTCCAGGAAACAATGTCATTGAACGCATCTTCAAGGTAATCAATGTTGCCGTCATCCACGCCAGCCACACCCACAATGGCAAAGTTCGGTGCCGTCAAACCGTCAAAACCCCATTCCTCAAGACCGGAAAAATCCCATTCGTTCCCGTCCCATGCAAGCAGGATAAGGCCCAGTGGCGAAACGGAAAGATCGGCGTCGCCGAATTTCAAGTCCTCCATGACGCTGTACATGTTGTAATAGACGCGCAGGGCTTTGCCAAGCCCGCCACCCACTGCCGGGTTTTCGCTGCCCAGCGTAATTACCACCCAGTATTCGCCTGTGGGCAGGATAAGGTAATTGTCGGCATCGGCATCCAGCAGGTCCACGATCTCGACTGCATCGGTACGATCCTCGTATTCCCATATAACCATTTCCGCGCTGGTAATCAGGCTTCCTGCCGCAAAGTTTATGTTCCAGAGGAAGGTTCCCTTGTAGCCATCGCCGGTAATAGGGCCAAGCACAACATGGACGTTGGTGTTTTCCCCTTCCGTTACGGCGACGGATATTGCTTCGCTTACCGCAACTTTACGGAAACCCCCCAGATCGCCTCCGTTGCCGGTTGGTACTGTGGAGCCGGAAGCCTGAAACGCGGTCACAACCAGAGACCAGTCCCCCGCAGCCAACTCGACCGTAGCAAGGGCTAGCTGTTCGTAGGTCCAGACGCGCCGTACTTCCATGTTGTCTTGGCTAAAAACAATTTCGAACTTGTCAAACTGGGCCACGCCGGTTGGCGGCATGATTGCCCGTCCCAAGCCCTGGTTAAACGTCAGCGAAACGGTACCCGTCATGTCCCTTTGTTGTGTCGAAGCGGTATCCGTCACGTACTCTTGCTGCTGCACCGGGTTTTGGCAACCCGACAAAATCAGCAACAGACAGGCGACGGACAGCAACGCAAAAATACCAGCCTTGCGCCTGTTGAACATTAGCGTTTGTATAAACCTCATCTTTCGTTCCTCCTGTTAAGTGCGTTACCGCACGTCAAATGTAACGGTATGGCTGTACAAGGTGCCGCCAATTCTCACCGTTGTCGTCAGCGTGTTTCCGCCAATCCTTAGTGGAAAGCCCGTGGGTATTGGCGCTCGCAATGTAAGGGTTCCCCCGTTGTCCCCGTTAACGGCGGCGGTGTTGGTGATATCGACATTGTTAAGAATCCACCTGATGCTGCCTGTGTCGTAATCCTCCGGGTTTGCCACCTCGATCACCAATGGTGTTGCCAATAGTGATAAAAGGGTGACGGAGGCAGGGACACCTAGACCCAGCTCTGGATTCACGAAATGGTCAAAGCTGATAAGAATCGCTTCTCCTGTTACCACAACGGTTGCCGTTCCGCTCATTGAAGTGTCAAACATTGATGTCGCCCGCACCGTAAGCGCAACAAGACTTTCGGCAAGGGCTACCGTAAGAACACCGTAAGCATTGATTGCGGTTTGCGCGTGTCTGTTTGTCTGGTCAATCGACCAGGTAACCGTCTGCGGTGGGCTGTAGGTTCCCGCAACCGTGGCGACAAAGTTATGCGTATTGCCCCTTGCAATGCTGATGGTCGAGGGGTTTACCGTAACGCCGGTTACCGTAGGTGGCGGGTCGATAACGGTAACGGTCGCCGTTCCGCTTATCGAGTCATCGAACATTGATGTCGCCCGTACCGTAAGCGTAACAAGACTTTCGGCCAAGGCTACCGTAAGAACGCCATAGGCATCGATTACGGTTTGCGCATGGCTGTTTGTCTGGTCAATTGACCAGGTAACCGCCTGCGGGGGACTATAGCTTCCCAAGACCGTGGCGGTGAAGGTTTGCGTATCCCCTCTTGAGACGCTGACAATCGAGGGGCTTACCATAACATCGGTTACCATTGGCATTTCTACTTGGACGGGGCTTAGACGCTGAATTACCGTACCGTCGCCTAGCCTGCCGTTTGTATTGAGTCCCCAGGCCCAAGGTGTGCCATCTTCCATGACAGCTACGGTGTGGGCTTCGCCTGCGGATACGGATGACCATGTCGTGCCGGGCTGTATTTGGACGGGGCTGGTACGCAACGTTGTTGTGCCGTCGCCAAGCCGACCGTTCGTATTGATTCCCCAGGCCCACAGAGTGCGGTCCGATTGTATGGCAACGCTATGGTTCGAACCTGCGGACACGGACAACCATGTCGTGCCTGGCTGCACTTGGACAGGGCTGGTACGCTGATCCCCTGACCAGCCTCCCGTACCGTCGCCAAGTTGACCACTCGCATTATTTCCCCAAGCCCAGAGTGTGCCGTCCCCCCTTATTGCAACGGTGTGGCTCCCGCCTGCGGACACGGAAGACCATATCGTGCCAGGCTGTATTTGGACGGGGCTTAAGTGCTGTATTACAGTGCCATCGCCAAGCCTGCCATTCGTATTGAGCCCCCAAGCCCAAAGTGTGCCGTCTTCCCTAATCGCCACGGTATGGAAAGCGCCCGCGGACACGGACGCCCATCTCCAAGCTGGATCTGCTTGCTGAGCCGCAGTCCCTACTCGAATAGGTATAGTTTGTTGGTTTGTCGTACCGTCACCAAGCCGGCCGTTCGCATTGTTTCCCCAAGCCCATAATGTACCGTCTTCCCTAATCGCCACGGTATGCGAAGCACCTGCGGAGACGGAGGCCCAGGTTGCGCCAGGCTGTACCTGGACGGGGGTGTTACGCTGGGATATCGTGCCATCACCAAGCCTGCCATTCGCATTGCTTCCCCAGGCCCACAGGGAGGCGTCTCTCCTGATTGCCATGGTGTGACTCTCGCTTGCGGACACGGAAGACCATATCGTGCCAGGCTGTACCTGGACGGGACTGGTGCGCTGGGTTGTAGTGCCGTCGCCAAGCTGGCCGTTCGAATTGCTTCCCCAGGCCCATAATGCACCATCTTCCCCGATGGCGATCGTGTGGCTCCCCCCTGCGGACATTATCATGGCCCCTTCGAAAACCGCAAAAGCCATCACCATTTGTGGCCCTCTTTCTATCCTGTAGCGGTCAATCAAGACGAACACGTTCCCGGGTCTTGCAACGGCAACCGCCAGCGACCACGATGTTCCACTGCCCGTCAATGTCCCCCTGGTTACCGAGCCAGTTCCGTCTATAATCGTAATATCACCTGCGGAAAGCCCCGTAACGGGAGTGGCAAATGTAAAGTTGATGGCGGTCGTGTTTACGGCGTTATTAGCCACTGCGACCCAAGTGACGGCCGGCACGTTCACGCATGTGCATGGATACTCATTGCAGATATCGCAGGTTACCGTTACCGCAATGGTTGCCATAACCTCGGTATCGCCACTGCCAACCGCAGTTACGGTTATTTCCGCGCTCCCGATAGAATGGGATGCGGTTACTTCCACGGCGGTTTCGGGGCCGGTCCATATTAGCCTGTTCCTGGCAACCCTGGTAATACTTGCCAAGGCATCGCCGCTAAAGTCCCAAAGCAGGGTCTGGACAAGTGCATCGTCTGGTTCCGCATTTGCGGTAAGGACAACGTTGCTGCCCGAATTTAGGTAAAGCGTATATGTCCCCGGCGCAACCCGAGTAAGGCCGTTCCCGGATATTGATATGCCCGTTACCTGCTGCACCTGCCCCGGAGGTCCTTGCGCCTGTACATCGGTGGCTTCGCCGTTGATAACCCAGTACCCGTCGGCGTTGATCGTTATCGTGGGCATTGCTCCGGGCTGGCCGTCCTGCCCCTGGGCCCGAACATCCGTAACCACGCCGTTGATAACCCAGTACCCGTCCGCGCTAATCGTTATCGTTGCAGGCGGCCCTTGTTCTCCCTGTGCGCGTACATCGGTAACCACGCCATTGATGACCCAATATCCGTCCGCGCTGATCGTTATCGCAGGCATTGCTCCAGGCTGTCCGTCCTGTCCCTGCGCCCGAACATCCGTAACCACGCCGTTGATAACCCAGTACCCGTCGGCGTTGATTGAAATGACAGTTGGTGCCCCCTGCTCGCCGCAATCACAGCCGACATTACCATAAGTGCAGTCGCAAGCACTAGGAATTGTGCCACACCCGCACGGAGGGGCGTTGCCATGGGAACAGTTGCAACCAAGGTTGATGTGCATGGCACCCAGGGAATACACGGTACCTGCCGTTACGGTAACGTTACGCACCATGGTTCTTCCCTGGGAATCCTGCGACGACACGTACAGGGCGTATGTCCCCGGGTTTAGGCCATCAAACCTGAACAAGTCGCCCGCGGCGGTGGAGTCGCTTACGCTGGCTGAAGCGACAAGCAGGCCACCCATCGTTTCCAGTTCGATGGTTAGGGTTATGCCATTCATGCCATCGGGAAATACCATCCTACCAGTAATTGAGCCAGTGGTCGGTATAGGCTCGCTGGGACTTCGACAGGCGGTAAACGCCAGGGCAAGAACTGTCGCCAAGATGCCACATACAAGGGTTTTTTTTGTTTTCATGAGACGCTCCTTTGTGTGATGCCCAACCCTTTTCCTTTTGGCGGACAATCACGAATATACGAAGGCCCCTGTCGGTTGGGCCTTTACGGTAACTCCCCTGTTGGCATCCGCATTATGTCCCTGCAAATGTCGTCAGGCACTGGAGCCCCCGGGTTGCTTTGGATGGCGAGCAGCGATTTTGCAATGTCCTTAAGGTGCTCCCGGCTCTTGTCGCTTATGCTGTTCAGCCCGGAGTAGATAAAAGCCAGGTTGTCCCCTTTCGGAACGGTGTTTTTCAACATTTTCACCATAGGCAATGATAAATCATCTATGTTAGAAACGTCAACCCCTATTTATGAAAATCGCAATATTTCGTTTATTGTTTTCCACGATGATGTCTGCTAGACTGTGGAAAATGACGATACATGAGCGGTTAACCTATGCCCGGAAGAAACTGCACATGACTCAGGCGCAGCTTGCCGACAGAATATGCGTTGCCCCAGGCTTTTTGTGTTCCATGGAGATAGGCGCCCGTAAAATAAACCCAAGAATAATAAAAATCATTAACCTAACCACTGGGATCAACCCAAAATGGCTGGAAACGGGCGAGGGGGAAATGTTTGCCAGCGAAATAGAGCACGAGATAGAGGAAATCGTCAACCTCTACCGCCAACTGAACCCCTTCTTCAAGGGTTACTTCAAGCGGCAACTTCTGGAAATCATCAACTACGAAAACGGGACCAAGTGGAACGGGGAATAAGACCAAACCGCCCCTTGGGGAACTTCCCACAAATTTAAGGAAAGGTATTTTTTTTCGTTCACAGGCATTGACCTTTTTCCCGAAACAAGGGTAAATTATGGCCACCGGTAGAAAACTGGTACGGGTTCCGTACGGCGTCCGTAGAAAAAAAGTTGCTCTGTTTTAGGAGGATTTCATGTCTGACGTAGCCATGAACCAAAAGCTGGCGGTTGTCGCCACAATCAAGAACGGCATTGCCATCGGCGCGAAGAACATCGGGTCGATTCTTGTCAACATCCTGCTGTGGGTTTTGACCATCTGGATTCCCTACCTCAACGTGGGGACGACGATCGGCCTGGCTGTCGGGATCGTCTCGAAGGCCAGCAGGGGCGAAATCATCTCGCCGACGGAAATTTTCAATCCGGAGTACAGGAAGTACATGGGTGAATTTTTCCTTACGTCCGGCCTGGCAGGGGTCGGGATCGCGATCGCCACGGCATTTCTGGCCATTCCAGGCATCGTGCTTAGCATAGCCTGGAGCCAGGCGGTCCTGATCGCCGTGGACAAGGGGAAAAACCCCTCCGAGGCCATCTCGCTTAGCAACAAGTGCACCTACGGCAACAAGGGAAGGATGTTCGGCGTATACCTGCTGTTCACCCTGGTGTTCGGTATCGTCGCGGGCCTTATGACACTGATCCCGGGGATAGGCTTTGTCCTGGCGGTTGTCGTCTTCCTCTTTGCACTGTTCGTGTCCATCGGCATACAGGCCAGCATCTACAGGCAGCTTACCGAGAACATCTAGCCTTTCGTCGGAACCGCCAGCCAGGCGGTTCCCAGGGGGCTTCCTCCACACAATTTACAGAAATTGGTTGGCAGATCCGCAAAAAAAGCGTAAAATGAACCGTGGACTTTGTCCAATCAACCCAAAACCGCTTTCAAGTGGAGGAAACCATGTCGAAAAAAGTCATTTCCGTCAAGACCGTAGTCGCCATCGGTATAGGCGCGGCACTCATGTTCGTGCTTATGCGTTTCGTTACCGTTCCCACCGGGGTTCCAAACGTCAACGTGAACCTGGGTATCGCCGTCCTTGCGCTTTTCGCCGCCGTCTTCGGCCCCGTAGCGGGCTTTTTAATCGGCTTTATCGGCCACACCCTGGTGGATCTTACCTGGGGCTGGGGTGTCTGGTGGACCTGGGTGGTCTGCTCGGCCCTGTTCGGGCTTTCGGTGGGGCTGTTCGGCAAGCTCTACCCCATCGAGGAAGGGGTCTTCGGCGTCAGGCAAATCGTGATGTTCAACATCGTGCAGGCCGTCACCAACATAGTGGTCTGGATCGGCATCGCCCCGACGCTGGACGTGCTGATTAACCAGCGGCCCGCCAACCTTGTCTACACCCAGGGCGTTACGGTGGCCGGGATCAACATCGCCTCGGTGCTGATTCTGGGAACCCTGCTGGCGATCGGCTACGCCAAGACAAGAACCAAGGCCGGCAGCCTAAAGGCGGAGTAGGAGGACTTGCCAAGCCCGGAATTTCCCGGCGCCCTGTCCTTCGAAGGCTTTTCCTTCCGGTACAAGGCGCAGACCGAACCCACTTTGATCGACATAAACCTGAAGGTTAACCGGGGGGAAAAGATTCTCGTCCTTGGCCCCTCGGGTTCCGGCAAGTCCACGCTGATTCACTGCGTAAACGGGATTATACCGCACGCATTTAAGGGGGAGAGTTCCGGGGGGCTTTTGCTGCGGGGGGAAAGCGTCCGGGACATGGATCTTTTCGACATTTCCAAGATTACCGGCACGGTTTTGCAGGACACGGACGGGCAGTTCGTGGGGCTTAGCGCGGCGGAGGATATCGCCTTCGCGCTGGAAAACGACTGTATGCCGACGGGGGAAATGCGCGGGGTT